>OQVN01001014.1_pt1 | contig 10087 bp, 10 predicted proteins | sample 1691621 | NCBI WGS metagenome assembly OQVN01 (sample SAMN03418278, study PRJEB22391) | human gut metagenome | biome: human-gut; feature: organic feature; material: feces | host: Homo sapiens | place: Tanzania | collected 2013-01 | reverse complement strand
TGGCAGCGTTGGCGGTGCTGTATCGGCGATGCAAAATTCCGGACAGTCGGCGGCGGATTTTGCTGCCCTTCCTGTTTGTGGTACTGGCAGCTGTTTATGCGGTAGCATATCCTTTTTTCAGCGATACATATCTGTTTAAGTGTATGGATTTAACCACATTGTTTTGCGGCGTGATTTACGGCGTGTTTAATACCTGCGCCGCCGTGGGCTTGATTCAAACCAATAGCCGTTACGAGGCGCTTTACAGCCAAACGGATATGGATACTTGGATTATGGATGAAAATTTGCAGGTGGCATACACCTCTAAGGGCGTGGTTTTGCCGCCAAGGGAGTGTATGGAGACGGCCCTTCGGCATACCGTGCCGTTGCCTGACCACCGTCAGCTGAAATGTATGTCCATATATGGAGGCTATGTGTTCTGGATTGAGGATGTGTCAGCCGTCCATGCACTGCTGGAACAGCTGCAAGAAGATAAAGAGCTGCTACAGGACAAAGAAAGCCTGTTGCAAGCCGAGATTGAAGTTAAAAAGAAGCAGGCGGCCGTAGAAAAGCAGCTGGACTTATATACAAAAATTGACGCCTCCGTAGGAGCGCAGGCCGCGGCGATGGAGCAAGTGCTGCAAGCGATGGGCAGCGACAATGCGGAGCAATCGCTGAAAACTCTGTGTCTGCTGTGTGCCTATATAAAGCGCAAAAGCAATTTGCTGCTGCTTGGAGAGCACAACGCAAGCGTGTCGGTGCGGGAATTGTCGCTTTGCTTGCAAGAGAGCTGCAACGCCTTGGCTCTGTTTGGTGTGCAATGCAACTTAAATCCCTCTGATGAGGGAGAAGCGCCGATTGAGACGCTGATAGATTTATATGCCGCCTTTGAGGCGCAAATAGAAGCCCAAATGCCAGGCTTGGAGGCATTGTATATTAAGGTGTCGCAAACCCCGGCAGAAGTCATGGTGCATTTGGTTATGCAGCCGGAAGCCGGCGAGGCGCTGACCCTGCGCCTTTGCGGCAGCAAGGGAGGTGGGGCAGAATGAACTTGGTTGCCATTTTGTTGCTCATTGTTGCATACTTGCTGAGCATGATTTTGTTGTTTTTTGTTTATCGTAAGGCGCGGTGCTGGAGCGGCGTGCTGCCCTGCGCCGCCTTGTCGGTGGCAGAGTTTTTGGCGCTGGTGTGGCTGGTTGGCGTGCGCAACGGAGATTGTGCGTTGCCGTGGGCTGCCGGTTGGTCGGCGGCAGGTGCAGCCGCATTCTTGATTTGTACCGCTTTGGCGCTGGTACTGTACCGGCGGCGGTATCGGCGGATGTTGTCCGGCAACTCGATTCAGGAGAGTACGGACAAGGTGCCCTTGGGGCTTTGCTTTTATTATCCGGATGGTGTTCCCATTTTAATCAATGCGCGTATGCAGCATTTGGCAGAGCGCATAACCGGCAGTGCGATTACCAATGCAGAGGTGTTTTGCCGCCGTGTGGACGGCAAAACCGTAGAGGCGGACGGGCGGTACTACCGTTTTTGCAGTGCGGATATGGATTGCAATGGCGAGACCGTGCGGCGGCTGTGGGCAATGGATATTACGGATTTGCATCGATTGTCGCTGGAACTGGACGCAGAGAATGCAGCCCGTAAGGAAATCAATCAGCGCCTGCTGGAGTACAGTCGACAAGTGGAGGCACTGACCAGAGACCGGGAAGTGCTGAAGGCCAAAATGGATATTCACGACAAAATGGGTCGAATGCTGTTAGAGACTAAAATTTTTTTAGAGGAAGGCAACAGGGATTATACCTCCATTGCAAACCGTTGGCACAATACGCTGACGGTGTTTACCACACGCTTTTGGCGAGAGCGTACACCGGCGGATGTGCAGGCGCTGGAGCAAATGGCGGCGGCTATGCACCTGCAGTTGCAAATGGACGGCGTGCCGGAGCAGGCGGTGTTTTTGGAAGCGGTGCGGGAGTGTATGACCAATGCGGTGCGCCATGCAGGCGCAGGGGCAATGTATGTGCAGGCAACGCCCCACAGAATTGTGATTACCAATAACGGCAAACCGCCGGAGCGCCCCATTACCGAGGGCGGCGGTCTTTCGGATCTGCGCCAAAAGGTGGAGCAGCAGGGCGGTACGATGACGGTAGAAAGTGCGCCGGTGTTTCGGCTGCAAATTGATTTATAAAATCTGTCCTTTTGGGTAGGGTGTAGCGGTGCGAAATGCAGTATAATAAAAGCATAATAGGAGGGGATTGCCGTGGTACGAGTGTTGATTGTAGATGACCAATCGTTGGTGCAAACCTATTTGCGCACGGTGGTAGAGGAAAACCCGGATTGTTCCGTGGTAGGTACGCTGGATTGTGCAGACGCAGCCGTAGCACGCTGCACCGCAGGCGGCGTGGATTTGGTACTGATGGATGTGTGTACCGCAGAGGATGCCAGCGGATTGAAGGCGGCAGCAAAAATTAAGCAAGCCTGCCCGCGGGTCAAGATCATAGTGGTTACCTCTATGCCGGAGGTCAGCTTTATAGAAAAGGCAAAGGCTGCCGGCTGCGAGAGTTTTTGGTACAAGATGGCGCCGCGTCGTGAATTGGAGCAGGTGCTTGCCGCCACCATTGCCGGGGAGCGTATGTATCCGTTAGACAGACCTACGGTGTATATCGGCAATGCCAACAGCGTGGAGTTTACGAACAAGGAACTTTGCATTTTGCGGGAGCTGATTGAGGGCAATTCCCAAAATGAGATTGCAGACAAATACGGCATTACCCGCTCTGCCGTTAAATACCATATTCGCAATATGCTGCAAAAAACCGGCTACGATTCCTATGTAAAGCTGGTGATTGATGTGGTGGATAAGCGGCTGATTATTCCAAATTATTAAGTGGCTTTGCAGAGTGGCTGCGTAATTCGGATTTTTTTATTAAAACTGTCCATTTGGGTAGGGCAGATCAAGACGCTTTCTGATAAGATAAGGATGACAGGATGTACGGACCTTCCACCGTACAGAAATATAAGGTTATATCAGAAAGGAGATTGATCTGTTTATGAAGAAAAAGGTATTTTCTATGTTTTTGTCCGTGCTGATGCTGATGAGCGTGGTTGCTGTACTGCCTACATCTGCAACGGCCGCACAAAAAGGAGACATTTATAACGGCCAGTTCCACGGTACCCTGGAGCTGGAAATGAGCCCCACCTTGCGCGTGGGCGAAAAAATCAGCGGCGCCATTGATGTAAACGGTTATCCATTGCGCTTTACAGGCGACGCCAGTTACTTTGGCAATTGGCGTGACAAGACGTTAGACTCGAAATGGTTTAAGTCCGGTGAGCTGAATGCGCAAGAGGGTCATGAGTACGAATATACCGCAACGCTGATGTATAGCAACATTGGTGATGTGCGATTTGATGAGATTGACGGGGTAACCGTAAACGGTGTGCCTGTTGACTATACGACCGCCGAGGATGACGACATCCTTAACATTTATGTTCCGTATGATGCGTATGTTGAGGTTCGTAATTGCGTGGAGGTTGTACATGGCAATCAGTGGTTTATTCCCGGTCAGTCTGCAACCTTTAGATCTACATTGGATCCGGTGGACGCAAACAATCACTTAGCGTGGGCTTATTATATCGATGATGAACCGTATGAATATGATATTAAAATTATTTATGCTTACGACCACCCCTTCTTTGTGATTACGGTACAAAACGATTATTCCGACGACATCGTATGTGTAAATAAAATGACCTGTACGCCGGAGGCAGACAAAGCCGTGGCTGCGACCTGCACAAAGTCCGGCTTGACTGAGGGCTCCCATTGCCAATATTGTAAGAAGGTTTTGACGGAGCAAAAAGAGATTCCCGCTACCGGTCATCAGTATATCCCTTCTCAGAAATCGTACCCCAACCCGAAGGCAACGCTGTCTAAGGACGGTCGGTTGGTATCGCCTCAAGTGTGTAAAAACTGCGACGATGAATACGAAATGACCGCCGTTATTCCAAAAATCGGCACGGTTAAGCTGAGCAAAACCGCCTACACATACAACGGCAAGGTGCAGCGCCCTGGCGTAGTGGTGAAGGACCGCACAGGCAAAGCCTTAAAGGGCGGTGTGGACTACAATGTGTCTTATCCTAAGGGCATGAAAAATGTGGGCAAATACACGGTTAAGGTTACCTTTAAGGAGAATTACAGCGGCAGCAAGTCCATGACTTATAGCATTAACCCAAAGGGTACCAGCGTATCTAAGGTTACTGCCGCCAAGAAAGGCTTTAAGGTCACTTGGAAAAAGCAGACAACCCAGACTACAGGTTATCAAGTGCAGTACAGCACAGACAAGAACTTTAAGAAAAACAATAAGACCGTTACCATCAGCAAGAACAGCATCACCTCTAAGAGTGTGGGCAAGCTGAAGGCTAAGAAAAAGTATTATGTTCGTGTACGTACTTACAAAACCGTCAAATTCGGCGGCAAGAATGTGAAACTGTATTCCGGTTGGAGCAAGGCCAAGAGCGTGACCACTAAGAAATAATGGCTCTATGTCAATAGTTGGGGTAAATCCACTAAAATGAAATAGATTAGATAGACAAGTGATAGTATTATGCTATCACTTGTTTTTGCTTTTGTAGTGAAAACATATGTAAAATACGGTTACGAAATCTATTAAAATTTTGATAACCATAAGCATTCCTTTTTAGAACTTTGATTTTGTTGTTGCAACCTTCTGTAAAACCATTAGTTATCGGTGTCAAGAATGAATTTAATATACCATTCAGCCAATTAAGCATTGTTTTTGCACATTTCTCTAAATGTTCAATTCCGCTATCAAGTGCTGAATCTATCCATTCAGACATTCTTTTCTTAGCTTCTTCTCTGTCATTGCAATCAAGTATTTTGAGAAAATCTTCCTTAAACCAATGTGCAATATTCAGGTTTGCTGATTTATACAACATAATATTTACTTGTTGTTTTTGTTCATCATTTAATTCATCAAATCGTTTTAATAAAAGCTTTCTTGAGTGTTTGAAATACTTTCTTTCACTCTTTGGGAACTTCTTCTGTCCTCTTTTCGTACTCTTTCAAATGCCCATATTATCTGCCTTATCCAATGGTATTTATCCACTACCTGTGTTGAATTTTTAAGCCAAGTTTCGGATACTTTAAAATATGTTTTCCACATATCACTTACAAATAACTCAACTTTCATCCTGTTTTCTTTAGGAAACTTCTTAAAATACTTAATTAAATCGTACATTTATATATATGATAAATCTTGTTGTATATCTTTGGTATTTAGCAAGAAAATTATTATCTTCAGCAAACCTTTTTCCATATTTACAACGGTATCTTCTTTTCCTTAGATGTATATACACGAACTTACCAAAGCTTGGAATATCCTTAATTACTTGCACTCTGTAGTCATGAACACAATCTGTTACACAACCACAATTAGGACACTTATGAGGTTTTCTTTCCAATTCACAATGAATATGGACCTCTTTTTCATTGCTTTCAATATTATTTATTATTAAGCCTTGCAATCCTGTTAGTTTTTCGGTAAAATAAGTGTAGAGCATATTTTTGACCTCCGTTCTGGTTTTTTGTCAATTCCATTTTAACGGATTTTTCAAATTTATGCTCTACTTTTTTATATTTTTTTCGTAGGCTCTATTTTTCTTACCCCAACATTTATTATAGAGCCTGAAACTGTTTCTCTTGCAAGGGAAACCATTCCGTATCCGCCGCCGAAGGTAAAGGCGCCGATTTTAAGAAAGGTGAGAAACAAAGTCCACGCTTTTCTCAGTCTACCCGCAGCATACGGTAACCGACGCCGATATGCGTCTGAATGTATTGTGGAGAGTCCTTTTGCGGCTCAAGCTTTTTGCGTAGGGTCGCCATAAACACCCGCAGAGAAGCAATATCGTTTTCCCAGCTGCTTCCCCAAATCTGCTGCGTGATATAGGTGTGCGTCAGCACCTTTCCGACATTATGAGAGAGCAGACACAAAAGCTTGTATTCAATCGGGGTCAGGTGCAATTCCTCCCCATTTAGATAAGCGCAGCCGGCGGCATAATCAATTTTAAGCTCGCTGTTTTGGAAAACGGGTGAGTCGGTGTCGCTGTTTGCCTGCAAAAGCAATAGTCTTCTTTGCGTGACACGAAGCCGTGCCAAAAGCTCCTCTACGGAAAATGGCTTTGTCAGATAGTCGTCCGCCCCGGCATCCAGCGCCGTGATTTTGTCTTTATCCTCGCTACGCGCACTGATCACAATAATGGGCATATTTGACCATGAGCGGATGCTTTCGATCACCTGTGTGCCGTCGATATCCGGCAGCCCCAGATCCAGCAGAACGATATCCGGGTTATGGGAGGTCACCTCCATAATGGCACCGCGTCCGTTCTCTGCAGTCAGATAGCGGTAATCGTGCGCCTTTAATGTTGTTACGATCAGATTGCGGACAGGACGGTCGTCCTCCACAACGAGAACAAGGGGTTTATTCATTCAGAGTCACCTCACTAAGTGGTAAAGTAAAGGTAAATACACAGCCGTGCGGTACATTGTCGGCAAGCGTCAGCGTCCCGCCGTGCAGCTCAACGATCGCTTTGCACAAGGTAAGCCCGATTCCAAAGCTTCTGCGGCTGTCTGCGACTGTGTTTTTTCCGGTGTAAAACATTTCAAAAATGTGCGGTTTTATATCATCTGCAATTCCGTTTCCGTCATCGGCGACACGGATCACGGCATTCCCACCCTGTTTTTCGACACTTACGCAGATCTCGGAGCCTTGTTCGGTATATTTCAAAGCATTATCAATAAGGTTGACAATGACCTGCACGATAAGCTGTGCGTCCATACGGGCAAGGATCAGATCGTCGCACTTTACCGTCACCTTGTGTCCGACGGATTTTTTCTTCAAATGCGAAACGGCTTCGTTGACCACTTCGTCCACAAGCTGGTCGGTAAGCTCCAGCTTCAGGCGTCCGTCATTCAGCCGTGTAACATACAGCAGATTTTCCACCACGCCGATCAGCCATTCGGAATCGTCATAAATATCTTTATAGATCTGCTGTTTGGTTGCTTCGTCCAGGCAGCTTCCGTTATGCAAAAGCGTGTCCGCATTACCAGAAACGGAGCAAAGCGGCGTGCGCAGATCGTGTGAGATTGACCGCAAAAGGTCGGCACGCAGCTGCTCGCTTTTTGCAAGATCTGCCACCCGTTCCTTTTCGGCGGCGTTGTGAGCATTATCCATTGCCAGAGCACATTCGTTCACAACCGAAAGTACGATGCTGCCTTCAAATGAATCGGGCTTTTCAGGTTTCATCGGTATTCCGATCACCCCGTAGACTCTGCCGCCTGCACGGATCGCAAGATAAAGACATTCGGATTTTCTAAACTGTGTGGTCGTTGCTCCTGCACGGCAACCATTTTGAAGCACCCATTCTGCGGTCTGCCGCTCTGCATCGCTTAGCAGCTTTTCAGCGTGTGTATCCTTTTTTTCGGCATACAGCCGACCGGACAACATTTCGTTTTCGCCTTTCATATAGGCAACAATGCTTCGGTCAAGCAGTCGCGAGAGCTGCATACAGGTCACGCTTAAAACATCATCGTTGCTTTTTGCTTTTTGCAGCAGGCGGTCAGTGTCGAACAGCACCTGCACACGGAACGCTGAGCGAGCCGAGAGCCTTGCATGATCTTTCAGCTTCGAGGCAAGCGTGCCGGTGAGAATGGAAGATGCCAACATGACTGCAAAGGTAACGGGATAGCCTACGGCATAGGTCTGAAAGGACAACCTAGGTTCGGTAAGGAAAAATCCGAACAATACAACACTTAGAAGTGAGCCTGCCATACTGCAAAGGTATCCTTTGGTCAAAACGGAGATCATCAGCACACCGAGGATGTATACCGTAACGATATTGGTATCGGAAAAGCCGAGATGATCGAACAGAAACCCGATCGCCGTGCATACGGCAAGCGCCAGGACGGTCACGGCAATATTCCGCAGCGAAGGTATCTCTGCACCAAAGAACAGACGGCGTCTGTGCGGCTTTGTGTAGTTCAGTGCGTCTGGAATAATATGAATGTCAACATCAGGGGCGGAGAAAATCAGCTTTTCGGTGAGAGTTGGTATCCCAAACAGACATCTTCGTCTGGCGCTGCTTTGACCGATCACGATTTTTGTGACATCGGAAAGCCTGACATATTCCGAGATCTGCAGTGGTACATCCTCGCCGTGCGTCATAACGATCTCGGCGCCGAGCTTTTGCGCGAGCTGTATGTTCTGCGAAAGTCGGGACTGATCCTCACCATTTATGACCGTATCCGTCTGCACATAGATGGCGGTAAATCTTGCATGAAGGACCTTAGCCATCTTTGAGGCGGTGTGTATGATCTTTGCATTGGACGGCGAAGAGGATAGGCAGACAAGGATATGCTCGTCTGCGCCTTTTTTTGACTGGTCGGTTTGTGATTTCATCTAGTTCACCATCCTTTTGTTTTATTATACATCAAAATCGTGAAATAATCTACCACAAACTAAAATGCATTCTCTTTGCTGTCGGAAAGAATAATATCGACCTTTCCGTGCGTTTCCCGAAAGCGGTGGATCTCGCTTAATATCTCACTGTCGGACAGCCCATGTGGCAGCAGAACTTCGGAAGGCTCGCAGGATTCGTTTTCCCTTAACAGTGCCTTTCTGTTTTCTTCAAGAAATCGATCCAGCCTGATCATAAGATAAAATCCGAAAGCAAATATGCCAAGCAGACTGACAATCAGCAATAACTCAGCCAATTCCGTTCACCTCTGTCAAATGTGAAAACACTTTTGCAGTTTTTTGTAAGAACCGAGAACCAAAAGGGTAATCTTGTCCGTAAGAACGGTTTCCGGCGTAACTGCCATATTGATTTTTCCGTTCTCCTTAGTCGCCATAATATTGATGCTGTATTTTCTGCGGATATCCAGCTCCCCGACGGATTTGCCGACCCATCCCTCCGGCACCTCTACCTCAAAAATGGCATGAGCCTCATCAACCTCAATGTAATCCCGAATGTGGTCGGCGGTGTACCGAATAGCAGCCCAGTTGGCGATCTGTTTTTCCGGATAAATGACCTCGTCTGCTCCGTTGCGAAGCAGGAACTTTGCCTGCACATCCCGCTCTGCACGCGAAATGACCATTTTAGCGCCAAGTTCTTTCAAAAGAGAAGTTGTCTCCAGAGAATTCTGGAAATTGCCTCCGATCGTCACAAAACAAATATCATAATTTTTGATTCCGAGCGACTCCAGAAAATTCTCATTGGTACTGTCACCGATCTGTGCGTCTGTAACATACGGAAGAATTTCATTGACAAGATTTTCATTCGCATCCACAGCCATCACTTCATGTCCAAGCTCATTTAACTGGTATGCAACATGCTTTCCAAATCTTCCAAGTCCGATAAGCAAAATATTTTTCATTCTAAAATTTCTCCTTTATCCAACAGTTATTTTATCAAGCGGTCTTTTTGCCCCACTCTGGGTTTTTACTGAAATTGCAGCATATATAAGTGTCAGTCCGCCAACTCTTCCAAGATACATCAAAACAACCAATATCAGATGTGATACCAGCCCAAGCTCCGTTGTGATCCCTAATGTAAGTCCTGCCGTGCCCACTGCAGATGCTGTTTCAAAAAGACAATCCGATAATGCAACATGTTCTATCTGACTGATTGCGATCCCTCCTGCAAAAAACAGGAAGAAATACAAAATAGCGATCGTTGCCGCATTTTTCACCACTGTATTATCAAATCTTCTTCCAAAAACCTCTGTTTCCGGCTCTCTTCCGAATGTTGCAAACGCATTCAGTATCAGCACTGCGATCGTTGTTGTCTTCATACCTCCTGCCGTTGATCCCGGAGATCCACCGATCAGCATCAGCAAAATCATGATCGCTTTGGAAGAATCACTCATTGCTCCAAGATCTGCCGTATTAAAGCCTGCCGTCCGAAGAGTTACCGACTGGAAAAGAGAAGCCAGTATTCTTTTTCCCATAGAAAATCCGGCGAAATCACTCAGAAAGAAAAAAAGAGCCGGTAGTAAAATTAAAACAGCGGTGGTAACGAGGATAATCTTACTCTGCAGACGGTA
>OQVN01001013.1_pt1 | contig 10096 bp, 9 predicted proteins | sample 1691621 | NCBI WGS metagenome assembly OQVN01 (sample SAMN03418278, study PRJEB22391) | human gut metagenome | biome: human-gut; feature: organic feature; material: feces | host: Homo sapiens | place: Tanzania | collected 2013-01 | reverse complement strand
ACCTTATCTCACCCCTAACGGGGTAACCCATTAAAATAATACACGAATTGAGGCGAATTTTATACAGATGGAAATGTGTGCACGCAGTGAACAATCCGTGTTTTTGAACAATTTTTCCTAATGGGTTTAATCCATAAAAAATGGGTCACGTTAGGGGTTCTGTATGCCTTCGGGATTCCTTCGGAATGATATCGGAATGATATCGGAATTCTTGAACGCCTAAAATTTCAAGAATTTGCCAAGTGTTCACCCTCTAAGAATTCGTCCTTCATCCCATTTGGTAGGAGGTTCAAAATCCGACAAATTTACTATATTTATTTCTTTTAGAACGACCCTTAAACCTGCTTGAAAAATTTTCTTGTCACGAAACTGCTTGAACGCCTCTATATTTTTCTTAACTTTGCAACAAATTTCCCATTTCATCATCGTATGCTACAATCTGCACTTCTCAAACAACTGATTCAGCAAGCTGGTTTTTCGGCTTGCGGCATGACGCGTGCCACACACGTCAACACCCAACGCAGCCAAGAGTTGCAACAATGGTTGACTGAGGGGTGCCATGGCAAAATGGACTATTTGGCACGTAATGTGGACAAAAAACTCGATCCGCGTTTATTGGTCGAAGGGACTAAAACCATTGTGTCTGTAGCCATGAATTATTACCCTGGCGATTGGAACGAGACTGAAACGCACAACACCGATTTTTGCGATAAAATGGACCAAAAAGAGCGTTTTCACCGCAAAAATGCCCTTCGTCTGTCACGCTACGCTTATGGCACTGACTACCATGAGGTGGTAAAAAACAAACTACGCCAAGTGATGCAACAAGCCGGACTCACCGAGGGGGTGGATGGACGTGTGTTTGTAGACACTGCCCCCATCGACGAAAAGTATTGGGCAGAACAATGTGGTTTAGGTTGGCGCGGACGCAACTGTCAACTTATCATTCCGGGCATGGGCAGTTTCTTCTTCTTGGGCGAATTAGTGCTTACGCACGAAGTGGACCATTATGATGCCCCAGCAAAAAATCATTGTGGCACTTGTCATCGCTGTTTAGACACTTGCCCCATGCAAGCACTAAGGGGAGATGGCACAATGGATGCACGCAAATGTCTTTCGTATCTCACCATTGAATGTCGCGACGAATTGCCCCAAGAGGCTAAAAAGAAAATGGGAAATTGCTTTTATGGTTGCGACCGATGTGCCGAAGTGTGCCCTTGGAACCAACGTTTTGCCCGTGCCACAGAAATTGAAGAGCTAAAACCACGCGAAGCAATATGCAATATGACACCCACCGATTGGCAAACGCTCACCGTGGAACAATACCGCCAAATTTTTACGCATAGTGCGGTGAAAAGGGCAAAATTTGAAGGTTTAATGCGAAATATTCGCGCCTGCAAGGAGGGGGATGAATAAAAAATCCCTTGAAAAAAGGAGAAAGACGAAGCACGAAAAAAGCACATTTTAAACGCACCCTTTGCTTGTAACCATTAATCTGCCTATCTTTGCAAAGATTTTTAAAGAATTTGACTCCCCAAAAATCCAAAACTAAAAAACAAACATCATACACATATTCCATGAAGCATACCACCCTACTCCTTTTGTCTTCACTGTTCTGCCTAAGTCAGACGGTACAGGCACAGACCCACGAAGTATGGTTTGACCAACCCACCACACTCAACGGACAACAATGTTGGTGGAAAGGACAAAACGATAAAACCAAAAAACCTGTACGCGCAGGCGACTCTGCCGTAAACTCTGACCATGAGTGGGAATACCGCTCACTGCCCTTGGGCAATGGCAGCATTGGTTGTAACGTGATGGGTAGCGTGGCAACCGAACGCTACACGCTTAACGAAAAGACACTGTGGCGCGGCGGTCCGAACACGGCAAAAGGCGCTGAGGACTATTGGAACCAAAACAAACAATCGGCACATGTGCTCAAAGACATCCGTCAGGCATTTTTAGACGGCGATTGGGACAAGGCGGCACAACTCACCACACGCAACTTCAACAGCACTGTACCCTACGAGGCTACAGGCGAACCACAATTCCGTTTTGGTTCATTCACCACGATGGGCGAACTCTTGCTCGAAACGGACATTCACGATAAAAACATTCGCAACTACCGACGTGCGCTCTCGGTCGACTCGGCTTATGCCACAGTGAGTTTTACCGATGCTGAAGGCACACACTATGTGCGCCGCACTTTTGTGTCGTATCCTGCCAATGTAATGGTGGTGAAACTCTCTGCCAACAAACCAGGTAGCCAAACCCTCAATGTGCGCTACACCCCGAACCCCGTGAGCGAGGGCAAATTTACTGCCGATGGCAAAGACGCTTTGTGCTACACTGCCCACCTCGACAACAACAAAATGGAATATGTGGTGCGCATCAAAGCAATCGCCAAAGGCGGCAAAGTGTCTTATCACGACGATGGCACCTTGCACATTGACCATGCCGACGAGGTAACATTGTTGCTTACTGCCGACACGGATTATGCACCCAACTACAACCCTAACTTTAACGATAACCGCGCTTACGTAGGCGTAGAACCTGCAAAAACCACTGCCAAGTGGCTGAAACAGGCTGCAAAGAAGGGCTACAAACGCTTGTTTGCCGACCATTATCGCGACTATGCCGCACTCTTTAACCGTGTGGAGTTCACACTCGATGGTGAAACCTCAACTAAACCTACGAACGAAAGATTGGCTGACTACCGCAAGGGCACAAAGGATGCAGGACTCGAAACGCTTTACTACCAATATGGCCGTTACTTGCTCATTGCCTCGTCGCGACCGGGCAACCTACCCGCAAACTTGCAAGGCATGTGGCACAACAATGTAGATGGACCTTGGCGTGTGGACTATCATAACAACATTAACCTGCAAATGAACTATTGGCCAGCACTCTCTACCAATCTCACAGAGTGTACCGAACCGCTGACCGACTTTATTCGTTTGCTCGAAAAACCAGGCGAACGCACCGCAAAGGCTTATTGGGGCGCCCGTGGTTGGGCTGCAGGCATTTCTGCTAACATCTTTGGTTTTACTGCCCCACTCGAGGGTGCCGACATGTCGTGGAACTATAACCCCATGGCTGCTTCGTGGCTTGCCACACACCTGTGGGATTATTATGACTACACGCGCAACGAGGACTTTTTGCGCCACACTGCCTATCCGCTTATGAAGGGTTGCGCCCTTTTCTGCGAGGACTTTTTGTGGGATAAACCAGGCAGCAACATTTTAACTGCTGCGCCCTCTACTTCGCCCGAACATGGACCCATCGACGAAGGCACCACATTTACACACGCTGTGATTCGCGAAATCTTGCTCGACTGCATTGACGCTGCCAACGTGTTGCACACCGATGCCGACGAGGTGAAGCGTTGGGAAGGTATTCTCAAAAAATTGGCTCCCTATAAAATTGGTCGCTATGGTCAACTCATGGAGTGGAGTCGCGACATTGACGACCCGAACGATCAACACCGCCACGTAAACCACCTCTTTGGTTTGCATCCGGGTCACACCATTTCACCGCTTACCACTCCCACCCTTGCCAATGCTGCCCGTGTGGTACTCGAACATCGTGGCGATGGCGCTACAGGTTGGAGCATGGGTTGGAAACTCAACCAATGGGCACGTTTGCACGATGGCAACCACTCGTACATTCTCTTTGGCAACTTGCTGAAGAATGGCACAGCCGATAATCTTTGGGACATTCACCCACCCTTCCAAATTGATGGCAACTTTGGTGGTACTGCAGGTGTAACAGAAATGTTGCTGCAAAGCCATGCAGGATGTCTCGACCTGTTGCCCTCATTGCCCGACGCATGGGCTAAGGGTAGCATCAAGGGTTTGCGTGCTCGTGGCAACTTTGGTGTAGACTTGGCTTGGGATGGTGGCAAACTCACCCAGGCTCGCATCACAGCAAACGTGGGGGGCATGTGCCACATTCGCTATGGCGAACTTAAACTGAGTCTGCGCACCGAAAAGGGTAAAACCTATAACGTAAGCGTTAAAAACGGCGCTTTAATCGCAGAATAACAATAATTCTCTAAGGATGGTTCTAATATGTAACACAACATTTAGAACCATCCCTATTAATAACTATACATCATGCAAATAGGAAATCTTGACTTGGGATCGCGTCCCGTGTTGTTGGCACCCATGGAGGATGTAACCGACATAGGCTTTCGCTTGTTGTGCCGACAGTTGGGAGCATCTATGGTATACTCTGAATTTGTGGCTGCCGATGCCTTGGTGCGCATGGTTAACAAAAGCCTCGAAAAACTCACGGTGTGCGATGCTGAACGTCCCGTAGCCATTCAAATATATGGTAAAGACCCCATTGCCGTGCGCGATGCTGCCCAAATTGTGGTAGAACGTGCCCACCCCGATGTGCTCGACATTAACTTTGGTTGTCCCGTAAAACGTGTGGCAGGCAAAGGTGCTGGCGCTGGTTTATTGCAAGACGTGCCACGCATGCTCGAAATTACACGTGCCGTGGTCGATGCCGTAGATGTGCCCGTTACTGCCAAAACCCGATTGGGGTGGGACAGCGAACATAAAATTATTGTGCCATTGGCAGAACAACTGCAAGACTGTGGCATAAAAGCCCTGACCATTCATGGACGCACCCGTGCACAAATGTATACGGGTGAGGCTGATTGGACGCTAATTGGTGAGGTAAAACGTAATCCACGCATGCACATCCCCATTATTGGCAATGGCGACATTACCTCGGCTAAGGGGGCTGTGGATGCCTTCGAACGCTTTGGAGTGGATGCCGTGATGGTGGGAAGGGCAACTTTTGGTCGTCCGTGGATTTTTAAGGAGTTGCACGATGCCTTGCACGTAGGCGACCACAGTGTGGACCAAGCTATTCAAAGTGAATATGCACCCATGACCCCCGATTGGAAATTGGATGTGCTGAAAGAACAGGTGCGACAGAGCGTAGAGCGCATCGACGAATATCGAGGCATTTTACACGTGCGCAGACACTTGGCTGCAACACCGCTCTTTAAGGGTTTGCCCAACTTCAGACAAACACGCATCGCCATGTTGCGAGCCGAAACAATGGACGAACTTTTTGCCATCATGGACAGCACCAGACCACTCATTCGCGAAGCAGAAGGAGCCATTTTGTGAAAAACCATCACGAAATTTGTGAATATCACAACTAAACATTACTTTTGTAGGCAGTATTTGGATAAATAAAACATACGAAACATGAAAATCGCACTGATTGGCTACGGTAAAATGGGCCACATGATTGAGGATATCGCGCGTAAGCGTGGACACGAAATTGTTTGCATTATCGATGTAAACAATATGGATGATTTTGAAAGCGATGCTTTTCGCAGCGCAGATGTTGCCATAGAATTTACCAATCCTACAGCAGCTTATCAAAACTATTTGCGTGCTTGGAAACAAGGCGTAAAGGTGGTGAGCGGTAGCACGGGTTGGCTTAAAGAACATGAAGCCGACGTGCGACGTGCTTGTACCGAAGAGGGACATACACTGTTTTGGGCTTCTAACTTCTCACTCGGTGTGGCTATTTTCTCAGCCGTAAACAAATATTTGGCACGTATTATGAATGCTTATCCCACCTACGATGTGAGCGAGGTGGAAACTCACCATATTCACAAGCTCGATGCACCGAGTGGCACAGCTATTACCTTGGCTGAACAAGTAGTGGCTGAGTTAGACCGTAAGACCGACTGGGTGAAAGGCGAAGTGCATAATGCCGATGGCACAGTGACAGGTAGCAAAGAACAGCCCGAAAACTTGCTTCGCATTGACGCGATTCGCGAGGGCGAAGTGCCGGGCATTCATACCCTAACCTACGATTCACCTGCCGACATGATTCAAATTACCCATTCTGCCCACAACCGTAGTGGTTTTGCCCTTGGCGCCGTATTAGCCGCTGAATTTACAGCAACCCACGAGGGTCTCCTTTCAACCGACGACCTTTTTAAGTTTTAAGGGGATTAGGTGCATGTGGGGTTTGCCCTTGTCGCATAAAAACCGTGCATGATTTTATGCAACCCGTGCATATTAAATCCTTGCAAACATCAAAAAACAATGCAAAATAAGAATAACCAAAAAACGGATGCCAAAAAACCTTCGTGGATAAGTTTTGGCATAACCACAGCACTCTACTTGGCCTTCCTCTATTGGGTGGGATCATGGTGGGGACTCATTGTTCTACCCCTTATTTACGACCTGTATATTTCGCGTAAAATAAATTGGGGTTGGTGGCGTGAGCCCGAAGTAGGACCTGCCACTCGCTTTATCATGAGTTGGGTGGATGCCATTGTATTTGCTTTGGTGGCTATCTACTTCTTAAACCAATTCTTCTTCCAAAACTTTGTAATTCCCTCATCCTCACTCGAAAAGACGTTGCTCACGGGCGACTATTTGTTGGTGTCAAAACTCTCATACGGTCCGCGTATTCCGCAAACACCGCTCTACATGCCTTTGACACAGCACACATTGCCTTTGCTAAACTGTAAAAGCTATTTAGACCATCCGCATTGGGACTACCGACGCGTAAAGGGCTTGGGCAATGTAGAATTGGGCGACATTGTGGTATTCAACTATCCTGCAGGCGACACGGTTGCCCTTAGACAACAAAACCAGGATTATTACCGATTGGCTTACCAAATTGGTGACCAAATGTGTGGTCAAGAACCTACTGAAATAGGACAGCAACCTGTTCTTGCCTCTTCTACACTGAAAAAGGGCATGAGTTATGAAGCACAACAGGCTTTTTTCCAAAAACTCTATGCAGCAGGTTCAAACTATATGCGCTTAAATCCTGACGAATTTGGCGACATTGTAGCACGTCCTACCGACCGTCGTGAGAATTACGTAAAACGCTGTGTGGGTTTGCCCGGACAAACACTGCAAATTCGCAATAACGTAATTTACGTGAATGGTAAGGCGATGTTTCAACCTGAGAACGCGCAACAGGCTTACGAAGTGAACTTCAAGCAAGATTTGCCCGTTGAAATCAAGAAAGAACTCGGCATTACCGATGAAGATTTGACTACGCAACGCGAAGGTTCTATGGTGATTATGCCACTCACACATAAGGCAAAGGATGCTTTGGCACACCTCCCCGAATACGTATCCTCGATTAAACCTGCACAACCTGCATCCGATTGGCTTTACCCACTCAATATGGTGAAGAATTGGACGACGGCAAACTATGGTCCGATATGGATTCCGAAGAAGGGAGCTACTTTGCAACTGAACTTGCAGAACTTGCCTATCTATGAACGTCCTATTCGCGTGTATGAAGGAAATGACTTGCAAGTGCGTGGTGGAAAAATCTATATCAATGGTAAACCTGCCACAAGCTATACGTTTAAGCTCGACTACTATTGGATGATGGGCGATAACCGTGACAACAGTGCCGACTCGCGTTTCTGGGGCTTTGTGCCCGAAGATCACGTTGTAGGTAAACCCTTGTTTGTATGGCTCTCGTTAGACGATGACTACGGTTGGTTTGACGGACACGTACGTTGGAACCGCATTTTCAAGAATGTTTCGCACATCAAATAAGTAGGTATTCAAAATTAGTTTATATTGAATTGTCGTATTGTTTTGTTCCTACAGTTGTCTTGAAGAAGGAGCGTAGCGAGCTACGTGACTGATGAAAGGCAGCTGTAGGGGCAAAAGAATGCGGCAAGGCAATATGATACTGAAAAATCTGGTATTGATAGTATAAAATAATTTTGAATACCTACTTAACGCCATTTAGTCGGATTTTCCGTGAAAAAGCGCATACTTCCCTTCAAAATGAAAACGTTATTCAAATTACATAGAAAACCCACCTCTTCCCCTACGTCTTTGCGCAAGGGGTGGAGATGGTTGCGCCCCTATGTAATTGTGCTAATGCTACTCATTATTACGCGTTTTTTCATTGTGAGCCACATACGCATGCCCAATCAGCAACATGCTTTGGTGAGTTTAACTTACTATGGTTTGCGACTCCCTGGCGAATCGTTATGGGGTTATCACCGATGGGGTTATGCCTATCCCGAAAATGGCGACCAAGTGGTGTTTACTTGCACCGATAAACAGGGCAAAGAGCTCACCCTTACGGGTATTTGTCATGCCACACCCGGACAGGTAGTGTGGATTGACCCTGTGCGAAAGATTTACATACCAGGTCGCACCTCGCCCGATGCACAACCCATTTACATTCCGGCTAAAGAACATGCCGTTCGGGTTACACCTTACAATGCGCATTTGCTTGCCTACCTTATGCAACGCTACGAAGCATGTAACACTGTGAGTGTGAATAACAAAGGGCAACTTGAATTGGACGGACAAACCATGAATCGTGTAAAATTATTGCGCGATTATTATTGGATTGAAACACAACCTGACTCTTTCCTCATTGTGCCACACGATGCTTTAATCGGCAAAGTGGTTTACACACTCAATAGATAAACTATTCAAAGACTTATGGATCGGTAATACCCATCCATAAGTTCTTTTGTTTTAAATATATGGGAAGGCGCAAGATGAATCGATAATCCACCACGCAATAGCATGTAATACTTAATACTTTATACTTAATACTTAAAAAAATTATGCTCCTCCTCAGCACCGCCTATCTACCTCCCATACAATATTACGCGCACCTTTATGCTGCACATCATGCGGTAGAAGATCGTGGCGAACACTTTTTGAAACAAACCTATCGCAACCGTTGTTACATTGCTACACCCACTGGAGCACAACCACTGACAATTCCTGTGGTGCGTGATGGGTCTGCACATACGGCTGTACGCGATATTCGTATCTCAGACCATGGCAACTGGCGTCACTTACATTGGGCAGCATTAGTCTCTGCCTACGAAAATAGTCCATATTTTGAATATTATGCCGACGATTTTCGACCGTTTTATGAACGTAAATACGAGTTTTTAGCCGATTTCAACGCAGAATTGCGCGATTTAGTGCTAAACCTACTCTCATTAGAACGCAATATCGATGTAAGTTTGGAATATGTAAACCTTAGCGCTGAAGATTCGGCAGAGAAAAGTCCACTTTTATCCACCGATAAGGATGAATGCAAGGATTTACGCACAATTATTTCGCCCAAAACATCGCTTGATGCCGACATAAAGTTTGTGCCCAAACCCTATTATCAGGTTTTTGCTGAACGCACAGGCTTTATTCCCAACCTCAGCATTGTAGACCTCCTCTTTAACATGGGACCAGAAAGTCGCATGATTCTAAAGAATAGTCTTTTGTAGTGTTTTTTCGCAAGAATCCCCTAAAAACCCTAAAAGCACTTTTCATCGCAAACTTTTATTCAAAACAGATGCAGTCCGAAATAATCGATTTTCATACGCACAACCTACAAACCAAGCACGCCATCATCAACATACCCAAGGAATGGCTGCTACAACCCACTTTATTTGCGCCACAAGACGATGCGTACTATTCGGTGGGCATTCATCCATGGTGGACGGAAAAACGCGCTGAAATCGAAAAAATGCTTCATAATATGCCACAACTCTTATCGCACAAACAAGTGATTGCGGTGGGCGAATGTGGATTAGATGCTTTGCGAGGTGCCCCTTTAACCGAACAAACAGACGTATTCAAGGCACAAATCGCTATGGCAGAGGCTGCCCAACTGCCAGTCACACTTCATGTGGTGCGTTGTTTCGACCGTATTTTGCAACTCCACAAGTTGTTACATCCCACCACCCAATGGACGGTACATGGTTTTAGAGGCAAACCCACCTTAGCCCAACAACTCTTACACGCAGGCATCAATTTAAGTTTTGGACTACGCCGTAACGAAGAGAGTTGGCAAATCACGCCCCCACATCGCCGACATGTTGAAAGTGATGAGGAGGGATAAATGGGGGAGATAAAAAGATTGTCGCAATAAAAGCTAAGGCAGCGGATAATGCGCCCCGTAAGGTTGCGCGTTCAAAATTCGAAGAAAATGCCATATTAATTTGAATTTAAGTGATTAAAAATAAAGTTTTTGTTCGAATCGTCTTTCTCTTGGTTTCTCATTAGAGTTTCGATACATCTCCGTCTTGCCTCCGATGATTCTC
>OQVN01001011.1_pt1 | contig 10112 bp, 11 predicted proteins | sample 1691621 | NCBI WGS metagenome assembly OQVN01 (sample SAMN03418278, study PRJEB22391) | human gut metagenome | biome: human-gut; feature: organic feature; material: feces | host: Homo sapiens | place: Tanzania | collected 2013-01 | reverse complement strand
CTTTTGAAAAACTGTTCTGCGCAAAATTCAGATGAATAACTGGGTAGGGTTTCCATGCGTCGGGATTGTCCTTTTCAAGCTGCTCAATCCTAAGCCCTGCAAAAAGTTCCTTCTTGCCTTCAAAATAAGCCTTCAGCGTCGAGAGAAAAAGACTCTTCCCGAAACGGCGCGGCCGGCTTAGAAAATAAATTTGCCCCGTGTGGACAAGGCTGTATATAAATTCTGTCTTGTCAATGTAAATGTAATCGCCCTCGCGGAGCTTTTCAAAACTCTGGATGCCTATCGGCAGTTTTCTGATTTTCTGCATGTAAAAATAATAGCATAGAAGTGGGGAAAAATAAACTGGTGATTTTGTTTACTCTGGAATGCGTCTAGTTTTTTTTTGCAGCATCCAGTTTTTCTGAACAATAGCCTGGGCTTGTAGAATTGTGTTTATGTTTTCGCCCTAAAAGTAAATGATGAAAGATAAGAGTGTGATATATTTTAGTGTCTTAAAATAAACTGCCAGTAATACAAATGCGGGAAAAAGTGCATAATTTTTTGCTTTAGAGAAATGGGGGTTAGTCTTTTTGCATATTCGCAGAATAAATCAATTTTATGGAATTTCAAAGCTTTTCCGATTATCATAAAAGCGATTCTGTTGTTGTACTCATCCTGAGTCATTCCATTAAGACCATATTTTTCTATTATGTATTTTTCTATTCCTATAATATTTAATATGAAATCAATATGTTTTTCAAAAAGTATATTGTTAGACAATGAAGTTGACGTGTGTCTATAAGCCGCTAGAATTTTTGGAATTACCTTGCATTTTGAATGATACGAAATGCTAAGCCAGGTCGGATGATCAAAAGTTTTGAACCCTAAATCTATATAATCATTTATGTTGCAGTATTTAAAGAAAAGGTCTCTTCTGAATATGATAGCACAAGCACCTTCAAAGCCGCTAAGTCCAAGAAGTTTTGTATACCAAAAATCTGTCAATGCTTTTTCTTTGTTAAATCCTCCTTTTTTTATTTCATTTCCTTCATCATCAATTGTAATAATATCACTTGCGACAATTCCATAATCTGGATTATTTTCAAGAAAATCAATTTGTATTTGCAGCTTGTTTTTATCCAGCCAATAATCATCGCTTTCCAAAATTGCCAAGTATTTTCCGTTTGACTGCTCTATAAGTCGTTTATAGCTTTTCATCAATCCCTGGTTGTCTTTTTCTGTAAAAAGCTTAATTTTGTCAGGATACTTTGTTGCATAATTTTGAGCGATAGCTAGTGTGCTGTCTGTTGAGCAATCGTCATGTATCAAAAGTTCATAAGGGTAATTTGTTTTTTGTGCAAGAACGGACTCTATTGCCTGCGAGATATATTTTTCATGGTTGTATGTCGGCATAAGAATTGAAACTGTAATAGTATTGTTCATTATTTTTACCTTATTTTGTCAGAATTTATATATTCAAGAAAATCTTGTTTTGCTTTTTTGTAAATTTTTATATTTCTAAAACAATGAAGTGAATTTATGCAACTATCCCAATAGTATTCTTTTAACTCTTCTTTTAAGAATTTTTTATATTCTGGAAATCTATATATCTCTATATTGGAATAACTCCTTATATTTGAAAAAATCTTTTCCAGTCCTATTGCCTCTGGTTCGAATAAAACTTTTATGGCTGCGATGTTCATATATAGCATTCCTTGATTTTTAATATTTTCCAAAATATATATGCAATATGGTCAAGACGTTTTTTTATAAAAAAAATGTATAATTTCACGAAAACAGACAAGTCTTTTGGAATGGAAATTGCTTGTTCGTTATTTCTTAATCTCCATTCTGAAAAATGCGGTCTTGAAGATTGGAAAGAATTATTCTTGTTGGGAAATATCAATAGTCCACATGTATGAAAAAATTCTTTTTCCAAATATAATTTTATATATTTGTGATTGTTAAAATTATTATTAAGAAGGTTTTGAACAACTAAAATATTTTCATATATACTCTTCTCTGTTCGGCTATGAACAAGAGATGAGGGGATGAAAACATAATGATAATATGCATCATTGCAAAAAAAGATATTTTCTGCAAACAAGAATGAATTTATGCATAGAAATAGATCTTCGGCAAATGTTATTGTCTTAAAAAAGTTCAAGTCAATCTTAGATAGTAGTTCTTTGCTGAAAACTTTATTCCAAACATAAGAAATTCTTTTATCTGAATCAGTAAAAAGTGTAGATATTTCTTTTACTTTTCTAGTAATTCTTTTATTTATAGAATTTCTTGTTTCAAAATAATCGAAAACGTATAAATCTGCTTTTTGTTTTTGAATATAATAAAGTATTTTTTCTATTGTATCTTTGTCAATTTCATCATCAGAATCTATGAAAGTTATATAATCCGTTTTTGCGTTTTCTATTCCGGTTGCTCTAGCAGCTCCTATGCCTTTGTTTGTTTTATGTTGGATTATTGAGAAACGTTTGTCATTTTCTATTTCTTTAAAAGCAATTTCTGCACTTTTATCTGTTGAACCATCGTCAACTAAGATGCATTCAAAATCAGGACAGGTTTGGTTTTTTAGTTGTAAAATAAAATTTTCTATATAATTTTCGACATTATAAAATGATATGCAGATTGTTAACAACATTTAATATAGATACTCCATTTTAGTAAATTTTTGTGGTTTGGAAATTATTTTATCCTTATTTTATGTTGAATGTACCAAATTATTGGAAAATAATGCATAAAAATATCTAGGCTCATAAAAAGAAAATTTGTTAAGTTTTTTATCTAGATTCTTGTGAATAATATAATTCTGAATTTTAGAGATTGAATCTTCAAAATCAATTTGATTTTTAAAGGAAGATGAGTTAGAAATTGATATAGGGATGATTCTATAATCTGCAAGTTTTTCATAATTATAAAGCGGCATAAAAATAGAACAAGTCATTGTCTGTATAAATCTCCGGTAAAATTTTAGTTTTATATGTTTTTATGATTTAAAAAAAAATTTATTCCAATAGATTTGTAATTTATATTATAAGCAAGTGAAACTTTTATACGTTTTTTTACTTGCCATATTTTTTTATGAACAGTTCCATTAAAAAATTTTATTATATTTAAAAATTTAATGTTTTGATTATTATGCACTATCCAAACATTAAAAAGTCTTTCGGCTAAATATCCCCAAATTCGAGATTGGGTTGCATTATAATTTGCTATATTTATTATGTTTTCGGCTTTATTTAAAACGCTGAAAATCCATTCACAGTATTTGCAAAAGTCGTTCCATCCTATGACAGTCATGTTATAGTGTGATAACTTGTTATTACAAGTTATCACACTTAAAAAATCGCTGTAATAATCAGAATAGTTATCATGTATTAGTTTTCCTATTGTCTTTATATCATCTGAAACATGATTTACAGAATAGTCAACTTCCAATGAATAAGGATAGACTCTCGGCTTTGCCAGCAGCGCATCATATTTTGAGAGAATTTTTTCAAGTTTTGATTTATCAAGTTCATACTTTTTCACTTCATTTTCCGGAAGAATCACAGCATCGTCAAAACAATTCTTCTTGTCAAAACTGAAATATCTTCTGTAATGGTTCAGACCGATATATTCAAGATTCGGATACAGTTTTTTAATATTCTTCCATGCCCAGTAAAGAGCCGTAAGCTCGCAGTAGCTTTTGTTCTTTGCGCTGATGTTGTCGCAAGGCTCGCCGTTCACTTGGTCATCACGCTGCATTCCCAAATCAACATCGCTGATTGCCGCTCCCACTTGAATAGGCAGAAACAGTCCGTCCGGATTCGGAGGAAGTTCGCACGGCTTATGGCAGCATATCAGGATTTTACAGTTGTCTTTGTTTAATGTTACTTTACCTTTCATTTTCTTCCTCCCAGTCTTTCATGCACTTTTCAATAACATCGTCCATGTCGTAATACTTGTATTCCGCAAGTCGGCCGCCGAAAATAACTTTGTCTTGGGCTTCTGCAAGCTCCTTGTATTTCTTGTAGACTTCTGCGTTTTTCGCATCGTTCACCGGGTAGAAGGGTTCGACTCCCTCGTGCCATTCGGTTGAGTATTCCTTTGAGATTACCGTCTTGTTCTGCTGGTAGAACGGATTTTCCGGCTCAAAATGTTTGTGCTCTATGATTCTTGTGAACGGCTCGTCGTGGCTTGTGTAGTTCACAACCGCGTTTCCCTGGAAATTCTGCACACCGAGCGTCTCTGTTTCAAAACGGACTGTGCGGTACTCAAGCTTTCCAAACCTGTAGCCAAAGAACTCATCGATTTTTCCTGTGAACACGATTTTTTCCGCCATGCCGTTCCATTTTTCCCGGTCCTTAAAATAGTCCTCACCGCATATTGTCTCAACACCTGAAAGCAATCCGTCTGTCAGCCTGTTGTAGCCGCCGATCGGAATTCCTTGGTATGCGTCGTTGAAATAGTTGTTGTCAAAAATGAACCGCACCGGAAGCCGCTTTATGATGAAAGCCGGAAGCTCCGCGCAAGATCTGCCCCACTGCTTTTCGGTGTATTCCTTCACAAGAGTCTCATAGATGTCGCGCCCCACAAGGTTGACTGCCTGCTCCTCAAGGTTTTTCGGCTCGGTGATTCCGCTTTCCTTTCTCTGCTGCTCGATTTTTGCCATCGCTGCCGCAGGTGTTGTTACGCCCCACATCTGGTAGAAAGTGTTCATGTTGAACGGCAGGTTAAAAAGTTTTCCATGGAAGTTTGCGACAGGCGAGTTTGTGTATCGGTTGAACGAAACGAAGCTGTTCACAAAATCCCAGACTTTTTTATTTGATGTATGGAAGATATGCGCGCCGTATTTGTGGACATGGATTCCCTCAATATCCTCGCAGTAGATGTTTCCGCCAAGCTGCGGACGTTTGTCTATGACAAGGCACTTTTTTCCGGCTTTATTTGCAAGATAGGCAAAAGTCGCCCCATACAAGCCAGAGCCTACGATGAGATAGTCGTAATGTGGATATTTTGTTTGAGTTGTTCCAGCCATTTATATTCTGGCTGAAAAGAGAATTGATTTTTACAAGTTTTCTACCGCGTTTATTATCAAAACAACTCGCTGTGAGAATTTATTCTGAAAGCCGTAAGAAGCAACGCGTCTTTATTTTTGCTGTAAATCAGCACAAGGTCTGGCTTTACATGACAGTCCCTAAAACCAGCATACTCACCTTTCAACGGATGATCTTTGTATTTTTGCTCCAAGATTTCATCATTCGCAAGTCGGTTGATTACATTCTTTGCAATTTCTCTGTCTGCTGGCGATAATTTTGCGTAGTCTTTGTCAAAACGTTTTGTCGTGGCGATTCTATAGACCATGAGCAGCCTCATATTCGTCCATGGAAGAAAAAGTTTTCAATGTGCCTTTTTCATATTCTGAAAGGACTTCAGCCTGCTCAGCCTTTAATTCATCAGCAAGAGAATTCTGCTTTTTTATGGAAACTTTAGCTGCGGGATGCAGTTTGCACACGCTTTTTAGAGCAGAAAGAAGTGCATTATCAGCATTCTGAATTGTCATACTAACAACCATAAAAAGAATCCTCCAAAAAACTGTTTAAAACAAATTTAACACAATTTGACTTCAAAATCAATTTATCTTTTCAGTTTGCCTCCTTGCAATTGTTTTACTATTTCAATCAGTCTATTCATCTCTTTATAAATTTGATTTTGAGTATCTTAATTTAACCAATACAACATATATTTATTTCCCTACTAAAGCGTTAGAAAGAAAATTTATGCCTCTCTCTCTTAGTTCTTTTTTCTGTATTTCAAAAAAATCCCAGTCGAAATTGGATAAAAGAATTTTTTCAAAATCGTAAGACTTATGAATTATCAAATTCCGTCCTACCATCATATTCAGCGTATCAAGTCTTGAATTTGTAGTTTTCGCACAACCTTTTAAAGAAAAGACAGCAACAGGCTTATGAAAGAAAAGAGAAAATACTGTTCCGTGAAAAGAATTTGTAATTACATATCTTGCGTTTGCAATAAATTTCACCCACTGCGGTACTGATGGAAATATCCTCTTCTCCGAAGTACACTTTCCGTGGCCTGTTACATATACAACATCAAGTCCTTTTTTATTTGCCCATGCTTTTATCTTTTTAATATCCAAAGATGAGCTTGCAGAAAGTTCATATACAAACACATATTCTTTTTCTGGCAATACAATTTTCTCATCTTTGAAAAATTCAAGATATTCATCTGGTGTAAGAAGAAAAGTTGGGTCACATACATGCACAGCATCTTCAATACCGATTTTATTTAAGATTCCAAGACCGTTTTTTTCTCGTACACTGATAGCATCAAAATGAGAAAGCAAAGGTTTTACTGCCACCGCAAATTTTTCATTCAATTTATCCTCTGAAAAACCGAAACTTGCAGCATAAGAGATTCGTCTTGTTTCATTTTTTCCAAAATTCAAAAAATGTGCGTTCAGATTATTTTTCTGTAAATACTGAATATTCCAAACCTGATCACTTCCAACAATGTAAGCATCCGCTTCTGGTGGCTCTTTATTTAATTCATCAAATGTATAATAATCTTTTGACAAATGAAGATATTTTTTTCTGAATTCGGGAGCTTTTCGATTATGCGATAAAGTTTCCTTTTTCTGATTTTTAGAATCAAACTTGTTCTTTATAAAACGCAGCAACAGATATGGATTCAAACCTTTTAGAATTTTACAAAAAGGTCGTTTTATCATTAAAGTATCATCAAATCTATGATACTGAATCAGAAAAACATCGTTACCAATTTTTTCAAGGTATTTTTGAAGTGAAAATCCTTGAATCTGAGTACCATAATTGTCATCTGGTTGCCAACAAGTCATTATTCCAATTTTCATTTTCTAAGTCCTAAATTCCGTAAGATTTTTCCTCCAAACCGTCGGCAAGCATAGTAAACTCTAATATGAAACTTTGGTTTAACATATTTTTTATATGCAACATCAAAACCTTTGTTTATACAGAGAGAAATAAATTTTTTGCGATTTTTTGGAAGTTCAATTGAATATAAAAGCTGTGTATTAAATCTTTTACAGTCGTAATTTTTGATTTCATCAGCGGAAAGTGAATTTTTTACGGATTCGAAAAACTTTTCGCCATTCATAGTGTTTAAAAAACAGATTGAATATCCTTTGTCATCATCTTTTTCTGGGATATAATTTTGGATTCCCCAAAAATCTCCGATTGTAATGTCCGAAAGAATTCTAGAATCTTTAAAAATGCAGTCATAACAGGAAGGTCGCATCATTACATTTTTATTGAATGAAAGCATCCACATTCCTTTAGATTGGTTCACGCTGTATTCACTGCCATTCGCGAAAGTGAATGACAGTGAATACAGCTTCCAGCCGTCATTCTTCCGCCTGAAAGCTGTTTTCACAATCCGCGAAGCGGATTTTTTTTCGCAGAATTCTATATATTTTTGCCACAATGCAGGACTTGGCACTCCGTGGCAGATAACGTCAACAGCAAAAAGATTTTCATAGTCCTTTTTTAGAAACGCCTTTAATCCGGCAATCTGGCATGGTGTTCCTGCGTAAAGAACTTTTCTTCCGTCATTAAGAAACTTTCTGCATTCCAAAAAAGTATCTTCTGTGCGGCTCTGCAGATATTTTGACCCGCGGAATCTTTCAAGTTCACAAATGGAATTAGTCCAGCCGTGCCTTACAGAAAAATCAGCGTCAAATTCCGCACCGAACACAACGCCGCCTTCATTTATTATCTTTTCTGCAAGAACCGTGAATATTCCACCGGATGAACTTTCAAGACGAATTCTCTCATCATTGCAGATTGCGGCATACGCTTTTCTTTCTGAAAAATCAGTTGAAGTTTTTACGTTCAGAACCGGGCATGTTTTCTCACAAAGTTTACATTCAACGCATAGCTCTGAATCTACTTGAGGATACAGAAAGCCTTCGGCATTCGGCATCATTGAGATTGCGGACTTATTACAGAGTTGAGCACACGCACCGCACCCGGAGCACTTTGTAGAAGGAAGACTAGGCATTGAAAATCCTCCTTCGTATCATATTCACGACAGAAACGCGTTCTACTTTATTTATTCCAATAAAAAATACAAATATTGCAGTAAAACTAATGGATAAAAAAACAACACAAATAAAATTCAGAATTTCGCCTTTAATTAAAACTCGTGCAATAAAAGGAACAGGCGCAGACAGCAATGCGACTGAAAGAATCGGCAGACATACATTTTGTAAAAAAATTACAACAGAAAAGTTTGTCAATTTTTTTACAATAAAAATCCGCACGATAAATGCAGTGAAAGTAATACAGATTGCTGCTACAAGCACACTATATGCAGGAAGTCCGCATTTCAAACATACATAGCTTACAGGAAGATTCAGAAGCAGAATTCCGCCTACAACACTTTGATAAAGCCTTATTTTTCCGGTTGCCTGTGCAAGTGTCATAATAGGATAGCTCACAGAATCAACCAATGCGTCAATCAAAACAAGTCGCGTAAAAAGCACAGCATTTTCAGGAGGATTTTTAAGCCACACTTTTAAAATAAACGGCATTTCAAGTACAAGCGGAAGCGTAAAAATGTACATCAGAAAGAACGTCATCTTGCAACCACGAAAAGTCAGAGAAAGACATTCATCATTATGCTCCGCCGCATAAGTCTTGATAATCTGAGGACGTATTGCAGTTGAGAAGTTCTGACTGAAACTTGTTACCGCTGCATTTACTTGAGAAGCTATTGCTCTGGCAGCATTCACAACTGCACCAAAAAACTGGTTCATAAGAATATTAACAATCTGATTTTTGAACACGCCAACTGTGCTTCCAAAGAGATTCCATCCAACATAGCTGAACATCTCGGAAAACAGTTTTTTATCCCACATCAGCCTGAACCTACATTCCTTATAGTGCCTCTTGCAGTAAAAACGATAAAGTCCAGTGTTTATAATTGCCACAAACAAAAGAAGTATTCCGTAAAGAATCAATTTGTCAGTAGAAACAACTTTCAAAACAAACACAACTGCAAGCTTCAGCACAGCCTCAACAAAGCTCACATACGCATAGACATTCATATTCTCGTGAGCGATTATCGCACTCATGTACGGTGTAGTCATAATGGTGAACAGAAACGACAAGACCGCACACTGATAAATCCATTTAGCGGCAGTCATTCTTTCTGGCGGAATCACAAGTTTATTACATACGAACCAAAATCCCAAAGTTTCCGCAAAAACGACAATTATAACTGAAAGAAAAGCGAAAATTGTTAAAGTGACGGAAAATATATGCACAAGTCCAGATTCATTTCCTTTCCCCATTTCAAACGAGAAGAAACGCTGGCTTGCAGTCGCCATCGCGCCGCTCAAAAAACCGAACATCGTGACCACGCCTGCAACAACATTGTAGATTCCATAATCTTCCGCGCCAAGCGTGTTCAGAACGACACGCACCGTGTACAGAGACACGAGCATTATGAGAATCTGCCGAAAATACAAGGCAAGCGTGTTTTTTGCTATGCGGCTTGAATTACTCATTTAAGACAAAAATTCCTCATTTTCAATCTCCCTCAAAACTCTCTCATTCATCTCTTTTCTTTCCTTGTCGAACCACCAGCCGTACTTTCCGAAATATCTGAACGCGCTTTTTATGTGAGCCAGAAGCATTTTGCGGTTTTTGTAGCTTTCCTTTTGGTGGTCGTGGATTATCTGAACGCCTGGAAAATACAGTGTCTTTGAAACGCGGTGCAGGCGGCGGAGTATGTCGAAATCTTCAAAGTACATAAAAAATCTGCCATCAAAGAAAATGTTGTTTTCTGCAAGAACGCTAAGGCGCATGAGCATGAAGCAGCCCGAAAGACACGGCGGATTTATCACCTTGTCATAGCCAAAGTTTTTTAGGCAGTAGCGGTCGTTTTTCTTTTCGCTCCACTTTGTTTTTGGCATAAAGCGACGGAAAATCAAATCTCCCGGAGTCGGAAGCAATTTGCATAAATATTGGATTTCGCCGTTCGGATACACAACTTTTGGAAGCACATAAGAGGCATCAGGATTTTTATGAAAAGCAGGGCTGGGCATATCCCGGAGGAAATGCGGTGAACGT
>OQVN01001010.1_pt1 | contig 10127 bp, 9 predicted proteins | sample 1691621 | NCBI WGS metagenome assembly OQVN01 (sample SAMN03418278, study PRJEB22391) | human gut metagenome | biome: human-gut; feature: organic feature; material: feces | host: Homo sapiens | place: Tanzania | collected 2013-01 | reverse complement strand
ACTTATTCTTTTTCTATCAGATCATATTTCAGAGCTTCATCCGAGCCACCCAGAGATATTCCCGTTGAAGCCTCGTTGATACTGTTCCGATTTTTCAGATACTTATATTTTGATTGCAGGAAATCCTTTCTTGTCGTTTTCTGAAAGCGCTTGAATTCCTTGTCCAGTACACCAAAAGTAATAGGTTTTGCACCAACCTGCTGCATTCCATTGATACAGAAATAGTATTGCTTTCCCCTATCATACACTTCCATAATCAAGCCAGGGAGTCCGCAGAACTTCCAGGGACCATCACTTACAGGAACATCCAGGGCAAACCAGGCTGTCCATTGTCTTCCCCGGAAGCAGCAGGTAGCCTTCTGACAGTTGTAGCCTAAAATATTTTTAATGCTATCTCCGTCTATACCCCAATTCTGTATACCTAAGCTATCATCATATACATAATATTGAGACATGAGACAATCGGTCACAGTTATCATATTATCATGAGGATATTTTTTATAAATACATGTGGTCATTCGGCTATGTGGAAAAGAATTAGTCATATACCCTTCTCGCTTAATCGCTTCTTTAAACAATGCACGAAACTTTGCTTTGCCATCCACTGTAGATTTTAAAGAATCCGACTGATACGTATAATAGCTGTAGCATTTTGAGATATTTTTCCCGATAGCCAGAAAAAGCAAATCTTCTTCTTTCTCATCATTCTTTATCGTATCTTTCGAATAACAATAATAATATGAGCACAAAAAATGCCCATGCTCTATAACCTCATTCTTAGCTTGCAACAAAAGTGCATAAAAGAATAATACCGATATACTTATTAAAATTCTCATAATAACCGTTTTTTACAATTAAGAGTTTATACCATGTTAACTATCTTGGAAGACTATCGTAAATCCATTGACCATTAGGTGCTTGCCACCAATAGCCGCCACCTAAGACTTTGCCCAGTTCATGATTTTTCAATATATCCATAGCTGTTACTCTTTATATTAATTAAAATATCTGAGTGCAAAATTACGGCAAATTGCTCAAACCGCCAAACTTTTCACATCAAATCTCACATAATATTTGCCCCATAGATTATTATATAAAAATGATGTTAGAAAATACGCTACTTTGAAAAAATATTTGTATTTTTGCATTTTGATTTTTAACATTATAAAAACATAATATATGAAAAAGTATTATTGTATAACACTTTTAGCTTTTATCGTTGTCATCTTGTTACAAGGATATAACATATCCCTGCAATACAAAGGTTATATCAATAACAAAACAGATAAGGTCAACTCGACTTTAAAAATTGCAATAGACGAAGAATATGCATATCGGGCACATAAAAACAAGTTCTCACAAAAAGATGGGAAACAACGAGTTTATTACAAACAAATGTCAGAAGAAGACTTTCTCAAGGCAAAGCCAAAGAAAGAAGACATCATCAACTTAGACGAAATCAATATTCAAGACTTAAGAGTTAGGGGTATTGCAGAAACAGAAGCCGATGCTCTTGGGCTACTTAGCAAAGATATTTTTACCGCCAAGGGTAATCCCATTAATTTAGCCAAACTCTCCCAAATATTCAAGAAAAATCTGAATGAGGGGTTTACCTATACCTTATTGATATTAGATGAGAACAAAAAGAGCATTAAGAGTTATGGACAAACAAAGGATATTGAGAGTTGGCAGGCTAGCAAGCCTATCGCCATCGGGCTCAAACCTATCCGTTTTGTACAGGCAAAGGTAGATGTGACACCATCTTCCTTCATCATAAATTCTATAGAGACTCTAATCTCTACTATATTGTTGGCTCTTATCATCGTATTTTGCATAGGATACCAGATGACTGCCATCAGATACAAGGAAGACCTCCTGAGGAATCGTGAGGTAAGCCTTCATGGAACTGTACACGACTTGAAAGCTCCATTGGCAAGCATCTTGCTAAAGTTGGGATTCATCAAAGACTATATCAAGGATGCTGACTTGCAGGAGATGATTACTTCTTCTGAAAGACAAATCAAGAATCTTGCCAATACCATCAAGACAATACTTATCACCTCTAAGGCTAGTGAAAGCAAGTTGGTTATCAACAAAAAGCAAGTTGACATCATCGAGCTGACGCAACAAGCGCAAGAACAAATAGACATCAACTATGCCAGCAAGCCACATGCCATCGGCATCCACGACCATCGTGAAGAGAATGCACTGGTGTATGCAGATAAGTACCTGATAGGAAATGTGATGCACAATCTAATGGAGAATGCCGTTAAATACTCAGACAAGGAGGCAAATGTTGATGTCAACATCAAACAGGATGAACATTTCACCATCATCAGCGTGTCTGACCATGGCGTAGGCATCGACAAGAAATATCAGAAGAAGATATTCGAGCAGTTCTATCGCATACCAGCCACACACCATAAGAGCGGATATGGCATAGGCCTTGCCATGGTAAAATATGCCGTCAAGGCACATGGCGGAACCATCAAGGTGGTGAGCGAACTAGGCAAGGGCAGCACCTTTACATTCACATTGCCGCTCAACTAAAAGCAACAAATCGTAATGGGCAAGGAACAAGATAAAACTTTATAAAACATTATAAAACAAGAAATATGGAAAAGATAAAAGTACTATTGGTCGATGATGACCTGGATTTCGGCAACACAGCAGTCTTGCTACTTAAAAAAGCAGGCTATGAGGTCTATTTTCAAAACACGCTGTTTGGAGTAGAAAGCCTTATCATGAAGCTGTCTCCCAACCTCATCATCCTCGATGTGATGATAGGAGAAGAGAACAGTCTGGAAAGAATCAACGACATCCGACTTGCCGCAGAAGACATCCCTATCATGTGTGTATCTTCGTTACATGATTCAGAACTCAAAACCGAGGCTGCAAATAATGGTGCTATGATTTACATCGAGAAGCCTTTCGACAGCCGTGAGTTCCTGGGATGGGTAAACCGCTATGCCAAGCGCAAAGACTTCAGCAATTCTCGTATGATAAACATGGGTGCCTACACCGTAGATACAGATAGCCATGTGCTCAGCTTCCGTGGCTGCAGCGAGAAGACGCTGGGCAATACCGAGTTTGCTACACTCAAGCTATTATGGATCAATAAGGGCGAAGTCGTGCCACGCCAAGACCTCAAGGATACAGTTTGGAGAGGCGTACACTGTAGCGAAGAAAGTCTCAATAATGTGATGTACAACTTGCGACGATATTTCGCCAAGGATGCCTCCATCCACCTGGAGACATTGCGCGGCGAAGGATTCAGAATGTGGATGGATGACTAGTTTTATGACGGCTCAACCCGAAAGATGTTAAACAATAATAATTTAAAGGAGTTTATCTTCTAAGCATCTTTATTTTTCGTATCTTTGCGAAAAGTTTCGTTACGAAAAATTTCGATTATGGAAAATCCGTTTAAATTTGGCTCATTAGTTGATGCCCCATACTTTACAGACAGAGTGAAAGAACTGGACTACATCGTCCAGTTTCTCAAGAGCGAGAACCATCTCGTTCTTATGTCACCACGACGTTTTGGCAAATCAAGCCTCGTTAAAAAAGGCTGTTGCCCAAACCCAGCGACCATACCTATGGCTCAATATGCAAGCCGTGCTCAGCAAAGAAGACTTTGCGGCAAAGCTTCTGAAGGAACTGCTCAATCAATTCAAACTGGAAAAGATGAAGCACTATCTTCGTAACTTCCGCATCATTCCTTCTATCAACATGAACCCGATGACAGACGAGCTATCGGTTTCATTCCAACCATCAACCGACAATGGAACAACAGCAATAGAAGATGTTTTACATACAATCCAGAAGGTATCTACACCTCAAAACAAACTGATTGTTGTCCTGGACGAGTTTCAAAGCATCCTGGAAATCGATAAAAACATGGATAAGCAGCTCCGTTCTATCATGCAGGAACAGACAGGCATCAATTACATCTTTCTGGGCAGTCAGGAATCGATGATGACAGATATCTTTGAACGTGTGAAATCGCCGTTCTATCATTTTGGAATGCTGATGAGACTCAACAAGATTCCATACGAAGACTTCAAGTCATATATTACAGACAGATTGGAAGATGTATCAGAGCAGGCTGCTCAAATTGCAGACGAGATACTGGCATTTACAAGTTGCCATCCATACTACACGCAACAGCTTTCATTCGCAGTTTGGAACAACCTGGTAGCTGGCAAAAACGAGGATGTACTCCAACTCGCCATAGAAGACATCATAACGACTCATGATTTAGACTACGAACGTTTATGGTTGAATTTCAATAAGACAGACAAGTATGTTATGGTCAGTATCTGCGAGGGCAACAATCCTGCCCAAGACAGGAACCAACCTACCAGTACGATGACCAGTGCCCTTTTGCGATTAAGCAAGAAAGGCTACATCATACGAAGTGACAGATATGAAATAGAAGACCCATTCTTCAGGAAATGGATACTCAAGAACATGATTGAGTAAGATTATATACAGAGAAATCGCCAGTGAAGCCTTTCTACAGCATCGCTGGCGATTCTGCAAGAGAGATTTATCTATGTTTCAACAAAAAAACTCGCTCCAAATTGGACTTTGATAGGATATCAAGAAGTTTCAACTCTATATTATTTGATTCTTTTTATTCCATCTCAAACGCATTTTAGTTTCCCAATTCCAACTGATTCTTCACAAGATTATAATATGCCCCTCGCTTGGCGGTTAAAGATTCATGGTTGCCAACCTCAACCACCTTTCCCTGGTCAAGAACTACAATTTGGTCGGCATTCTTTACGGTACTCAGGCGATGAGCAACAATCACAACCGTCTTGCCTTGATAGAACTTATCCAGGTTCTCCACGATATTACGCTCATTGTTGGCATCTAGCGAGTTGGTTGCCTCGTCCAGGAAGATATAGTCAGGATTCTTATATACCGCCCTTGCTATCAGGATGCGCTGCTTCTGTCCCTGGCTCAGTCCTACGCCATCACGCTCAATCTTGGTGTTGAACTTCAGCGGCAAGGCCATCACATAATCCCTGATGCAAGCTATCTCAGCAGCTTTCATCAAACGGGCTTCATCTATTTCTGCATCATCCACAGCTATATTGCGCCCGATGCTCTCCGAGAAGATGACACCCTCCTGCATCACCACGCCACACTGCCTGCGCCACCATTTTCTGTTGAGCTGATTGATGTCGGTATTGCCAATGGTGATTTTTCCTTCCAGCACCGGGTAGTACCCCAGCATCAATCGGATGAGCGTGGTCTTTCCGCTGCCCGATGCTCCCACTATCGCCGTCACCTTACCTTGAGGAATATGAATATCCACCCCGTCTATTGTCTTTCTGAGGGCATGAGGATCATACTTGAACATGATGTTGCTGATATGGATACCATCCTCAGGATGATCAAGACCAGTCAGCAAGCCCTCCTTTCCGTTCTCATCATCCATCTGGTGAATCTCATTGATACGTTCCAGACTGATTTTCACATCCTGCACGGAATAGAAGAAGTTCATCAGCTGTTCCACCGGCGAGTTGAGCTGTCCGATGATATATTGCACGGCGAGCATCATACCCAAGGTCATGTGCCCTTGGATTACCGCCGTAGCGGCAACCACCGTCACCACGATATTCTTCACCTCATTGATAAAAATACTTCCTGCCTCCTGGGTCTGCTGTAGTTTTAGAGATTTCTGCTGCACCCTGAAAAGATTCACCTGTGTCTCCTCCCACTCCTTCCGCTTGCGCTGCTCGCAATCCTGCAACTTGATTTCCTGCATCGAAGTGATGAACTCGTATGTCCTGTTGTTATTGATGGCCTGCTGCTCGAAGAGTTCATAATCGAGCACCTTTCTTCGACGCAGGAAGAGAGCCATCCATCCTCCATACAGGATGCTCCCCAATAAGAAGATGACAAACACCACCTTATTATATATAAAAAGCACTACCGAGAACACCACGAAGGTAAGCATGGCAAAGGTGATGTTGAGCGTCTGCTGAGTGAGGAAGTTGTTCACACGGCTATGGTCACTCATCCTTTGCATCAAGTCGCCCATCAGTTTTGTGTCGAAGAACGACATCGGCAGTTTCAGCAGTTTGATGAAGAAATCGCTCACCAGGGAGATGTTGATCCGCATGGAGATGCGGAGCAGGAACCATCGGCGGGCGAAGTCTATCGCTGTTCGGCTGACGGTGAGCATCAACTGGCCTAAGAGTATGAGCCAGATGAATCCAATGTCTTGGTTCTTGATACCGACATCCACGATGGATTGGGTAAGGAACGGCAACACCAGCTGCAGGGCACTGCCCGCAAGCAGTCCCAAGACAATCCAGGAGAATGCCTTGCGGTATTTATTGAAATATCTGAAAAGGAACTTGAAGGAACGCTTCTCCTTCTGTCTATCTTCTCCTTCCATCTGATAGGTGAAGAAGGCAGGAGTGGTCTCGAAAAACATGGCGATACCCTTGTCCTCGTCATTAGAGCGAGTGCTTATCCAATGCCGTCTGAATTCTTCAAGATTATAAGTTGTCTTTCCCTTGCCAGGGTCTGCGATATAGAATTTCTTGCCCTTCTTCATCTTATATAATACCACGAAATGGTTCTGGTTCCAATGAAGGATGCAAGGGAGCGGAATCTCGCTAAGTTCCTCTATTGTAGCCCTAGCCGAAACCGTTTGAAATCCCAATATTCTTGCAGCCTCATTGATGCCCAGCATGGAGACACCTTCCGTTGTTGCAAAGCAAATCTTCGACAGAGATTCCAATGTATAGTCTCTGCCGAAATATTTACAAATCATCAGCAAGCAAGTAATGCCACATAGCATACTATCATGCTGAAAACAAACAGGAAATCTATTCATTTACTTTTCCACATCTAAATTCTTACTATTATTTAGCTTTGTTGTCTTCCCCTTACCCAAACTATACTTAACACTGATTAGGGCAACAAAAGCATTTACTCTATTATCTCCATAGGTTTGATAAGCAAAATTTGGAAGACTCACTTTCGTATAAGTCTTCTTGGAAATCATGGACGTCGGTATACTTACTTCCAAAGATATTGGCAACTTACCTTTTAACAAAGAGCAAGAAGTTCCAATAAACAACTTTTCCTCTTCATCATACTGTTTACCTTGTAATAATGGCAATTTGTCATGTCGAAGGAAATAGCTAGCCATGAAACTCAATTTTGTATTTGGAACATTCCAAAGAAGCTGTGTATCAAGATACCAGGTTCTACCAAAATGCTTCGTGTCATCTTTCATATACCGATGATACCATTGGTAATTTGCAACAAATGACAGTTCTACGCCTTTGCCAAGATTATAATCACCTTCCATTCCCAAGTAATTATGTCTATAATTACAATTTGCTTGAGTTTGATAAGTTTTATCCTCTTCTTGCTGATAATAATCTATAATCTCATCCTTGCTCTGCTTGTACATATAGTCAATCTTGACTATATTGACAAAGTTGACAGTAATTTCAGAATAATGCATAATTCTAGGTTTCAACTCAGAATTACCTCTATGCCAAAGCACATCATTCACTTGCCATCTTACCGTTGACAGCTGATCAAGGTTGGGGTATTCCACATCACAAAAATAATTATATTGCAAATACATCCACTTAACAGGTTTCCAATAACCCTTAAACAAAGGCATCCAAGATGTATGCTTCTCAGATACAGTCTTCAATTGGTTTTCATCTTTGACAGTCAACAAATGAGTGCCTAGCAAAGCATTGAAATTTCTAAATGGCTGATATGATATTGCTCCCATCAATTTACTTCGAGTTTCCTTGCTACTATGCAACAGAACATTCTCATTTCGGTCAGAATTAGAATAATCTTTCCATATTTGGGTGTAGTCTGCCCACAAAGACACCTTGCTGCCTAAGTTATAGTAACCAGACAAATAATAACGCCAATAGTCTTTATCTCCCTTGTAAGGGGTTCGAGCTACATCATTTTTTGCACTATAAAATCTATCTTCATGAATATCATACCTATTATATATAAGTTCCGAAGATAAATTTAAAAGTTTTAGAACCATTCCCTTATAAAACAATCCAATAGTATAATCATCTGTATTGAAATCATCTAGGCTATTTGATTCATATTTTTCGTCCCTATTAGAAACAGAAAAAAAATCACTTTGTTTACTCCCCTTAGTCTCTATCCAAACTTGCACAGATAGTGTTTGATTATCTGACAATTTATAATCTGTTCCCAAACTAAAGCTACCAATATTGCTCCTAGTACTCATGTTTGGTTTTCTATAATCAATAGCCTTTGATTTTATCGTCACATCACCCAAGTTACTATATTCATAACCTAATACATCATAATTCTGACGATGCGTAAAGTTTAGGCTGCCATACAGATTAACTCTTGGAAATGTATAGGTAAAGTTTGCACCCATAGCTTCCCTATTGGAATGCTTATTTCTGAAAGAATACAAATTGCGAGAGAACGCACTTATATCCCATCCTGTATAGTCATTAACCAGTTCCATATTAAGCACTACAGGATATTCAGAATATTTACCAGCAGGATAACGCATAATTTCTACTGTTTTGATGCGCTTTGGGTTTATGCTGATGGCATATTCTCGTTTTACTTCCTTGCCATTGATAATTACAGGTACATTTTTATCTTTTCCTACATTCACTTCGTCTGTTCCCCAATCTGTTGTTATACCTGGAATTTTTGCTAATAGCTCTATAGCACCAGTGGTTCCTTTTCGAAGGGAATCGGTGATAAATATAGTTTCTTTAGATGCATTTCTGCTCACCATATCAGCCACAGCTACCACCTCCTTTAAGTTCTCCACCTTTGATTGCAATACAACAACACCAATATCGCCCTTGAAACCAAGAGGAGAAATAGTATCTCGTTTTTCAAAACCTATCGACTGGAAAGACAATTTATATATATCTTCTTTGCTCTCTAAAGAAAAATCTCCTGTTTCCATACAGTGCACTCCACACAAAAACCGATTTGTTTTATCAAAAGCAGAAACTGTAACAAAAGGTACACAAGAGGAATCCGATACAGATACAATTTTTCCTCTCACCTGCGCTAAGCAAGTGAAAGGAAACAAAAATACCATCAACACTACCCAAATGTACTTCATCTCTTAAGTTTTTTATTATTAATGACTCGCCAACAATAATCTTTTATACGATGTTCCAACAATTCATATCGTCCTTGATGACCACAAAGAATTTTACCATGATTTTCCTTTATTCTGTCCTCTCGCAATATCGGACATTCACAATAACATAACGGATAATAATGGCAATTATTACAAACGCATTTTTCGTCAAACAAGTCATAGTCAGAAAAGATAGGTTTTTCTGTCCAAACTATGTCGCCTTCAGAATTCAAATGTCCACGTAAATTCCCAATTGGTCGCTTATCACATTTTTCCACTCCCCCGTTATAATAAAACATATTATAATGTTCTTTTTCTACATAGCACATCGAGAATACATGTTGAATAGAAAGTTCAAAGCCACACTTAATAAGTTTCTCTTGCAAATTACGAAGTAAACTTATAGACACGTTCTGCTCATTAACCTGCCATACTTTTTGTAAATCTACCAATATTCTGTTTCTATATTCTTGGGGAATATATTTAGTTATATCTGTTACAAGAGACTCACTTTTCAATGTTGCCAATGTATAATTTATTCTCAATGTAACTTTTGCATCTGAGTTCATTCTCAACAAGTTGACAATATTATTCAATATCAAGCGAAAAGAACTGTCAGACAAACAATCTTGCTTGTTTTTATTATGAGTCTTCTCATCGCCATCTATTGCTATTTGATAATAATCAACCTTGCATTTCTGTAACAGTTTGATATTATCAATATTGAGCAAAGCACCATTCGTAGTTACGCCACTGCTAAAATCTATTTTATGCTCTTCACAAAAACTAATCAACTGAGGGGCTATATATTCTATAACTTTAGGCTGAGTCAAAGGTTCTCCACCAAACCAAGATAATACATACTCTTGAATTGAATTTTCCAACATATATTTTTTGATATGTTTAATCATCAAATCAAAACGAGTATAATCCAGCACAACTGGCTCATGCATAAACACTCATAGAC
>OQVN01001008.1_pt1 | contig 10142 bp, 11 predicted proteins | sample 1691621 | NCBI WGS metagenome assembly OQVN01 (sample SAMN03418278, study PRJEB22391) | human gut metagenome | biome: human-gut; feature: organic feature; material: feces | host: Homo sapiens | place: Tanzania | collected 2013-01 | reverse complement strand
AAGGTTGGCGGACCATCAAAGGTCTTCGCCATATTGTGCGGGATGGGACCGCCTTGATGCTGGGCTTTCTATACCTAACCTTAAGCCTTATTTACTTGAATCTGCAAAAAGCAAAGACTAGTTATAAATATGTTATTATCTCCTCATTAACCTAGCTGCAAATTCAAAGAAATCTGCAACATTTTTGAAATCATCAAATTGTTGACAATACATACTTGCATAAGGTTCGGGAAACCTACTGCGTATATCAGCCTTTATCATGCTTGCCAAAGCTTCCTTGGTATAGGCTTTCAGCAATTCGTTGTATTGTTCCTCGCTCATAATATTCTCTGTTATTTCAACATCCTTGCTATAAACATCGTCTCATAAACTATGATACTACCATCAAGAACAGCATTCGAAAAAACGTATTCATTGCTATTCGCTTGTTATTATCTAAAGACTGTGTAGACATAAATTATTTTTTCTTCTTTTTCTTTGAATCTTTAGCGTTTTGCAATTGAGAGAAATCTATCTGACCATAGATACCTTCCATCTCAGCAAGAGCCTTGCGGAAATTTTGATTTTTCCAATCATTAAAATCCATCTCTATTTCATCTGCTTTTACTGCATTATAAAAGCATTCTTTTTGTTCTTGTTCCGAAATGTATATTTGCTCACCATTCTTTATTAACTGATGAATGATTTCTGCCAAATCGCCCATCTCATACAATGTTGGTACTACAATATTTGTATGAAGGCTCCGACATTGCAAATATGGGTAAGCGGTCACTTTAGGTACGTTAAGCCATAAAATGAATGCTTTTTTATTATCTTTTAAGAAAAAATCATTTGATTTTATTCCCAAGCAGTAACTGTTGCCAGCTGCCATCTATGGGCTAGTAAGTCTACCAATTTATCCTTTGCAGTTTTCTTGATCCTGCGGAACACATCACAAAGATACTCCACAGGATCCAAATTGTGCTTACGGATATTGGCAAAGTGGGACATCAGGCGAGCAAAGCGCACACCAGATTCCGGACTGCCAACAAAATAACTATTATTACGATACTTCGCTATTCTTCTAATCTGTCGCTCACATACATTGTTCGAGAGATCAAGACTTCCATCCTCTAAACAGCGCAACATACAAGGATATTCAGTAAGGGCATAGTTCACTGCCTTGAGAAGTTCAGGTTCTTCCTCCTTCTCAAGGTTCTTTGCCAATTTATCCAAATATGATTTCAAGTCATTAAGCATAGGAGCTATGCGAAGTACTCGCTCTCGCCGAATGTCATCAGGATTTGAGAACCCTGCCTTTATCAGCTTGTCCTCACGGAAGATTGCATCAAACAACTTCAATATCATCATGGCATCTTCCGAAAAATCCTTCAATTTGAAGAACGGCCTTCGCATATGAACCAAACAGGCTATTCGTTGTATTAACTCTCCAACATCGTAGCACTTATAGATAGGTGCGCCATCACTATGGAGGTAAATTTTCTCCATTACGTCTTCAAAGTACTTTTTGACTGCCTCCTGGGTTCTACGACCACGCTCATGGAACACGAACTGGGTCAGACCTAACATTGGCGCATAGTAACAGAATATCCAACGCTTGAAGAAGTGAAGTTCATCCTCCACATCCTCAATCGTCTCACCCTTACCAGGCAATCTCTGGTCTTTACAACCCAATGTAGATTCATCACCATGGACGTTGCCAGAAGCGATGATTTCCTTATGGAGAGGATCGTCCAATGGCTCCAATATATTGGCACCGATTTCAATCCACCCCATAACTGTCGAATGAGCATAGTTCAAGCCCATACCTTTCAGCCATGCCTCGATATCTCCGATTGTCATATGATAATAGAAATGCATCGTCAATATCTGGGCTATCAACGACTCCGTTGCCCATGTTCTGCCCATACAGTTCTCATACTCTTTAGGAAGATTTACATGATAGCATTTACCCTTGGAATCCTTATATTTCTTGCGACGGATAATATAAGTACGGATAAAACCTTTCACATAAGTATGACGGACAGATACATCCTCTCCTATTTCAATGACATCGGCAGGAAGGTTGGCTGGTTTGAGGACAATATCATTATTGCCGCCTACAGCAGCAGCAATAAGTGGCTGCTCACGTCTAGGCTTCTTGACGCCTTTCATATCCTTATGCTCCTTTAACGTCTTAGCGATAGTGACAATCTTTTCCTCTGGGACATCCTCACCATTGAGATCCAAGTCATCGGCATTTTCTGTCTGCTGGCTACCATGGTGGAATTTTCCAGACTCGGTATGCTGCCCATAGGCTGTAACCTGAAGATTTGCCTTTTGCTGTTCGCTAGACTTCAATTTTGCCTCTGGTGACATTGTTGAATCCGAGTTTGAGTTACTTGGCATTGTGGTTGTCGGATTATCCCCATCATTTATGCCTTTCAACTGATTTATCTCATTCTGCTTAGCTGCCAAGCGAGCATTGAAATCAGAAGTAAGTTTCTCCAACTCACTAGCATATGTTTCCTTTAGTTTTTGTTCACGTGCCTCAAACTCAGCACGCACACCCGCAACTACAGCTTCACGAAGAGAGTCTGAAAGATTAACCTCTCCATTACCAGTCATGAATGCAACAAGTTTTTGCATCATGTCATTCAACTGATCTACCTTTTCACAAAGCTGCTTGTTCAGGTTAGAAACCATAGCCTCAAGCTCCACCACCCGTTTGTCACGAGCCTGGAGTTTCTTGCGGAGCAACCTGTTGTCAGCTGCCTCGCTATGCGCTTGCGCACTTATAGCCTGTATGGATTTCTCTTCTGATTTCATACTGCAAAGATACTAAAAATATTTGAGATAACAAAATTATAAAGCATTGAATATCAATATTTTATGTTAAATATTATATATTAAATAGCTTCTTTCAAAAGTTCATTTTCGTCTATTTCCCCTTGAACAGACTCTTCTATATCCATACCCAATTCTTCGTCATTTTCATCATTTAGGTCGTTAAAAGCTACCTTACGGTCTTTTAGAACGATTCCTTCAACCAGATAGACAAAGCTCTCCCATGAGATATGATAGCATCCCTTTTTCTCATCGAAGACTGGCTCAACGAAATGGTTGGAATGGAGAATCTTTTCGGTAAGAATCTCGCCTTGATGATGAAAATAATAGATGCGAACACGATGACTGTCCTTTGAAAGGAAGATATAAATGTCTCCATTGGTTGGATCACGATGGAGTTGGCTCTTGATATAATTGCGCAAACCAGCATGGCGATAACGCAAGGTTACGGGTTCACTGCACAGATAATAATTAAAACCACTTGATAAACTTAGCATAGTGTTCCCTCCATTTCCTTTATCAGTGAAACCAAAGCTGACTTGGAACAACTACCTATGTGTAAGCTAATCTTACTACCAAAGTTCAACTCTATATCATCAAGCAACAAATCTACATCTTGCTCTACTGGCAAAACTGCTGGTTCTATCGTTACAGAATCTGCTGGTTCTATCGTTACAGAATCTGCAGGTTCTACGACCAGTGGATGCAAGCCCTGCTCTTCATCTGAACTCACAGGCTTGGCACTTGGCTTACGATAAGAATCGTTACGCAAACAATGAAGCATCTTGGTATAGCTTACATTTTGTTCTTTACAGAACCCATGAAGGTTCTTGCTCTTGTACTCGGTTCGAAACTTACGAACCATTGAGGCATAGTACTTGCCTTCTTCGTTTATATTCATTTTGTCCCAAATTTAAAATTCGGGGCAAAGGTATATATTTTTATTAACGTACGCAAGACGGCCTAAAGTGACTGCTTACAACACTTGCACACCTACGAACAAACAAAGCTCATATCTTCTTTGAGATAATACAACATATCTGCAACAATTCTATAATGTTTTGTACTCCCATTAATGAGACAATCAACTATTTCTTTATTCGTGTAAAAACGAAACATGGAGAAAAACTTTTTAGGCGATTCAAAACCAACAGAATCTATGGTTTTCAACCAAACATTATTTTTTGCCTTTACAAAATAGTCTATGTCCTCATCTAAAAGTTCATTTATTTCAAGCTTATGCAAATTGCCATTTCTTGCATCATCCAAGGAGGTAGGCATAAAACCAAACCCTATAGCAGAATTAAGATGATATTCAGCTATATAATCTGCACTTTTGCATGCATCCAAATACAATGTTTTACCCTTAAGCAATCCCATATTACCATTTTCTTTACAAATCAATGGATTATCATGAGGACCATATAAGGAAGAGGAACTCCCATGACCAAGAAAACAAACAATTTGAACATCCTGTATGGATTTTTCTAGTTTTTCAAAGTAGTCATCATCTTCAACAGGTGTTCCCTCCAGACCTATAGCCCCATCCATGGAACATATTTTTTGATAGACAACATCCAAAAAGTCTATTGTCGTATCTTTAGGATATATACATAAAATCTTAGCCATTAATCTCAACTAAATAAGTTATTAATTGTTCAAATACAGCATTAAGCCACTCTGTTGTCTTGCCATTATTTTGCTCTTCTAACATATTGGCTATTTCCGAGAACTTTTTACCAGACAATCTAGGGCAGCAAGATGAAAATTTCATATCACCATACTCTCTTAGCATTTCACAGAGCATAGATGTCGGATTCAGCTGCGTATCAATACTCATTAAACGAACAACTTCATTTACATAAGAATCTCTTGCACACATTTTGAGTATTCGATAATTCATTAATGCATTGATAGCTTTTACAACATCGTTATCTGAGAGAGGCTTAGTTTGCTTCATCGCCAAAATATTTCTTATAATCTCAGATTGATTGGCAGAATATAAAATGATATTTGAATTGCGTTTTTTTTCTTTTATAAATTTGACAACTCCTAATCCATCTAAAGAGATGTCACCATAATTATAATCTACCAATATCAAATCATAATAATTTTCAGTCAAAACCTCCATAAGTTTTTTCTCAAAAACATCTTGCCGTAAATTAAGCTTTTCATCCAGAAAATCAGAATCTAGAACATTTATCTGTTCATACTTTATCTGAACATGTTTTTTTAAATTCCTAGCAATGCTCTCCATGTCATTTTTCTGATCTTCGTCATCTATTACCAGAATTCTTTTAGTCACATTCATAACAGCTTTTATTTAAATGTTAATTGAAAACAAGCACCTTTATAACCATGAAAGTTATTTCCCATAAAAGCAACTTGACCATTCAGTTTATTCTCCATTGTATATTTTATTGTATACAACCCTATCCCTGATCCACCTTGACGATTTGTAACCCCTTCTTCGAAAATGGTCTCCTTCGTAAAGGTTGACATATCAACCCCATCACCATCATCAACAAAATCGACACATAAAGAAGAATCTCTAAATATAAAAAAAATGCCAATGGAATCAGCATGAGCTTTTTTACTATTACTGATTAAATTGTCCAAGACTATTGCAATATCCAATAAAGACAACATTCTCCAACAAGGTTTTGCAGAGTCATTTTTAACCACTATATCTAAAGAATCCTTAAAATTATCAACATATTCCGATATATACTCTTGGAGATTCACTTTAACTTTTGTTTTAAGTGAAACAATATCAGCCTTAGTTATCAACATAGACAGCTGCTTTATTTTATTAGCAAAAAATCCAGCCTCATGTATTTTGCGCAACAGATGTATTTTCGTATAATCATCTTCTTGAACATCTGAAGAAAGATTACTTATTAAACTAAGCAACTCGGTTGTTGCAATGGAAATTGCATGAGTTATATCTTGAACTTCTCTAGAAGTGTTGCGAGTAGCAGACAAATAGAGATTTTTCTGCATTTGTGCGTCAAGTTCCTTTTCTTTCTCTTCACGGATTTTTCTTTCCTCAAGTACTTCTTTTTCAGCACGTTCAGCTTTCCGTTTAGACTCAGCCGCCACTCTTAAAGCTTCTTCTTTCTGCTTCTGAAGTTTTATCAAATTCTGCTTAAACTCTTCAAGTTGTTTTAACAACACAACATTATTTGTCTTTTCAGCAAGAGCCTTAGCCTCAACAAATACATTATCACAAATAACCTCACTAGCATTTTCGTCTGATACAATATCAGCAAGATTCGAGTTATACTGCAATATTTTTATATTACTATCATTTGACAAAGTTTTGATCAACTGCACGAAATCTACTTTACTGCCTATATTAGCAAAAACATTTGCAGGATTATCTGAATTTTTATCTTTTCCCTGCAAGCTTAATCGCGCATCAATAGCAGCTTTATCACTCTTAAAATATGAATTACGAACAAAACCTTCTCCCCATAACACACCAACAACATAACGTTCCAATCGGCGATGTATTGTTATAAAATAATCAAACAACTGAAGGGATGCATCCGTTTTAATCAATCCACCATCTCTACTAGAAACCTCTTTAAACTCATCCACAGAGTTCGTTTCGACATCCACTCTTCCAAATAAGTCACGAGTTCCTAAAGAACGATTATAACCTTGTTGAGCACGTTGATTTAGTCCCCAACTATCATCATTATACTCACCATAAGGCCATATACGGAAACCATTTCTAAACAGAAACACATTTCCATATTTTACAGGAGTCACTCCCATTTTTAAGGAGAAATTGTATTTGGCTGCACGATTTAAATAGCATAAATTTATATTTACATTAGAAAGTTTATCATATCTATTAATTTCCTCTATTTCATAAATCAAATCACCTCTATCGCTCAACCTAGTCAATATTTTTCCCCCTTGTAACCTACTTTCTATTAACGTCGTTTTAATTTTTATGACATCAGCAATACTATTTTTTATAATGCCGTTAACTACTTCACGTTGTTTTTTAGCTATATTAGGTTGATTATTATTAGCACTTTCTAATAACCTTATCTCATCCAATAGCATCAGATCATCCTCTTTAAAAACTGGTGCTATTATTTCGATACAAAAATCATCAACACCAGAAAAAGGATTAATCATTTTTTCCAATGCTTTTCTGAGTTTTAAGATTTGCTCTTTATCCCAAGACGACCGCAAACCGACCAATTCTAAAACGGTACCAGTCTTTCCACCATTAGGAAATATAGTTATCCCCTCAGCCTCCTCCATATGCCTAACAGGTACTTTGTCAAATTCTTCACTCTGAGATTGTTCAAACAAATTCCAATCAACCTGTATTTTCTCAACAACAGAAGACCGTTTTGATTTAGTAACTAAATTTACATATCTAGCTAATCGATCACACGACATTCTACCTATACCTTTTGCACCAGCATAGCTCCTTCTAAAATTATCTCGATATGATTGTACATCTTCGGTGCCATCTTTTTTAGCAGAATAGCCAACAAAAAGCCACTTTTGCTGAATATCACTTAAACTCATTCCCTTACCATTGTCAGCAATAGTTATCGAATCGACCTTAAATGTAATATCAACTTTGGTTGCATGAGCATCATAAGAGTTTTTCACAAGCTCCAATATTGCTATATTGTCACTTGTAATCAAGTCTCTACCGAGAATATTCTTTAGTCCAGAGCTTACCTTAAATTTCAGTTCATCCATAATCAAACCATTTCTTTTAATACTAATCCTGCTTGTAATGCAAACAATGGTGGAATGGCATTACCTACTTGACTATATCTTGGTACTTCCTTTTTACGCATTTGTCCACCGGTTGTATATTTGCTTTTAAACTCATACCAATCTGGGAAAGACTGGATCCTAGCACATTCACGCACGGTCATGATTCTTGGTTCTGAATAATGCAAGTAATCATCAGGCATATTTGTTATCGTAGGAGCCAATTGTTCGGGATCCAATACGGTAATACCTCTCTGTCTAATTCCCCAACCTTCACGAGCCTTACCATCAATCCGCTTTCCTCTTTTTGGATAATTTAATAGCAAGTTTTGGAAACAAGCCACCTTTTCCACAGTATGACGAGCGAAGCTATGGCTATTGGGTACCACTTGCCTGTTACGAATCCCCTGACGCAAATATCGCTCATAGTTAGACTCAGCTTTTCCATATAGACCAGACATAAACCCCTTCCTATCAGGAGTATCAGTCTGTCCATTTTTTCTTAAAAGATCAGAAATTGCATCACGAACGCAACAAAAAGAATCAAGTTTATTATCCTTTAGGAAAGACTCTTTCTGCAAGTCTATCTTTTCAAAAAATAATTCTGCATCAGAATCGTTTCCACCCAACACACCGACCATTATGAAACGCTTTCTTCTTTGAGGAACGCCATAATGCGAAAAGTCTACTACTTGCGCATGAACTCCATACCCTAAATCTCTTAACTTTTTCTTTACAATTTCAGAATATGGGACAGCACTCGTATCTTTTATCTTTTTAAATGCATATGTAAATCCTTTAACATTCTCAAAAAGCAAAAGTTTCGGTCGCACCATATCAATAAAGTCTATATAAGAAAATACCAGTTGGTTACGGACATCATCCTCCACTCTTTTTCCTGCCATAGAAAAACCTTGGCAAGGTGGACCTCCAGCAACAAGATCAACCTGCCCCCTTAGTTTTCTCAGTTGCGTTTTATACTTTTCATTTACTTCTAAAATATTCAAAGGACCAATTGGCAGCCACTGAGGCCAGGCAAAATGCTGCTTTCCCTCAATTAAGTTATAATCAAGGGTTTCAAATGCGTTGGGATTTTTCTCAATAGCAAAGATGCCATTCCATCCTGCTTGATATAGACCTAAAGATAGACCTCCACACCCCGCAAATAAATCAATAACAGTATATTGCTTTGTATTCATTACTAACTTTTTGTTGCAAAATTACATTATTTTTCTTAACTTTCGCATTTAAACATAAAACTTTATGCATTTTTAATGCTTGAAAAGTCAAGTCTCCATATTTACAACGTCAAAATACGATGAAACAATGGCTCTTCTTTTAACACGCAAGAATCTAGACATAACCAATAAGCATTTGCAAAATCCTCCTCTTGCATACTTACATTTTTATGCTTTCGAAGACCATAAAACAAGACCTTCACCATCTCATGCCCCACCATTTCCATTCGTATATCAGCAGGAAGCATATTCATGCGCTCTCTTATCTGATTAGGAAAATTAGCAGGAATTGTATTTTTTGTATTTTTCTGGATAATCTTGACTATAAGTTTGCCTTCATCAAGTTTACAACAATTTGTTTGCCTATCGTATGTAAGATTTTTATCGATATCCACCATCTTCGCATTCAGTGGGATTAATAATCCATGGAGATGGAATAAGAAACGACAAATATGTTCAACACTTGCCATAAATGCCTTGACATCGAAATTCCCCATTATTCTAAAAATGTTCAAAACAACCTCTTGAATATATTCCTCTCGATAAAGATAAGACTCCATTGAATTGTAATCAGTATATGCCAAATATCTACCATTTGACTCTTTGCTAAACAGGGTGTCCCAATCTCGATCTATGATACATAACATACGGCAACCATCCACTTTTTCTTCGACCTTAGAAGCCAAATATACGACCTTTTCTTTATTACAACTTTTTAATCGCGCACATTTCTGTTCTGTCATAGTCATATACTCTTCATCAAAGCCTACCATATCCATCGGATAGACATTCACCCCATACAGATGCTCTTTATTCAAAAATCTATCTATGACAACCTTATCCGTCCATCCTTCCACGAATATATTTTTCATTTCTGGCTCCAACTCACAAATAGCCAATATCTCAGAAACATTCCGCTTTATATCATTCATATTCTGTCTTATCTACTAACTTAGCTACGTTTCCAATATGTCTAGATAATATTTCAAAAGAATGAGTTGCTATAATAAACTGAGCATGATTTTCTCCCACAAAGAAATTCATTGTGTCCATCAGCATACGTTGCCACTTAACATTAAGCGAAATCTCAGGTTCATCTATCAATATCAACGAACATTCTGAGCTTTTCACTATCACTTGACTAAACAAAATGAGTAATTGCTTTTCACCAGAAGATAGAGAGCTAGGTTGTACGATTTCCCCATTCTTACGATGACGTATAACAAGTCCTTCGTTTATAGAGAACGAGATTATTTTCTCATGCAAATATCCACTCGCTACTTCCGAAATTGACAGTCACATCATTGCCTTGCGCATCCTTGA
>OQVN01001006.1_pt1 | contig 10157 bp, 18 predicted proteins | sample 1691621 | NCBI WGS metagenome assembly OQVN01 (sample SAMN03418278, study PRJEB22391) | human gut metagenome | biome: human-gut; feature: organic feature; material: feces | host: Homo sapiens | place: Tanzania | collected 2013-01 | reverse complement strand
GAACGATACGGCAGCAGTGGCGGTTACGCTCGAGCACAAGCCGTCTATGCCGTCCGTAAGATTAACGGAATTTACGCAGCCGTAAATTATGAATATTGACAGTATCCAAAAAATTACGCCTGTTATAAAGTTCTTTTCAAAATTAACATTTCCCAAAAACGGAATGAACCAAACCGTATTATGAGAAGCCCAAAGTGTCATTGTGTAACCGACCGTTACGATAAGTTGACCGAGGGTCTTTTGTTTTGCCGTGAGTCCCTCGTTTCGCTTTAATTTAATCTTAATATAATCATCGGCAAAGCCGACAACTCCGCAACCGAAAGCAAGAAACAATCCGGAGAGAATAAGCACATTATCCCGACCGACGAGTACTTTTGCGTAATCGCTTTCAAAACTTCCGCCGCTTAGAGTAAATGTAAGAGCACCGACTGCAAAGGCGGAAACGATACCTATAATAAACATCAATCCTCCCATATTGGGAGTACCCTGCTTTGACTTATGCCATGAGGGACCTATATCCAAAATAGTCTGACCGAACTTAAGTCTTTTAAGCCACGGAATAATGACAAAGCCCAGTCCTGCCGTTACGCCGAATGAAATTACTGCTGTAATAATTATTGCAACAGTCATGCTCATTAGTTTTCCCACCTTTTATATACAGTGTTCATTACATCCTCAAGTTTCATACCTCTTGAGCCCTTAAACAAAACGGCGTCTCCGTCCTGTGCAAGAGAGGCAAGGTAATCGGATAATTTAGTCTTATCTTCAAATAGGACAGCATCTTTTACTCCGTTTTCCTTTGCGGCTGAGACATAGTATTTTGCGTCGTTGCCGAAAGCGAGAACGCAGTCGATGTTATTCTCCCCTGCCATTTTTCCGACGGAGAGATGTGCCTCTTTTGAATAATCGCCGAGTTGGAGGGAGGGCTACTGCTCGCGCCCTTATGGGTGGGTCGGAGGGGGGGAATGTTTCCACTATTGGATATTTCGTCCATAAGTTTGACAATTTCGCTGTAGTTTTTGTTTGCAAAAAGTGATGTAGCACTCAGTTAGCTTTTTCTCTCTGTGTGAGAGAGAGTTATCTTATTTTGTGCTGTCACTCTGACGGCGGTACTACTGTACCGCCAGAAGACGCATTTTTCCTCACATCGTTCATTCGTTTTCTTTACTTTACAATCTTTTTGCCTTGGCTTAGGTTTATACGTACACAACGAAAGCAGGGCACGAGATTTCGTGTCCTCTTGCTGTGTGATTGTGTCTTTTTTGTTTGTGTTTTGTGTGTGTATCGCACAACACATTAGGTATGAGTAATTGCTCATACCTAAAATGGTGTTCCTAAAAGTTCCTCAACTATAAGTGGTAGGTCTAATTTTGTGTTGAGGGTGTGTTCGTATCGTTCTATCAGCTGTTTTAATTCGTCTTTCTTTTTAAGAACATCTGATTTTGCCTTCTGTATCCTTTTTTGCTGATATCGTTTAAATCGGTTGGAGCGTTTGTCAAGTTCTTCTGGGTTCATCTGCTTTAGTTCGTCCTCACATTCAAGCCATGAGGTATCCTCTCCCGATACCTGTCTTGCGATATCTTCCTCATTTTCCTTTCGCAAGTGTATGAGGTCTGCCGATATCTGTAGCCAATTCTTTTCAGGATCAGGGAGCAGCCAGTCTCGGTGTTTTTTGCTAATGTACATCGCAATGGCTTTAAGCATCATCTTTTCCTTATCGCTGCATTCGTCTTCGTTTGCCATCCGCATAAGTCTGTTTACCATGATTTTGTCTTGTCGACTGCTTTCCGTGTCGGGTGTTGGTCGTGAGGGTCTGTAGTTGCTAATTTCTTGCGTCTGGTATAGTCTTATCGGTTTGCATCGGTCTTTACGTTTTGGTTTTCGGCCATCGTTGTATTCTGCTTTGCAAAAGACAAATAACCATGCTTGCATGGTCATAAAGGTGTAAGCAAGTTTGTCGGCTGTATCGAATGCATCTAATTGGAGTTGTACTCTGTGTTGGTCATCTAAATTTATCCAATTTCGGCCTTCTGATTTTATCGAAAACTCCACTCGCCATACTTCCACCTGCAGAGCTTCCTCTATTGGGATTTCGTGGTCCACTTGTGTACCAGGTTTGACCATCACCATCTTTGCTCGTTGTTCGTGCTTCTTTGTCTTGCTGTCGTAGTAGTCGTAAGTAACCTTTTGGTAGTTGCAAAGTCCTGCTTTGACCCAGGCATCACGAATGTACCATTTGTCTTTCGATTCAACGGATAGTTCCAATGTCTTGTTGTAGAGTTTGGTAGAGATTGGAGATGAGGGAGAACCCCACTTGATTGAGTTGTAAATTCTTCCTCGGTTGGTTTCCTTTCCATGAGCTGCCATTCGGTTACCTTTGGCAATGTCATCGCCATCGTTAGTATAAGCATGTAGATTGCTTTGGTGTGTCTTCCATATCTTCTCTTTCATATATTGGTTGGCCAAGGTTTGGGGTAGCATGCCGTTATCAAACTTGATTTGGTCGCAACAGATATCAATGCGGCTTATTCCCTGGTACCTGTAGCCGTATTGGATGATGAATGTACGCAGTTGGTTTACTGCATCGTAGTAGTAGCAAGTTCGGTTAGATAGTCGAATGTGGCAAGCATGTTCTTCGAATATTCCACCGTCCTTTCTGAGGGAGTATGGATTTCGCCTTATCTCCAAAAATGGTTTGCCGTGTTCGTTGTATAAGGTGAACATTTCCCTATATTGGGGAGTACCGTATTCTCGCTGCCTTGCGTCCCATCCTAATTGCTTGAAGTAATTAGCACACAAATCGGCTGGCTCGATGCAAAATACCTCGAGCCAATCCAAATTTATGCACTTTACTTCATTTTTCATTTTACTTTATTTTAGTTTGGTCTTTCAATTTGCCATTGATGTAAACGCTAATTATCTGCGTGTGATAGTCAATGTACATTCTCATTTTGTTGCCGTTTTCATGCTTCATCACGCAGATAGCTGCGTGGTTGTCATAATCAAATTCAAATCCCAAAGTATTCCAGCCTTGATTATCGTAGACAATTATTAGCTTTTTCGCTTCCTGCATTATTTTACTCATCATTTTTTGAAGTTTAAGAGGGCAGGGTGTAAGCCCTGCCCGAATGGTTGTTAAAAATGTCCTTGGTCTCTGTTGTTCTCTTGAGGTTTAGAGGAGCAAAGCTCAAGTTCCCAAACAGAGATGTTTAACCCAGCTTCCATCTGGTGTGTCAAAGCCGATGAAAATACATTCATCGTCATTGATCCTCGCAAGAAGACTTTGGTACCCTGTTTAAGAAACTGCGTTAGCTGACCTCCATCGCCATTCATGGTGCAGGATGCCCACACTGTTCGCGACACAATTTGGCCTGTAGCTCTGTCCGTCCACTTTTCGGTATGAGCGACACGGAAAGATACGAATTTTCTTCCTTGGTGGTCCTTGATTTCGGCATCTGCTCCAAGATTGCCTATCATTTCAACTTTTAGCATAACTAATAATTTTAAGTGATTAATATTGTGTTAATTATCTCTTTGTTCTTTTGTGTAGATTTTCTTTTCTGTTTTCGTCTATCTTTCGGAAAATCACACTGGTATTATCGTTTCTGTAGATATCGTTGCAAGCCCCGAGATAATCATCGTAGGGGCAAAATTTTAATCGAAGCCGATTAAAATAACAGCCCCTGCAACCATCTACACTTTTGACTATTTGCAGCCGTACCCCATTGTATCGAAGTACCGTGCCTATACTTTTAGCTTTAAGTTCGGGCATAATCTTATGTTGTTAGGTTTATGCTTAGGTTTTTTACGTGAACAACGAAAGCAGATTTTGTCATTATTGTATTGTTCCCTTGACTTTAGAACAATACATGGAAAAGACATCTTCTGAGCCATAATAGCCAACAATTGTGTAGCTACCATCGGGAACCAAAAATTTAAATATACTGGGTTTTCTGCATCTGCGATTTCTTTCAGCTATACTATCAATATGTGCCACAATAGCATTGAAGAAATTTTCAAAATCTCCTTGGAAAATTCCATTTTTGTATGAGCAAATAAAATCAGCTACTTCTCTTAGAAGATTGTTTTTTTCGCAGTAGCGGACTTCGGAAATAAAATATTGATTTCCGTCTTCAAACTTTCTTTCAAACAACCAATAATCTTTAGCCATAATTATTTCTTTAAATTTCTGTCTTCTTTAATTCTATTCTTGTGACATACTATCATACGTTCATAATATTCTATCATCTTTTTATTAACGAAAATAGTATCATATTTACCAATATAGTAATCTCCATTTAAGAGTTGGCTGACGTGTATTCGTACTACGTTTTGCGTCCAGTTATCTATAAAAAGATAATAGGTTTCACGATTAGGGTGTACCATAAGAAACTCGTAGAAGTGAAAATTATCATTTTTAATAAATGTCACACCGCAGCCTTTAGTCAACTGATTTATGTCTTTTAATAACTCCATATTTTCTTTTCTTTAATCAGAGTTTCACACACGGATAAAGATTGCTCAAAAGATGATGCATCTACTCCAATTTTTTTCAATGCAGCAATAGTTTCCATCATCGTATCTATACGACTATACAAAGCTACTTTAATTTCGGTCTTTTCTTTAAAAGTTAATTTTTTCATAAGCAAATTTTTTATAATGGACATTATGTTAATTTTAAGATATTTCTATTTATCATATTCGATGAGCAAAAAAAAAGCGGATAGAGGAGTTCTCCATCCGCTTCGCAAAAATCTGCTTATCGTTACTATCCTACGTTGGGGGTCGCTCCTCAGCGTTGCCCTTATCCTCAGATAGCGATGCAAATATAGGAAATATCTTTTTATGCTCCAAGCTTTTTTTGTTTTATTTTTTGCTTTAAGCCATAATGGCAGATAATTAATGTTAAAAGCGACAACATGACAGCAAAAAGCACGTTTTTTGATGATTTCTTTTCCGGCTGAACTTTCTTATTGTATTTATAATGTTCGATGTTGACTAATTCGTAATTGCTATCGCAAGATAGCATTTCATCTGAAAATTGTTGGTCCAGGGAGGAGTTTTTTTCGGACTTTGTTTGCTGCATCCATTTTTTTTTCTTACCATGGAAATCGGTTGGCCTACCCAAAGTATCGAATTTGATAGAAAATTCCTCCTCGATCATCGACGTGCTCATCGTATCGCAAGCAGATATCAGACTTGATGCGCTGCTTTTCTCCTTGGCAATTTCTTTCTTTGTGCTGCATTCTGTTTTTGCAGTATCCGAGTAGTCTGAATATTCTTGAATTACTTTCTTTGTTTTGCATGAGGTGCAAAGCAAAAGTAAGATTGTTATTAGGTATAATAGTTTTTTCATCTTGCAATAAAATTAAAGTTGAAATGATGTCTGGGTGTGCGCTGCATGTTCCATTGTACGTGCAGCCAACAACTTGATGTTGAGTGTTCGAATAAGGCCACATCAACAGATGGTATTGTTTTAAGGATATCGAACAGTTCTTTTGCTTCGTCCAGGGTGTGTATCCTAATATCTGCTGCATTGCCTTGTAGGTGATAGCTGTTAGCAACACCATCTACGAGTTTGTTGAGAGCTGCACATCTATACCCCGATGTTATTACAATAGGTTTACCATATATGTTGCGCAAAGGCTGCAACACCATGTCAACACCATATTGCAGATTTCTAATCTGTTCAGCATCTGGCATGTTGCTAATTCTGTGTTTGTCTGCTGTTGTCGAGTGGATGAGTTCCTGCAGGGTGAAGTTGTCACTCGGCTTGAACGTTATTTTTGGTTTCGCCATAGTTCAATATTTTATAGTTTAAGTGGAAGACTGACGCGGCAAATACGAGTAGCTGCGCTATGAGAATGAGAACCCCAGCGGCAATGTCGTGGTTGGTCGATATAATTATAGAGGATATTCCTATACTAATGGATGAGAATATACAGACGACAGCGCTTGCATATTCCACTGATTCTTTTTGGTGTATTGTCATGACTTGAGAATTTTAAAAAAGGGGCACCCTATAATTTAGGGCGCCCCTAATAATCATAACGTGGCTAATTAATACGAAAGAAAACTATTTTCTATTCTCCATCACCGCTACCACCGCCAGGGTTAGCGTCTGTATCCTGGCCAGTTACGTTGAGAGTGTAAGAGATAGAAGTAGCTCCTGTTGTCTCGGTTGCACCAACATTGATTGTAACACGTGTAGAGCCGTTGGCCTTAGCTGTAGCAACACCTGTCGTTGCATTAACAGTTGCAACATTGCTGTTGGCAATGCTGTAAGTAACAGCAGCGCCCGCAGGTGCACCTGTCAATGTTGGTGGATTTGCTGTACCTCCTTTGGCTGAGATGCTAACAGTAGAAGTTGACAACGATAATGAAGGCTTAGGAAGCGAAGATGTTGAGCTGCCCTTTGCAAGTCCACTTCCATTGAGTATGAGGTCACGTTCTACAGGATAGGTGGCCAGCTGACGAGAAACAGTTGTTGCAGGGATACCAGACTTCACGACCATTGTTGCATTTGAGCGTAACCACTTGTCGGCTGCCTTGCGTGAAATGATGACTGCACCCATAACGAGTTTGTCGCAAGCAGCTTCAAAGACGATGTTTGTGCCTAAGTTGAAATCTACATTAACGTTGCCCTGGTTGTTGCTCTCTACAGTGAAAGCATCTGCAAGAGTAGAAACTGCGCCCTGTTTGTCTGCATGAAGACGAGTGATAGCGAGTGGCTGTGGTGCGAAAGTAAGAGCAGCGTTGCTGATGAAATCGCCACCGCAAAGAATGAAAGTTACCATGTCGCCCTGGTTAAGGCCAAGAGCTGCATAGATACCTTCAGCAGTTGTGGTGTCTGCTTCACCCTTTGGAGTGCTCCAAGACAACTTGCCGTCTGCGATAGTTGGTACAATCTCATTCAACGAACCCTTTGCAACCATAAATGGTACAGGGTTGATGTTCTTGTCTTGATAAGCGTTGAAAGCAACAACTGCTGCATCATTCAGAGCCTTAGACTTGAGAGCGTCTAAGTTCACACGCATAAACTCGCTCATACAGGGGCTACCAACACCGATGCCCTCAAATGAGTGATCACAAATTTCTTTAAGGTAAGAGTAAGCAGCGCTTACCGTTGCCATGACCATACGCTGTCGCATCTGCTGCAGCGTGCGTGGGTTCTTAACCTTGTAGACACGTTCCTTAGTAATCTGCTGTCCGTTGAGCTCCGAAAACGTAAAGTTTTTAGTAGAGCCAGAGCGCAGGCCGAAAAATCCTTTAGACTTTGCCATAATATAATTGTTTAAATTAGGGGTGCGCATGCTGCCCGGGGCACCCATACCAGGGGGAGGGGGCCGTGCCCACCTCCACGTTTGCAAATGTAGCAAATAGTTTTGATACGGAGGTGAAGCGGACTTGGTACGGAGGTACCACGGGGTTTTGCCCGAATTAGCATCTTTTCTTTACATTTTAACATTTCATATTTAACTACGTTTAACGTGCCTTAACCACTATAAGCACATATTTTGGGGGCAAAGCGGAGGGCGCAGCCCATACCGCACAAGCAATTTAAGCCCCTTCGGGGGCTACCAAAAAGCCCATGCCCGATTATCTTCGGGCATGGGCGGTTGTTGGGCGGTGGTTGGGGTGGCGGGGGCAAGGAAGTAGCGGGCGCGTATGCGACCGCTATTTCTTGCCCACGGCACCCGAAACACCTTTGAGGTATGTTTCTACGATGTCGTTGAGAAGTGCGTTTCTGCGCAAATTGTTGGCTGCGCAATAGTCGTTCAATTGTTCAAGCGTTGTTGTCTTGATTTTGAATGCAATTAACTTTTGGGTAATCATTTTATGTACATTTTTGGATTAATACTAATAGTAAGAGAACCAGTAGCGACATAATCAAGTGTCCCCCTGGTGTAGTGTTGTTTATCTTCATCTGTCTATACTTCTGTATCTTGCTTTCGCTATCTTTAGCCAAAGTTCATAGATTTCGTCAAACTCTTGTTGTGATTGTATATTGTAGATACCATAGCCAAAGTATGCGCCACCCTTTCTTGAGTTGTGGGCAAACTCGTATAGTATATCATCTATAGTGTTATACTCTTTTTCTGTTAGTTCTATCTTCATTTTTTACCAAATTTGATTTTTCGAAATTCTTGCACGAAAGCATTATCTACCAATATATAGTAGCTAACGGATGAGAGGTGCAGCGCAATGATGTGTAGCTGGCTCCCGAGGTTGTAACGCAACCAATTGTGTGCGCTGCAACAGTTCCACCATGACGCAGCCCTTTGCGGTAACTGTTCTTTCAGATATGCCACAAATGCTTTCTCCACATCTGGGTAAAATCCTACACCTCTAATCTCAAGATGGCTGCATGAGCAAAGGCGCTTGATGTTGCGTAAGATGTGTATCGATTTGCAAAAGGTGCGCTGCGCTCCTTTGCATCCATAGATGAGCGCCTTTCCAGGCGGCTTTTCTGCTAAAGTCATCAATGCCGCACGCAGGGCGGCCATTGATGCAAATGTCATTCTTTTCATGTCATTAGCCAAATTATAAAGATAATGATGTCAATGTAAATGAGGTGGACGATAATTTTGTCGTACAATTCCATCGTAAATTTCTTCTCCTCCTCGTCTTCTTTGTAGGTATTTTCTTTCATTTCACGATAAGCATTGTGAGGGCTTGCGCCCTCGGGTTAAACATATTGATAATAAGACTTTCTTACTTGTTGATTGTCTGCATGCAAGTAAATCTGCGTTGTTTTAATACTCTCGTGGCCAAGTAATTGAGCGAGATGACTTAAAGGTATACCAGCATTGGCCATATTAGATGCATACGTATGACGTAACATATGAGGGGACATTTCAACACCAACAGCCCGAAAAGCGCAATATATATCGTAGCGAAATTGGCGGTCGCTGGTTTCGGGGAATAGTAGGCCACTTGAGCAAAGCTCGTGTGCGAGCTCCTCGATGATGCTTACAACATACACGTAACGCTCCTTTTTACCCTTACCTCTTACTATCACCCGATGCTCCCTGAAATCTTCGATAGCGAGGGATAAGCATTCGGATACACGCAAGCCGCAAAGGTGCATGAGCATGATAGCGAGCTGTATTCTCCTGGGAGCTGCCTTCATGGCTGCTGCGATGTCCTCGGCTGCAACCACATGGGGGATGCGCTTTTGCATTTTGGGTGCTGAGATATAGCGGGCTGGATTGACCGGCAAGCCGTAATGGGTGCATGCAAAACGGAAGACACCCCGAACGGCAGACAATACGGAAGCCTTCGTACTTTCGGCTGCGCTGCTCTTGCTTGCAATGTATTGTTCGATGTCATTGCGGGTGATAGTCGACCATGAGCGGCCGCACATGGTATGAGCAAAGTCTACCAATACGGCGTTATATCTGCGGATAGTATTCTCTGAATACATCTTGTTATCTGCGAGGTATTGTAAGTATTCCTTTATCATAGCTTTTTCGGGGTTGTGATACCAAGGAGCATCCTCCCTGGTATCTGGTCGATTAAATTAGATGTCCTTCTTCATCAAATGTGATTACAACATCTTTCACATCTCCATAAATAAGCAAATCCATAAATTCACTATCAATTTTTCCGATAACTGCACTTGCCGTATAATAGGCCTTTGCTTGCTCAACTGTACATTCAGTATTGCATCCGTCTTTAAGCACCTGTTGCCAATTTTTATGTAGCAACAACAATGCTTTAACAAAGCGACTTTCATACAGATTTTCGGTTTTTGCTGTTTCCATATTACGATAAGCTAAGGATTGGGTCGGACCATCCTCCCCTTCTTCCTATTGCAAAATTACCACTTTTTCCTGAAAAAAGCAAGTATTTTAAGTTAAAAGTATATACTTTTCCTTTAACACTTTTGTTAAATATAGTTATCGTAAGTGATTGGCTAACAGGCTGTTAGCACTGCGAGGGGCGGACGGGGACACACACCTTATACGTCAAAAGCGCATTTTTTCTCATCGGATTTTAGCCGATGAGAAAAATGCGCAAGAGGAGGTTCGGGGGAAATTCATCCCCCGATTGGCGGGAGCCCCCTCGGGGGGGCGCATGGGTAAGGGGTGCGAACGGCAAGCCCCGAAGCCCCGCAGGGCGTAGGGGCTTACCGGACGCGATACACCTTGGCT
>OQVN01001004.1_pt1 | contig 10180 bp, 5 predicted proteins | sample 1691621 | NCBI WGS metagenome assembly OQVN01 (sample SAMN03418278, study PRJEB22391) | human gut metagenome | biome: human-gut; feature: organic feature; material: feces | host: Homo sapiens | place: Tanzania | collected 2013-01 | reverse complement strand
CGTCCTTTTCTTACTAACTGGTTAAATGTTGGCATTCTGTTTCACCTCTTTCTTATTATAAAATATAAATGATTTTTTATGTGCAACACAAAAAGAAATGCATCTGCGTGCACACTATGATAGTATACTTTTTCGCAGATGCATTGTCAACCTAATTTTTTGAAAATTAAGGTAAAATTTCTTTGAGGTATCTTCCCAGGGCATCCTGCCAGGAAGGAAGACGTTCAAAACCGTTTTCGGTCAGCTTGCTCTTGTCAAGACGGCTGTTTTCCGGGCGTTTTGCCTTTGCGGGATACTCGCTTGCCGGCACCGGCGTCACCTCGATTTTTACCCCTGCCTGTCTGAAAATCTCGCAGGCAAATTCATACCAGGTACAGATACCTTCGTTGGTGGCATGGTAAATACCGTATTTGTCCGTCTGAATCATGTCCACCAACAGTCTTGCCAGGTCATAGGTATAGGTCGGGGACCCGAACTGGTCGTTTACCACTGTCAGCTTATCATGGGTTTCCGCCAGCTTTAACATGGTTTTTACAAAGTTTTTACCGTTCTTGCCGAACACCCAGGCAATTCTTACGATAAAATATTTGGAAAGGTTTTCCTGTACCGCAAGCTCGCCTTCGTACTTGGTCTGACCGTAAACATTTAAGGGATGTCTTTCGTCATCCGGCTCCCAGGGACGGGTGCCTTGTCCGTCAAACACATAGTCCGTGCTGATATACACCATTTTGCAGTCCAGTTTTTTGCAGACCTCGGCAATGTTTCTCGTTCCGTCCGCATTGACTCTTCTGCAAAGCGCTTCATTGTCCTCCGCAGCATCCACTGCCGTATAGGCTGCGCAGTGCACCACGACATCGGGAGCTGCCTCGCCGATAACCTTTTCCACACTTATCTTATCGGTAATGTCCATCTCGTCAATGTCCACACCGATGGCTTCTATATTCCGTTTGGCCAGCTCCGCCATCACATCATAGCCAAGCTGTCCCTTTACACCTGTTACCAATACTTTCATCATTGTTCTCCCATTCACATGGCATAAAAGGCGCAGCCTTTCGGTTACGCCTTTTTATGATTTATTCTTCTGTTGCAGTATCGTCGTTTTCGTTTTCTTCGTAAGACTCTTCAGGCGTTACGTTTTCATCCGTATCCTCGCCTAATTCTGCAGCTGTTTCCGCAAATGCTGCAGCCACCTCGTCGGAATCGTCGGAGAAATTGATTTCTTCCACTGCATTTTCAATCGCATCATCCGTGCTTAAGTGTGTGGTGCGGTATCTCTTCATACCGGTACCTACAGGAATCAGCTTACCGATGATAACGTTTTCCTTCAGTCCAATCAGAGGGTCAACCTTGCCCTTGATAGCGGCTTCGGTCAGAACCTTGGTGGTTTCCTGGAAGGATGCTGCTGACAGGAAGGAGTTGGTAGCCAGAGCTGCCTTGGTAATACCGAGCATTACCTGCTTGCCTTCTGCAGGCTCTTTGCCTTCTGCAATCAGCTTTTCATTCATATCTTCAAAATCAAGGACATCAACCAGTGTTCCGGGAAGGAATTCGGTATCTCCATGGTTCTCGATACGAATCTTCTTCAACATCTGACGAACGATTACTTCAATATGCTTATCGGCGATATCTACACCCTGCAGACGGTATACACGCTGTACTTCGCGGATCATGTAGTCCTGTACGGCGCGGATACCCTTAATCTTTAACAGATCGTGAGGGTTTACGCTACCTTCTGTCAGCTCGTCGCCGGCTTCAATCATCTGCTCATCTAAAACCTTGATACGGGAGCCGTAAGGAATTAAGTATGCCTTGGACTCTCCGGTCTCTTCGTTATGAACGATTACTTCACGCTTCTTCTTGGTATCGCGGATTTCTACGCGGCCGCCGAATTCAGCAATGATAGCAAGACCCTTGGGTTTTCTTGCCTCAAACAATTCTTCGACACGGGGAAGACCCTGTGTGATATCGTCACCCGCAACACCGCCGGTATGGAAAGTACGCATGGTAAGCTGTGTACCGGGTTCACCGATGGACTGTGCGGCAATAATACCGACAGCTTCACCTACCTGGACAGCCTCGCCGGTTGCCATGTTGGCGCCGTAGCACTTTGCACAGATACCGTTGTGGCATCTACAGGTTAAAATGGTACGAATCTTAACTTCCTCAATGGGTTCACCCTTTTCATTGACGCCGACGCTTAAAATCTTGGCGGCACGGCTGGGGGTAATCATATGATTGTGTTTTACGATTCTGTTGCCGTCTTTATCATAAATATCCTCGCAGGCGAAACGGCCTGTGATTCTGTCTTTCAAGCTTTCGATGGTTTCCTTGCCGTCCATGAATGCTCTTACCACGATACCGGGAATTTCGCTTCTGCCTTCGCTACAATCTGTTTCCCTGATGGAAAGTTCCTGGGAAACGTCAACCATACGTCTGGTCAGGTAACCGGAGTCGGCGGTACGAAGAGCGGTATCGGACAGACCCTTACGTGCACCATGTGCGGACATGAAGTATTCCAGTACGTCAAGACCTTCACGGAAGTTGGACTTGATAGGCAGCTCAATGGTACGTCCGGTTGTATCCGCCATCAGACCACGCATACCTGCCAGCTGTTTAATCTGCTGGTTGGAACCACGCGCACCGGAGTCAGCCATCATGAAGATGTTGTTGTACTTATCCAGACCGTTAATCAGCTTATCAGTCAGTTCCTTATCGGTTTCGTTCCAGGTTTCTACTACGGCACGATATCTTTCTTCCTCGGTGATAAGACCTCTTCTGAAGTTGGTGGAAATCTTATCAACGGTTGCCTGCGCCTGAGCCAGCAGTTCGGGCTTTTCGGGAGGCACGGTCATATCGGAAATGGATACGGTCATGGCAGCTCTGGTGGAATACTTGTAGCCCATTGCCTTAATGTAGTCAAGAACTTCTGCATTCTTGAATGCACCGTGGGTATTGATAACCTTCTCCAAAATCTGCTTTAACTGCTTCTTGCCTACATGGAAGTCAACTTCCAGCTTTAAGAAGTTTTCAGGGTTGGTTCTGTCAACAAAGCCAAGGTCCTGAGGCAGTACTTCGTTGAAGATGAAACGTCCCAGTGTGGACTCTACGATACCGGTGATGTCTTCACCCGCATCGTTTTTCTTGGTAATTCTTACCTTGATACGGGACTGTAAGGTAATAACCTGGTTCTCATATGCAAGGATTGCTTCGTTTACGCTCTTGAAGAACTTGCCTTCGCCCTTTGCACCGGGTCTTTCCTGGGTCAGGTAGTAGATACCGAGTACCATATCCTGTGTAGGAACGGCAACGGGACCGCCGTCGGAAGGCTTCAAAAGGTTGTTGGGTGACAGAAGCAGGAAACGGCATTCTGCCTGTGCCTCAACGGACAGAGGAAGGTGAACGGCCATCTGGTCACCGTCGAAGTCGGCGTTGAAAGCGGTACATACAAGAGGATGAAGCTTGATTGCCTTACCTTCTACCAGAATGGGCTCAAATGCCTGAATACCCAGTCTGTGCAGGGTAGGTGCACGGTTCAGCATAACCGGATGCTCTTTGATTACTTCTTCCAGTACATCCCATACGCTGGTGTCCAGTCTCTCCACTAACTTCTTGGCATTCTTGATATTCTGGCTGATGCCTCTTGCTACCAGTTCCTTCATAACGAAGGGCTTAAACAGTTCGATTGCCATTTCTTTCGGCAGACCGCACTGATAAATCTTAAGTTCGGGACCAACTACGATAACGGAACGTCCGGAGTAGTCTACACGCTTACCTAACAGGTTCTGACGGAAACGTCCGGATTTACCCTTTAACATATCGGAAAGGGACTTTAACGCTCTGTTGCCGGGTCCGGTAACGGGACGTCCTCTTCTGCCGTTGTCAATCAGGGCATCCACTGCTTCCTGCAGCATTCTCTTTTCATTGCGGACAATGATATCGGGAGCGCCAAGCTCAAGCAGTCTCTTCAGACGGTTGTTTCTGTTGATAATTCTTCTGTAAAGGTCATTTAAGTCAGAGGTTGCAAAACGGCCGCCGTCCAGCTGTACCATAGGACGTAAGTCGGGAGGCAGAACCGGGATAACATCCATAATCATCCATTCGGGTTTGTTGCCTGAACCTCTGAAAGCTTCTACTACTTCCAGTCTCTTGATGATACGTGCACGCTTCTGACCGGTGGATTCCTTTAAACCTGCCTTTAATTCCTCTGCATCTTTTTCCAAGTCGATGGCCTGCAGAAGCTCTTTGATAGCCTCTGCGCCCATACCTACACGGAACTTATTACCATAGGTTTCATAAGCATCCTGATATTCTTTTTCGGATAAAATCTGCTTATATTCCAAATTGGACTCACCTGCATCCAATACAATATAGGATGCAAAGTAAAGTACCTTTTCCAGTACTCTCGGTGAAAGGTCAAGGATTAATCCCACACGGCTGGGAATTCCCTTGAAATACCAGATATGGGAAACCGGAGCTGCCAGTTCGATATGACCCATACGCTCTCTACGAACGCTGGATTTGGTAACTTCTACACCACATCTGTCGCAGACAACACCTTTGTATCTGATCTTCTTGTACTTACCGCAATGACATTCCCAGTCTTTCTGGGGTCCGAAAATTCTTTCACAGTACAGACCGTCGCGTTCCGGTTTTAATGTTCTGTAATTGATTGTTTCGGGCTTGGTTACCTCGCCTCTGGACCACTCGCGGATTTTCTCCGGAGATGCCAGACCGATTTTTATGGCATCAAATGTCATCGGCTGATAAACTTCATTTTTATTTTCTGACATTTTGGTACTCCCTTCCATACTAATCTCTATTAGAATTCGTCTTCTCCGTCGAAGCCGTCACCTGCATCGTCAAAATCATCCTCATCCGCATCATCTGCACTTACCAGTTCGCCGTCATCGTCAAATTCCTGCTTCTGGTAACCCAGGTCATCGAGGGAATCCTTTTCGTAATCATTGTAGTTCTTACGGTCGCCTTCCATCTCGTAACGGTAATCGTTGTCGGTGTAATCCACGGTTTCCATAATTTCTACTTCGGTCTGGTCTTCTCTTAAGACGCGGACATCCATACCAAGTGCCTGTAATTCCTTGAGCAATACCTTGAAGGATTCCGGAATACCGGGCTCAGGAATGTTGTCGCCCTTGATAATGGCTTCGTATGTCTTGACACGGCCGATAACATCATCGGACTTCACGGTCAGGATTTCCTGTAAGGTGTAGGATGCACCGTATGCTTCCAGCGCCCAAACTTCCATTTCACCGAAACGCTGTCCGCCGAACTGTGCCTTACCGCCGAGAGGCTGCTGGGTAACTAAGGAGTACGGTCCGGTAGAACGTGCATGAATCTTATCGTCTACCAGGTGATGCAGCTTCAGGTAATGCATGTGTCCGATGGTAACCGGGCTGTCGAAGTACTCGCCGGTACGTCCGTCGCGGAGTCTTACCTTACCGTCACGGGAAATAGGCACGCCCTTCCAGAGCTTTCTGTGTGCTCTGTTTTCGGACAGATACTGATAAACTTCGGGAAGAAGCTCTGCTTCATGTAAGCTGCTGAAGCTTTCTCCTTTCCATTCCTTTCCGTCCGCGGTCTTTTCCATTCCCTTTGCTTTCCATTCCTCTGCTTCCGCAGCATCGAAAGGAAGGTTTGCATAATCGTTTGCAAGATCCAGTGTATCCATAATATCTGTTTCGTTTGCGCCATCGAATACAGGTGTCGCTACATTAAAGCCAAGAGCCTTTGCAGCCAGGGAAAGGTGAATTTCCAGAACCTGTCCGATATTCATACGGGAAGGTACGCCCAGAGGGTTAAGTACGATATCCAGAGGACGACCGTTAGGAAGATAAGGCATATCTTCTACGGGAAGCACACGGGAAACAACACCCTTGTTACCATGACGACCAGCCATCTTGTCACCAACGGAAATCTTTCTCTTCTGCGCAATGTAAATGCGGACAGCCTGATTTACGCCGGGTGCCAGTTCGTCGCTATTTTCTCTGGTAAATACCTTTGCATCCACTACAATACCATATTCGCCGTGAGGAACCTTTAAGGAAGTATCACGTACTTCTCTTGCCTTCTCACCGAAGATGGCACGGAGCAGTCTTTCTTCTGCAGTCAGTTCTGTTTCTCCCTTGGGAGTAACCTTGCCGACAAGAATATCTCCGGCACGAACCTCGGCACCGATACGGATAATACCTCTGTCATCCAGATCCTTCAGGGCATCGTCGCCGACACCGGGAACATCACGGGTGATTTCTTCAGGTCCTAACTTGGTATCACGTGCTTCTGCTTCATATTCTTCAATGTGTACGGAAGTGTAAACATCTTCCTGTACCAGTCTTTCGCTTAACAGAACCGCATCTTCGTAGTTGTAGCCTTCCCAGGTCATGAAGCCGATAAGAGGGTTCTTACCGAGAGCCAGTTCGCCTTCGGAAGTGGAAGGACCGTCTGCAATAACCTGTCCCTGTGCCACATGGTCGCCCTTGAACACGATGGGCTTCTGATTATAGCAGTTGGACTGGTTGCTTCTTAAGAACTTGGTCAGATGGTATTCTTCCTTTTCACCGTCATCATAGGTCATCTTGATGAGATTGGAAGAAACATAATCAATCGTACCTGCCTTCTTTGCCACTACACAAACACCGGAGTCAACCGCAACCTTGGTTTCCATGCCGGTACCTACAACAGGTGCTTCCGTCATCAGAAGGGGCACTGCCTGACGCTGCATGTTGGAACCCATCAGCGCACGGTTTGCATCGTCGTTCTGTAGGAAAGGAATTAAGGCTGTAGCCACGGAGAATACCATTCTCGGGGATACGTCCATGTAATCGAACATTGCCTTGGGATATTCCTGTGTTTCCTCTCTGTAACGACCGGATACGGAGTTACGGACAAAATGTCCCTCTGCATCCAGGGCTTCGTTTGCCTGTGCTACATGATAATTATCCTCTTCATCAGCGGTCATGTATACAACTTCGTCGGTAACTCTCGGGTTGGCCGGGTCAGTTTTATCAATCTTACGGTAAGGTGCTTCTACAAAACCGTATTCGTTAATTCTTGCATAGCTTGCAAGAGAGTTGATCAGACCGATGTTGGGACCTTCGGGAGTCTCGATAGGACACATTCTTCCGTAGTGGGAATAATGTACGTCTCGAACTTCGAATCCGGCACGGTCTCTTGACAGACCGCCGGGACCCAGTGCGGAAAGACGTCTCTTGTGGGTAAGTTCGCCCAGAGGGTTGTTCTGGTCCATAAACTGGGACAGCTGGGAAGAACCGAAGAATTCCTTTACGGCAGCGGTTACGGGTTTGATGTTAATCAGTGCCTGCGGAGAAATTTCTTCTGCATCATGGGTTGTCATTCTTTCTCTGACAACTCTTTCCATTCTGGAAAGACCGATACGGTACTGGTTCTGTAACAGTTCGCCGACTGCACGGATACGTCTGTTGCCCAGATGGTCGATATCGTCATCGTTTCCTAAACCGAATTCCAGATGCATATTATAGTTGATGGAAGCTAAGATATCTTCCTTCGTGATATGCTTGGGTACCAGTTCATGTACGTTCTTCTTGATTGCCTCTGCCAGCTTCTCGGGATCATCGCCGAACTCTTCCAGGATCTGTGCCAGAACCGGATAATATACCAGCTCATGAATACCGAAATCTCTGGGATTGCAATCTACATAATGAGTCAGATCTACCATCAGGTTCGACAGTACCTTTACGTTCCTCTCCTCTGTCTGAATATATACGAAAGGAACGGCACTGTTCTGAATGGTATCTGCCAGCTCTGCGGTCACCTTGTCTCCTGCGGATGCGATCACTTCACCGGTGGAAGGATCTACCACATCTGCAGCCAGGATCTGATGACGGATACGATTCTTCAGAGCTAACTTCTTATTAAATTTATATCTGCCGACTTTGGCTAAATCATATCTTCTGGGGTCGAAGAACATAGCATTGATCAGGCTCTCTGCGCTCTCAACACTTAAAGGCTCACCGGGACGGATCTTTTTGTATAACTCTAACAGACCCTCCTGATAATTCTCAGCAGTGTCCTTTGTAAAGCTGGCTTCAATCTTCGGTTCGTCACCGAACACTTCCCTGATCTCGTCATTGGTACCGATACCGAGAGCTCTGATCAGGACCGTAATGGGAACCTTTCTGGTACGGTCAACACGAACATAGAATACATCGTTGGAGTCTGTCTCATATTCCAGCCATGCGCCACGGTTGGGAATTACAGTACAGGAATACAGCTTCTTACCGATTTTATCATGGCCGATACCATAGTAAATGCCGGGGGAACGTACTAACTGGCTGACAATAACACGTTCTGCACCGTTGATCACAAAGGTACCTGTTGCCGTCATAATAGGAAGGTCACCCATGAAGATTTCATGCTCACTGATTTCTTCTTTTTCCTTATTGTAAAGACGTACCTTTACTTTGAGCGGTGCCGCATAGGTGGCATCTCTCTCCTTACATTCTTCAATAGAATATTTCACATCGTCTTCGCACAATTCGAAGTCTACGAATTCCAGACTTAAAGAGCCGCTGTAATCTGCGATAGGAGAAATATCGTCGAAGACTTCTTTCAGGCCTTCGTCCAAAAACCACTGGTAGGAATCCTTCTGGACTTCAATCAGGTTTGGCATCTCCAAAACCTCTTTTTGTCGTGCATAACTCATACGTGTATATTTGCCTTTGGCAATAGGACGTATTCTGTTTTTTTCCATTGACCTTTCACCCCGTTCTTATATGATATTGACCTATTTTGTCATTTATTTAGCGTACACAAAATAGACATAGCACACCACAATAGTGCATTGTCCATCATACAATAATATTCAATTTTAGTCAAGGAATTTTTTAGAATTTTTAGAAAAATTAAGAAAATAATGAATGAAGAAAAGCCACATGGCAAAATGCAAGCATGATGCCACGCGGCTTTTTGTAACTATGAGAGAAGAAATTACTTAAGAGTAACCTTAGCGCCAACTTCTTCAACTTTCTTCTTGATTTCTTCAGCTTCTTCCTTGCTTGCGCCTTCTTTGAGCATCTTAGGAGCGCCATCAACAAGGTCCTTAGCTTCCTTCAGACCAAGGCCGGTAATTTCACGAACAACCTTGATAACCTTAACCTTTTCGGAACCTACTTCGGTAAGTTCTACGTTGAACTCAGTCTTTTCTTCTTCTGCTGCTGCGCCAGCACCTGCTGCTGCAACTACAACGCCTGCTGCTGCAGATACGCCGAATTCTTCTTCACATGCTTTTACTAAGTCATTTAATTCTAATACGGATAACTCTTTGATAGCGTCAATGAGTTCCTGAGCTGTTAATTTAGCCATTTTCATTTCCTCCTGAAATTAATTTAATAGTTTTTAGTTTCGATTAAGCTTCTGCGGGAGCTTCTTCAGCGGCAGGTGCTGCACATGCTGCTGCGCCACCTTTTTCTGCCAACTGATTCATGACGCGAGCGAAGTTGGTAATCGGGGACTGCAGACTTCCGAGTAACTTGGAAATAAGTTCTTCTCTGGAAGGAATGTTTGCAATAACTGCGATACCGGCTGCATCATATACGGTTCCTTCAACAACACCAGCCTTGATTTCAAGCTTGTCAGCGGTCTTAGCAAACTTTGCAAGAATTCTTGCGGGAGCAGTTGCATCTGTAGTGGAAACTGCCATTGCGCTGGGTCCTTCGAGATACTGGGAAAGTCCTTCGAATTCGGTACCCTTGAATGCAAAGTTCATCATGGTGTTCTTGTAAACCTTGTAGCTGACACCTGCTTCACGTAATTCACGACGAAGCTGAGTGTCCTGTTCTACAGTAAGTCCTCTGTGGTCAACGAGCACGATAGACTGTGCACCCTGAATACGTTCGGAAATCTCCTGTACAACGGGCTGTTTTAATTCAACCTTTGCCATTTCATTTACCTCCTTATAGAATATGTGGAATATATCCCGGAAAGCTTCCGGAATGTTCCTGCCGAAAGGAGTTATATAAGAAAAGCCTCCCTGAAGACAGGAAGGCAAAAAGTCTTAACGTCAACTCTTTCCTCGGTAGGTGATAATTCTTTACGCCTTGCGGCACCTACTGTCTTCGGCACGGTTTCACAACCTCTGATATATTAACATAAGGGGCTGACATATGTCAACCCCTTACTTAAACTT
>OQVN01001003.1_pt1 | contig 10188 bp, 10 predicted proteins | sample 1691621 | NCBI WGS metagenome assembly OQVN01 (sample SAMN03418278, study PRJEB22391) | human gut metagenome | biome: human-gut; feature: organic feature; material: feces | host: Homo sapiens | place: Tanzania | collected 2013-01 | reverse complement strand
ACGTCCGTGCCACGGATATGTACGTGTCCGCTATGCGGATGTGTTAATGTCCGTGATGCGGACGAAAAGGGTTTTTAACTTTTAAAAACTTTTATCAAAGTTAAAATAGAAGAAATTTGTTCAATTGAAAGAGTTTCAAAGAAAGAGATAAGTTCTTTTTTTTCATTTTCTACACTTCTTGTTTTTTCGAAATATTCTGAGAAAAAATTTTCAGAATCAAAAAAATCAGATGGTGTAATTTCAAAATACTCGCATATTGCAAAAAATCCTTGAAGAGACGGAAGTCTTTTTCCGTTTTCAATTAGGTTTACATAATTTACATTTTGACCTAGCGCGATGCTCATTTCCCGTGCGGAAATTTTGTTTTTGTTCCGTAAATAGCGCAATCTGTCTGAAAATTCTCTGCTATATTTACTTGCTGATTCTTTTTCTGTATTCATTGTACATACTTTAAGATGTTGATTTTAAAAACTTGCAATCTATAAGATAAAGTTGTATACTTACACAATCTTAAAGATTGCAAAAATTTAGAGAGGGAAGAATTTTGACCCGACACGCCATTCTCTGCGGCTGTGCGCCTGACGGATTCACGCAGAAAAAAATAAATGAAATGCACGATTTTCTCATAAGTGAAGCCGGCGGTTCTTGGGCAGAAAAAGAAATCATGATTTTCCCTAACGGCGTGGACGAGGCGATGCTTTCTTTTGTGCTTGAGAGGCTCAAGGCGGACAAAACTGAACAAATTCTTCTATATGTATGCACTTTGTCGCCAGTTGCGGATGAAGATAAATCCGTGTGGCTTGGCGGCGAGGAAGTGCGGAAAAACGTGATTGAGGCTTTCTGTGCGGATGGCTGCGGTCAGGTGATTTATGACTCGTGCAGGGAATTGGTGAGGGAAGAAGAGGATGTCTTGCAGTTTGGAGGTTTTTGTGAAAAATAAAAGAAGTAATAACTTGGGAATGCTTATTTTTCTACTTTTTTTAGGATTGCTTTTTAGTGTTTTCGCAGTTGTTCTTTGTAAATATTCATTAAACTTTTCAAGTCCATTTCCAATTCTACTTTCAATTAGAACTGGATGTAAAATTGGGATTATAGATTTTTCTGCTATGCAGGCTTTGTATTTTTCATTTTTACTTGGCATAGTAGGAATTTATTTTACAGTTCTAAGTGTTTTATTAAATGCAAGACCAGAACTTTCTATTGGGAATTATTTTTTTTATGTAAAAAATAATTTGTTGTTATTTCTTTCTGTTTTTACATTCTTAATTGCACTTTTGAATTTAATAATTCCTTATTTGAATATTGAAAAAAAAGTTGGTTTTAACTTTCAAATCTTTAGTGTTTTTGAACTTATATTTTTTACGTTTTTTTTATTTAGAACACTTTTTTATATTGAAAATTCAAGTTTATGTGCAAAATTATATAAGAAGGTTCTTTTTGATAAGAAAGATAGTATTGATTATGATGATATTTCTTTAAAATTCTATTTTGATTTTGTTTATCCTTCATTTCGAGAAAACTCTTTTTCAGTTTTTGATTCAATGCATGAACTTCAAGAAAAAAAAATAATTCCTGATTACTTCGATTGCGATGTTTTAAATATGCTTCTTTCTAATTTTGAATTTAAAAGCAATTATATTGTTTTAAAGCAAGCTCTAAAGAAAATAAGTGGGTATATTACTGTTTATTCAGGTTCAATATATTTTGGTACAAAATACATTGAATGTGATAATTTAGTAACTTTTATAGAAAAATATGAAATTCTGTATTTTAAATTATATGAACAATTATTTTTTTGTAATCAAGTCGAATATTCATATATTTTAGAGGTTGTTGGATTTATAAAAGATTTTCTAACAGATGGAAAAAATAAAGTAAATAATAAAATTCTATTCAGCAGTTTTTTCAATATATATAAAAGTATTCTTATAAACTCTAAAAGAATGGTTGTGTTTTCAATGTTTAAATGTGATTCTGTGAACATTCATTCTCATATTCACGATTTTATGATTTTATCTCAAAGTCTTGAAATAAATTATTGCGAAGAAAATCTTGAATTATTGGAAGTGCATGAAAAATTTCTTATAGATATTTTTACGCATATAATAAATTTAGTACAAATGCAAAGAATTGATAAAAATAATCTGATTTTTGTTTATAGAGGATTAAACCATATAAAAAAAATTGATTTATTCTATATTGATTTTGAGCCATACTTCGAAATATTACCGAGTATTGCGTGGCATAATATTAAGTATTCAAGAAATTATTACATTTCGGTTCTTCTTGTTCTTTGCAAAAATAAAAATGAAGAATTTTACAATGAGACTTTAAATAAAATTATTTATAAAAACAATGGAACATCTGATTTAAATACTGTATACAACATATTAAAAGAAAATATTGAATTGATTACAGAAGATGACTTGTCATTATTTTTTAATACAGATGAGATTTTTAAATCTTTAAAATTTGTAAAAAATGATATTGATTCAAAAATACGTAATCTAAAAACTGTAGAAATAGAATCTTTAAAAAATATTGATGTATCATCAGAATTATCAACTGCTATTGAAAAACTAAAAAATGAATTGAAAATATCTTTTAAACAATTATTAAAGGAAGATTCAGATGGAACAAAAAATGATTCTTTTTATTTTCCATTCAAATTTGATTTTAATGGAAAGCTGTTAAGCGAGCATTTTTTTGAGACTTATACATTTGACTTCTTAAAAGAAACTCTTTGGAAAGTTATTTGTAGTCATTTTATAAAAAATACTAAAATTGAAAAAATAGAAATTTCTTCAATCAGAGAAGTTTCTAATCTGGAAAATGAAAATAAAATCTTTGTTTCGCCAAATTGTTTTGATTTATTAATTGCAGATAAAAAATTTCAGTTCAATGGTAGTCAAATAAATTTTGATAATAAAAAAATCGAAGCAATTTATATTAATGAAAACAATAAATATATTATTCCTTTTTCTGAAATTAAAAAGAAAATTTTTGTAACAGATATAATAGATTTTCAGGATAAATCTGAAAAAATCATTGATAATGAAAATATTATTATAACTGTAACATTTCATTTAAGTATAAAAGAAACTGAGGAAAAATCAAAGGTTTATATTCTAAATTAAAAAATGTCAGGTACAGCAAAAAAGATTACAGTAAATACATTTTTTCTCTATGCGCGTCAAATTCTTAATATATTTGTAAGCCTATATACGGTAAAAATTGTATTAAAGATATTAGGAACAGAAGATTATGGCATTTACAATGTTATTGCCGGAATTGTCGCGACTTTGGGATTCATTAATAATTCTATGTCAAATGCCAGCCAGCGGTATTTTTCTTTTGAGATTGGAAAAAATAGCAACGAGCTTTCAAAGATATTTTCAATGACAATCCTAAGCTATATAGGGATTGCTGTTGTAATTGTTTTACTTTCAGAGAGCTTAGGACTGTGGTATGTCTCAAGAAAAATGATTCTTCCAGAAGGAAGAGGTGATGCAGTTATACTTTCATTTCAGTGTGTTATTGCAACTTTCGTATTTTCCTTTATGTCATCTCCTTTTACTGCGTTAATAATTTCAAATGAGAATATGTTTGTTTTTTCTTTTGTCAGTGTATTTGAATCAGTTGCAAAATTGGTAATGACGGTACTTTTGACAAAAGTGAATTTTGACAAGCTTATTCTTTATAGTTTCTTAATGATTTTTCCATCTGCAATTTCATTTTTTATTTATATGCTTTTTTGCTTTCTTAAATATAAAAATGTAAAGCTTATAAAATATTGGAATTGGAATCAAATATGTGATATGTACATTTATACATTCTCCAATTTGGGTGGCTCGATAATAAATATTTTTAAAATTCAGATTTTGAATGTTTTTTTAAATCAGAAGTTCAACTCTAAAGTTGTTGCTGCGAGGGGAATTGCGACAAACATAAGTGGAATAATACAAAGTTTTTCAATAAATTTCTCTACTGCGATAAGCCCATTTGTTACGAAGCAGTTTGCACAAAACAGAAAAAAGGAGCTATATGATTTTTTGATTTTGTCATGCAAGATCAGTTATTTTATAAATTTTGTTATTGGTCTTCCTGCGTTTTTAGAAATGGAATATCTCTTGAATATTTGGCTGAAAATTCCGCCTGAATATTCTGTTATCTTTTCAAAATTGATAATAGTCGATTGTTGCATAGATTCTCTGACATTGCCTTTGATGGTTGGAATTCAGGCAACTGGAAAAATCTCGAAATATGTTTTTTCTATGTCTGTCTTTAACTTGTTGTATCTTCCTGTTTGTCTTATTCTTTTTCATTTTGGTTTTGATGCAACTTCTGCATTAGTAGTATCTCCTGTATTTACATTTGTTTCTATTTTCATACGTATTTTTTACATTTGTAAAACTATGGATTATAAATTCATAAACCTTATATTAAAAATATTAATTCCTGTGATTTTAGTTTCTGTAATTTCATTTTTTATAATGTTTGTTTTTATAGGATTTTTTGTCCAGTCATTCTTCAGACTTTGCGTAACTACTGCTGTTTCTCTTATTGTAAATGTGATTTTGATATTGTTATTTGGACTTAATAGAAATGAAATGTTTTCTGTTTTTTCAAAAATAAAGGCAAGACTGGAGAAGAATTGATATGAATATTTATATAAAAGAATTAAAAACGGAATATACTCCTGAACTTTTACCATTTACGTTTAACCAAACAGGAATGATGTATGATGACTCAAATTATATTCTTTTTTGGGAAGATAAAGGAGTATGTGGAAAACTTGGATTTCACGTTGAAAATAAAATAATATTTCTGCAGACATGTCTTGTTAATTTTTATGATAAAATTATTTTCAAGAAAATCATAAAGTATATTCTAAAAACACTAAGACCGAAAGCAATAAAATGTCATTATTCTCTTTATAATTTCTTCAATAATTTATATTCGGACCATAATTATTCAATAGAACTTCCTTCAAGTTTTGATGAATTGCTTTTAAGAGAAGACAGAAAAAAAAGATATAACTTAAAACGAGAAAGAAGAATTCTTTTTGATATGGGAATTTCTTTCCGGGAATTATCTGCCTCAGAATTTGAGGATGCAGTCAAGATATTTTTTGCACAAAAGAGAATTACTCATAATAGAGATTGGAATTTAGAGCCTAGTGAATTCTTGAAGTGGTTAAACATAACAAATATATATGTTCTTGAGAAAGACAATGATTTTATTGCTTTTGCATTATCTGATGAGCATTTTAAGAAAGTTATTTTTGAACAGACAGCTTATGACACAAGATGGAAAAAATATTCACCTGGCTCAGTTATCTATCTTTGTTTCCTTGAGAAAATGATAGAGAAGGGGTATTCAGAAGTTTTTCTCGGGGGGGGGGCAACATGAATATAAAAAAATGCTTGGGAGCAGAGAGGATTTTACATTTAATGGTGAAATTTCAAGACATTATATTTTCAAGGGATTCTACAACTTTATCCGCGACATAGTTTCTAAAGTAAAACATATATTTGTAAAGGTAGAAAATAAAAAATGAAAACAGGAATAATTACTTTTCATGATACAACAAATTATGGTGCAAATCTTCAGGCATACTCTCTTTTTAAAGCGATTAAAAGTCTTGGCTATGATTGCGAGATTATAAATTATAAATGTGAAAATATAATAAGGCGAGAACTTCCTTTTATAAATATTCATGGATCGCTGAGAAATTTTATAGGTTCGCTTATTCGATATCCTAAACGTGCTGTAAAGCATTTTAATTTGCTCCAATTCATAAAAAGGTATGAGCAGATTTCTCATAAAATTTACACAAGAAAAAATATAGCTAAGGCAAATTCTGTATATGATAATTTTATTGTTGGAAGCGATATTTTATGGAATCTTTCGATTTCTGGAAATGATTTTTCATATTTTCTTGATTTTGCTGATGATAGGCATGGCAAATTTAGTTATGCAACCTCTATTGGCGAAGCATGGACTGAAAGCGAAAAAGCAGAGATAAAGAAATATATTTCAAGTTTTAATGAAGTTGCGGTTCGGGAAAAAGAAGCTGTAGAGTGGGTGAATGAATTATATGAAAAAAAAGCGAAACTTGTTTGTGATCCTACAATGCTTATTAAACCAGAAGAATGGGAGTTTTTTATCAAAAAACAAAACTATGGAAAATATGTTCTTGTTTATCTGCCGAATGAAAAATGCCTAAAAGATGCTAGAACTTTTTCAAAAGCTAATAATTTGAAGCTTGTTGAATTAAAGTTTTATGATTCCATAGAAATTTTTCTTTCTAAAATAAAGTATGCGGAGTATATTTTCACAGGCTCATATCATGGCTTTTTGTTCTCCCTGTATTTTCACACAAACATAATGTTTTATAATTTTCAGGATACATCACGAATGAGGTTTCTGGCGAAAAAATTCAATATAGAAAATCATAATGCGACAAATATTTTAGAAATAAAAGAAATTCCAGAAATTAATTGGGACTTTATGGATAGTGTCAGGGAAGAATTTCGAGAATACTCATTAGATTATTTAAAAGGAATTTTGAAAAAATGATTTGTCCTGATGAAAAATGTACAGGCTGCGGAGCTTGCGTTTCGGTTTGTGTAAAAAAGGCAATTGTTCTCAAAGAAGATTTATATGGAACTCTGCGTTCAGCTGTGGATTCTGAAAAATGTGTTCATTGTGAATTATGCAAAACGGTTTGTCCAAATAATCAGGATTTATCTTTTTTTAAGGTGAAAGAAGTTTATGCGTCTTATAGTTTGGACAAGTCTGTTTATAAAAAGGCTGCTAGCGGAGGAGTTGCTTCTGAACTTTATAAAATTGCTATAAAAAACAATTGGTTTTCAATGGGAACTTGTTTTGATAGACATATCGGAGTCTTTTATAAAGAAATACAAGAAATTTCTGATTTAGATTGGGCTTGTAGTTCAAAATATGTTTATTCAAATATGCTTACGGCATTTAAAAGTTATTATGAGCATCTTTCTAAAGATGAAAATGCACTTTTTATTGGGCTTCCATGTCAATGTGCGGCATTATATTCATATTTGAATATGAAAAATAAAAAGCTAACTGCTAGGTTATTTCTTGTAAACATCATTTGTCATGGAGTTCCAAATTGGAAATTGCTGGATGAACATCTTGTATTCATTGAAAAAAAATATGCAAAAAGCGTTTCAAAAATTTTTTTCCGTAGTAAGGCTATTGATGAAAGTCATAGGGGTAGTAACTCCTATGACTATCATCTGAGATGTATCTCAGATGATAGTCAGGAATTCTACATTTGTGATATGCATAAAAAAGAAGCTTATGGGAACGCATTTTTAAGTAATTTAATTTTCAGAGAAAACTGTTATTCATGTAGATATGCAAGTCCTGAACGTTTTTGCGATTTGACTATCGGCGATTACGATGGATTAGGCTGTGATGTTAAGTATAGCAGTTCCGTAAAGCAAGTTTCTTGTGTTCTTGTATATTCAGAAAACGGAAATATTCTTGTGGATAAGTTGAATGAATCATGTTATTTAGAGAATAGACCTATATCAGAACCTTTTAAATATAACGGGCAGTTGAATAATCCATCTATACCACATAAAAATAGGGAAAAATTTAAAGAAGAGTATTTGCTGATAAAAAATTTTGAATTAGCAGTGAAAAAATCCTTAATAAAGGAAATGTATTTTTCTTTTAATTTCGCAGCAAAGGCAAAACAGTTTATAAAAAACAATTTCGTATTTATCTATACAATTTATACAAGATTAAAAAAAATTGGCGGTCAAAAATGATAAAAAATATTCTCAGAAAAATGAAACATTGTATTCAAGATACTGGAACAAAAGGTTATGTGCTTATGCTGCACCGAGTTTCAGAAATTGATTCCAATGGAATTTTTATGAATGAAAATATGAAAGTTTCTCCTAAGTTTCTTGAGGATTTTATTCTTAAATATAAAGAAAAATATGATTTTATTTCCTCAACCGAAATAAATGATAGATTAAAAAATAAATCAAAGAAAAAGTTTATTGTTTTTACAATGGATGACGGATATTTAGATAATTATACAAATGCTTTTCCGATTTTTAAGAAATATAATGTGCCATTTACAATTTTTGTAGCAAGTGATTTTCCGAATATGAAATGTTTTTTATGGTGGCATATTCTTGGAGATATGATTCTGCAAAAAGATTATTTAAGGCTTTCAGATGGAAGTATTTATACTTGCGCTACTTTAGAAGCAAAAAATTTAGTATTTGAACAGTTTCGTTCAAAAATTCTTCTATTGAATCATGATAAATTTATAACAGAATTCTGTAGTCTTTTTGGAGTTGATTTTCCTGAATTGCAGATTTTTAATGCGAAGTATTGCATGTCTTGGGAAAATATTTTTGAACTTTATAAAAATTCTCTTGTGACAATTGGAGCTCATACAGCACATCATGCAAATTTGCGGGCAATGGAAACAGAAAATGATGTTGAAGAGGAAATAATTGAAGGAGTGAAGGAATTGGAAAAACATATCCCTGATTACAAAAAATCTGTTTTTGCTTATCCATTCGGCTCGCCTTTTGAAATTGGAAAAAGAGAAATTGCTATTGCTGAGAAAATAGGATTTGTAAGTGCTTTCTTAGGTTACGGTCGTGGTGTAAAAGAAAAAAATAATCACTGGGCATTTCCTCGTATTGCACTTACAGAAAACTTTGATTTTTCAATTTTAAAATAGGAAAGATATTTATGAAAGAAAAAAATCTGATGGCAAAATCAATTTCTTTTTTCATGCCTGGCAGCGGAAAAAATCCAAGCGGAGGATACAAAGTTATTTATGAGCAGGCGAACCGGCTTGTTATTGATGGCTGGGAAGTCTATATTGTTTATCCTATCCATACGTTTATACGTAAAATAACTTTAAGAAATATTCTTGGAACAATAAGGCGATATTTAAAAGGTTTTGTTGGGAATAGTTTCAAAGCCAAATGGTTTGAGCTAGATAGCAGAATTCATGAAATAAAAGTTTTTTCCTTAAAAGAGCACAATGTTCCAAAAACTCGCTTCTATTGTGCCACAAGTTTGGAAACTTCATATTATTTAAATGAATATAAAATTCCAGCTGATAATAAAATCTACTATATACAAGGCTATGAAACTTGGAATGTTCCGGAGCCTTATACATCAAACTCTTATAAGTTTGGTATGAAAAAAATTGCTATAGCTCCTTATCTTGTTGAAAAAGTAAAAGCTACTGATAGGGATGTGAGTTTTATTCCAAATGGCTTTGATTTTAATGCTTTTGGAATTGATAATCCTATTGAAAATAGAAATCCTCATATTGGAATGATGATGTATGCTTCAAACAATGACATTAAGCGTTGTTCTGATATGATGGCGGCATTTGAAAAAGCAAAGGCAAATATTCCTGATTTGAAGGTCCTTGTTTTTGGAATTCCTGAAAGACCCAAAAATTTACCTGAGTGGTTTGAGTATTATCAGCAGCCAGAAAAATCCTTGCTTAGAAAACTGTATAATTCTGCTGCTGTATTTGTCGCTGCGAGCAGAACAGAGGGCATGGCTCTTCCTCCGGCAGAAGCTTTTATTTGTGGCTGTGCGCTTTGCTGCACAAATATTGGTGGCTTTGGAATCTATGCGATAGAAAATAAGACAGCTTTGCTTAGCCCGGTATTTGACATTGATAAACTGGCAGAAAATATAGAGTTTTTAATGACACATGATGATGTCAGAATTCAATTTGCAAAAGCAGGTAATGAACTTATGCAACAGTTTACTTGGGAAAAGGCTTTTGAAAAATTCAAAAAGGTTGTTGAAAAATGAGATTTTATAAAAAACTTTATCTTGTTGTTTTATATAAACAAAAATATTCAGATTCTCAAACATTGCGTTCTTTTTCAGAATTTTATTTCGGCAAAAATAAAAATAATTTTTTTGTTGTTTGGGATAATTCTCCTTCATCTGATACGAACGGGGCAGAGATAGGGCGTTTTCTTCATACAGAGAATGTAGAGTATATACATACACCAGAAAATACAGCATTGTCAAAAATCTATAATACTTGCTTGGATAAATATTCAGATTTTGATTTTTTCTTAATCTGTTAGCGTCAGGAGAAAATCGCCATTTAGAGTCAGACAGAAAACGCCAATTTTA
>OQVN01001001.1_pt1 | contig 10216 bp, 6 predicted proteins | sample 1691621 | NCBI WGS metagenome assembly OQVN01 (sample SAMN03418278, study PRJEB22391) | human gut metagenome | biome: human-gut; feature: organic feature; material: feces | host: Homo sapiens | place: Tanzania | collected 2013-01 | reverse complement strand
AGTTGAGATTGATTGTCATGGCGGAGTCACTGTGGTATATAAAGTGCTGAATCTTGTACTAAAGAATGGTGCGAGAGCGGCAGAACCTGGAGAATTTACAAAGAGAGCATACCTTAACGGTAAGATGGATTTAACAGAAGCTGAGTCAGTTATGGATATTATATCTGCTAAGTCAAAAAGTGCAGCAAGGGCAGCTTTGTTTGTTAAGGATGGTGCTTTGTTTAAGAAAAGTCAACAGGTAAAGCAGTTGCTACTGGATAAAGCTGCTCACCTTTCAGCATGGGCAGACTATCCGGAGGAGGATATTCCGGAGGTAACAGAGGACTCTATTATGGAGGCAATAGAAGAAAGTATTTCTATTCTTGAAAAATTACTTTCAACCTATGATATGGGACAAGTAGTAAAAGAGGGGATAGACACAGTTATTGCCGGTAGACCTAATGCCGGAAAATCAACCTTGATGAATTTACTTGTAGGTAGAGAAAAGTCAATTGTAACCAACATTGCCGGTACAACTAGGGATGTAGTTGAGGATACAGTTTTAGTTGGTAATGTAATGCTAAAACTTTCTGATACTGCCGGTATTCGTGATACAGACAATGAAATTGAAAAGATAGGTGTACAAAAAACCTTTGATAAAATCAACGGTGCCGGTCTTGTTATTGCACTGTTTGATAATAATGAAGCACTTAATAGCGAGGATATTGACCTTATTAATAAAATCAAGGATATGCCTTGTATTGCCGTAATCAACAAAATTGATTTGGAAGATAAGGTTGACAAAAAGTATATTACAGATAATATAGAAAATGTAGTTTATATATCAGCTAAACAACAAGACAATATTGAAGAACTGAAGAATATGATTGAAAAAATAGCCGGAACTGAGGATTTTGACCCTAGTGCTGGTATTATTGCCAATGAAAGACAAAGAAATGCAATTAGAAATGCAGTAAACAGTCTTTATGAAGCAAAAGAAAGTTTAGAAATGGGTATGACTATGGATGCTATTACTGTTTCTTTACAAGAAACTATTGATTATTTATTAGAATTAACCGGAGAAAAGGCAGGAGAAGAAATTGTGGATTCAGTATTCCATAATTTCTGTGTAGGTAAGTAATATGGGATATAATGCAGGTAATTTTGATGTAGCAGTTATTGGTGCAGGTCATGCCGGAATTGAGGCAGCACTTGCATCTGCTAGACTGGGATGTAAAACAATAATTTTCACAATTAATAATGATGCAGTTGGTAACTGCCCTTGTAATCCATCAATCGGTGGTACTGCAAAGGGACATTTGGTAAGAGAAATTGATGCCCTTGGTGGTGAAATGGGTAAGACTGCTGATGAGTGTTTCTTGCAGATGAGAATGTTAAACAGAGGCAAAGGTCCGGCAGTACATTCTCTAAGAGCACAAATTGACAGAAGAAAATATGCAGATACTATGAAGCATAAAATTGAACTTCAAGAAAACCTTATTCTTCGTCAAGCTGAAATCACTGAACTTGACAGAGATGAAGATGGCACTTGGAAACTAACAACCAGAATGGATGCAATTTTTACTGCAAAAGCAGTAGTTATTGCTACAGGCACTTATTTAGGTGGAAGAATTTTTGTAGGTGAAACTTCTTATGAAAGTGGACCTGACGGTATTTTTCCGGCAAAATTCTTAGGTGCAAGTCTAAAAAATCTTGGTTTAAAGTTAAGAAGATTTAAGACGGGTACACCGGCAAGAGTACTTAAAAGTTCTATTGATTTTTCTGACCTTGAAGTACAAGAGGGTGATGTACCACCTGTACCATTTAGTTATGATACGGAAAGTCTAGGTGATAATAAGGTAGTATGCCATATTTCTTGGACTAATGAAAAGACTAAGGAAATTATTTTAAATAATATTCAGAGAAGTCCGTTATATGCCGGTAAAATTGAGGGTGTAGGCCCTAGATATTGCCCAAGTATTGAAGATAAGATTGTTCGATTTAGTAATAAGCAAAGACATCAGCTATTTATTGAGCCTTGTGGCCTTGAAACTGAAGAAATGTACTTGCAAGGTATGAGTTCATCATTGCCGGAAGAAGTACAGACAGAATTCTACCATAGTATTAAAGGTCTTGAAAATGCAGTTATTATGCGTCCTGCTTATGCTATTGAATATGATTGTATTGACCCAACACAGATGGATAATACACTTGAGTTCAGAGATTTTTCAGGTTTATATGGTGCAGGTCAATTTAACGGTAGTAGTGGTTATGAAGAGGCTGCTGCCCAAGGTTTAATTGCCGGTATTAATGCTGCACTAAAGGTACAAGGTAGAGAACCATTTATTCTTGATAGAGCATCATCATATATTGGTACCTTGGTTGATGATTTAGTTACTAAGGGTTGTAACGAACCATATAGAATGATGACTTCCAGAAGTGAATACAGACTTATACTTCGTCAAGATAATGCCGATGTAAGACTCACACCACTTGGTATGGAAATCGGTCTTATTACTGATGAAAGATGGAATAAGTATCTTCATAAACAAGAACTTAAGAAGGAGGAATACAAGCGTATTAAAAATACTGTTCTTTCTCCTACTGATGAGTTAAACAACATACTTGTTTCACGTGAAACATCAGAAGTAACTACAGGTGTTAGAATGATTGACCTACTAAAAAGACCTCAGCTAAATTATGATTGTTTAACTGAAGTTGATAAGGATAGACCTGATATTGACCATAATATTTTTGAACAAGTTGAAATTGAGATAAAATATGAGGGTTACATTAAGAAACAACTTGAACAAGTTGAAAAAATGCGTAAGTTAGAGAAAAAGCTACTTCCAAAGGATGTTGATTATAAGACAGTTACAGGTTTAAGACTAGAGGCACAGGAAAAGCTAAACAGTGTTAAACCTGACAATATCGGTCAAGCATCAAGAATCAGTGGTGTTTCACCGGCAGATATTAGTGTACTACTTATTTGGTTAGCTCAAAGAGGTTAATATGGATAGAGAAATTATAAATCTTGATGATATTGAAGAAAAGGTTACTCACGAAAGATATAACAGACCTACACCAAATGGTGGGGACTACTCTGAAATATTCTATATGGATGACAACGGTAACTATGTAGATAAAAAGGTAGCTACCAAAGCTGTTATTTATGAATGTAAAAATGATGGTACAGCTATTAACAGAACTTTTATGGAGAAAAGAAAATGATAGAAACTCTGATAAATGCTCTTGCAAATGAAAATGTTGCATTAAATGATACTCAAATAAGCCAATTTGAAAAGTATTATCAGTTGCTTATAGAGTGGAATGAAAAAATGAACCTTACTGCAATAACTGAACCAACAGAAGTAGCAATTAAGCACTTTTATGATAGTATCACTTTTCTTTTCCACACAGATATAAAAGAATGTGGAAAAATAATTGATGTTGGTACAGGTGCAGGTTTTCCCGGTATTCCACTAAAGATTATGCGACCTGACATTCAATTAACCTTGCTAGACAGCCTTAATAAAAGACTTATATTTTTGCAAGAAGTTTGCGATAATATAGGTATTGATGCTGAGATTATTCATAAAAGAGCAGAAGAAGGTGGCAGAGATAAGAATTTAAGAGAAAAATTCGATATTGCCACATCTCGTGCAGTTGCCAATATGAATACACTTTCAGAATATCTAATGCCATTCATAAAGGTAAAAGGAAAAATGGTTGCTATGAAAGGCAAGAGTGGTGCTGAGGAACTTGAAAATGCAAAAGGTGCAATTAAAGCTCTTAACGGTGAAATTGTAAAGTGTGATGAATTCTTATTACCAAACGGTGATGAAAGAACTATCATTGTGGTAAATAAAAAGTCACATACACCAATGCAGTATCCAAGACAAGGTGGCAAAATAAAGAACAATCCACTTAAATAAAGTTATTAACATTCTTATTAACTAATGTTAGTAAGAATGTTTTTTATTATCCGACAAATTAATATATATAGTTACAAAACAAAATTTTTTATTTGGTGCTAAAACGACAAGGTTTTTATATAGAATGGTGTATTATATAGTCACAGGGAAAACAAAGGAATGATTAAGAAATGAAATTGCTGACAAAATACAATAAGAAAGTTATTGAAATACCGGCAAGAAAAATCAGACCTAATAAAACTCAGCCTAGACAAGACTTTTATGAAGAGGACTTGCGTTCACTTTCTCAGTCAATCTCCAACAATGGTTTATTGCAACCACTAACAGTTCGTAAACTTAAAAATGATGAGTATGAACTGATAGCAGGGGAGAGAAGACTAAGGGCAAGTGTAATGGCAGGGTTTACAAAGATTCCTTGTATAGTAATGAAGTGTTCTGACAAAGATTCAGCTATATTTGCTTTGATTGAAAATCTCCAAAGAAAAGATTTAGGAATGTTTGAAGAAGCTCGTGGTATTAACCGTTTAATTAGAAAATATGGCATAACTCAGGAACAAGCTGCAATACAACTTGGCAAAAAGCAATCTACTGTTGCCAATAAGCTAAGGTTACTTAGACTTTCATATGATGAACAGGACTGGATAGTACAAGCCGGTTTGACTGAAAGACACGCAAGAGCATTGCTGAAAATTCAGAATGAGGACAGTAGAAAGGAAGTACTGTCACATATTATTGCAGAGAACCTAAATGTAAAAGAAACAGAAAAGTACATTTCTTCATTACTTAATAATAAAAAGGTACCACCTTTACATAATAATAATAATGATAAAAAGATTGTGGTTAAGGATGTACGAATATTTGTCAATACCATAAGTCGAGCAGTAGATACTATGCGTATGTCGGGAATTGACGCAGTTAGTAACAAGGAAGAAACTGAGGACTATATAGAATATACAGTGAAAATTCCCAAAGAAACTGCACTAGAGAAATCTAGATGCCTAAAAATGCTTTCCTCTTAGGATGGAGAAATTTATTTCTTTATCCGATCCACTCATACCCATTTCCTTATCTGAACCCCTTGCCAAAGGTCACACAGTAATGTGTGGCCTTTTGGCGTTATGTTTCACGTGAAACAATAATAGTGTGAAACAGAGAAAAATCTGAAAATATATAATAGAAATCACAGTAAATACTTTAATTTTCACTATAGGTATGGTATAATTTAAGGGTACGAAAGAATATTATGAATTTTTAAGGTGAAAAAATGACAAAAGTAATTGCAGTTGCAAACCAAAAGGGTGGTGTAGGCAAGACTACCACTGCAGTAAATTTAGCTGCATCCCTTGGTTTATATAATAAAAAAGTATTACTAATTGATGTTGACCCTCAAGGAAATTCAACAAGTGGACTGGGTATTGACAGAAGAAATGTTAAGAACAGTACATATACAATTTTAACAGATAGAATACCGGCAGAAGAATGTATAGTTGATACAGAGTTTCAAGGTCTTTCACTTTTACCAAGTGATATTAACCTTGCCGGTGCTGAGCTTGAAATTGCCGATTATCCACACAGAGAGTCAATTCTAAAGAATTCTGTTGTGTCTATTAAACAAGAATTTGACTATATTATAATTGACTGCCCACCATCTCTTGGTGTTATCACAACTAACGCTCTAACTATGGCAGATACAATTTTAGTGCCAATTCAATGCGAATATTATGCACTTGAAGGTTTAAGTCAGCTAATGGCTACAGTTAGAAGAGTAAAAAGAATGTACAACCCACACCTTGATATTGAGGGTGTGTTGCTTACAATGTATGACGGAAGACTTAATTTGACGCAACAAGTAGTAGCTGAGGTAAAAAAGTTCTTTCCTAAGAAAGTATTTGCCACAGTTATACCTAGAGGTGTTAGATTATCAGAAGCACCTTCCTTTGGTATGCCTTGTTATTATTTTGATAAGAAATGTAAAGGTACTGAGGCTTACCTTTCTCTTGCGACAGAAATTATAAAGAAGGAGAAAAGTAATGGCTAAAAAAAGTGGACTAGGCAAGGGTTTGTCGGCAATCTTTATGGAAAATGAAAGTGAAGACCAGAACAACACTGTAACACTTAATATTTCTGAGATTGAGCCTAACAAAGACCAACCAAGAATGGACTTTGATGATGAATCTTTAGCTGAACTTGCTGAAAGCATCAGTAAGCATGGTATCTTACAACCACTACTAGTAAGACCACTACTTTATGGTGGTTATCAGATTGTAGCCGGTGAAAGAAGATACAGAGCATCACGAATGGCCGGTTTAACAGAAGTACCGGTTGTTATTAGAGAACTTGACGACAAAGAAACAATGGAAATTGCCCTTATTGAGAACTTACAGAGAGAAAACCTAACTCCTGTAGAAGAAGCTAAGGGTTACAAAACATTGATGGATACTTATGGCTTTACACAAGAACAAGTTTCTGAGTCTGTAGGGAAGAGTCGATCGGCAGTTGCTAACTCGTTACGACTACTTAACCTACCGGAAGAAGTACTTATCTTACTTGCTGACGGTAGAATTTCCAGTGGTCATGCAAGAGCATTACTATCCCTAGAAAATGTAGCTGATATGATTACTATTTCCCAAGAAATACTTGATAAGGACTTATCAGTTAGACAAACAGAAAAGATTACTCAGAATCTAAAGAAAGAAAAGAAAGAACCACCAAAGAAAGAAGAAAAGCCAAACTTCTTTAAAGAAGTAGAACTTGCACTAAATGAAAACTTAGGCAGAAAAGTCTCTGTTTCTAAAAAGAGTAAAGGCAAGGGTGGTACTATTACACTTGAATTTTACAGTCAAGATGACTTGATTGAAATTGCAAATAAATTAGAGGTTAAGGAATAAGGAGAACAAAAATGATTGATATTAAATTTCTAAGAGAAAACCCAGATGTTGTAAAACAGAATATTAAGAATAAGTTTCAGGACAGCAAACTTCCACTTGTTGACGAAGTAATTGAATTTGACAAGAAGTCAAGAGCAGTTAAGCAAGAAGCTGACCAGCTAAGAGCTAACAGAAACAAGTTTAGTAAGCAGATTGGCGCTTTATATGGTCAGGGCAAGAAAGAAGAAGCTGAAGAAATGAAGAAACTTGTTACTGAACAGGGTGACAGACTAGCTGAACTTGAAAAGCAAGAAGCTGAACTACAGGAAGAAGTAACAAGCAGAATGATGGTTATTCCTAACATTATTGATAAGTCAGTTCCTATCGGTAAAGATGATAGTGAAAATGTAGAAGTTCAGCGTTATGGCGAACCTAAAGTACCTGATTTTGAAGTACCATATCACACAGATATTATGGAAAGATTTGATGGTATTGACCTAGATTCTGCTCGTAGAGTTGCAGGTAACGGTTTCTACTATTTAATGGGTGATATTGCAAGACTTCACAGTGCAGTTATCTCTTATGCAAGAGATTTTATGATTAACAGAGGTTTTACTTACTGCGTACCACCATTTATGATTCGTTCAGATGTTGTTACAGGTGTTATGAGCTTTGCTGAAATGGATGCTATGATGTACAAAATCGAAGGTGAAGACCTATATCTAATCGGTACATCAGAACATTCAATGATTGGTAAGTTCAAAGACCAAATGCTAAAGGAAGAAGACCTACCTTATACACTAACTTCATACTCACCATGTTTCCGTAAAGAAAAGGGTGCTCACGGTATTGAAGAAAGAGGTGTATATCGTATTCATCAGTTTGAAAAGCAGGAAATGATTGTTGTATGTAAACCTGAAGATAGTATGGAGTGGTACGACAAACTATGGCAGAATACTGTTGATTTATTCCGTTCAATGGATATTCCTGTTAGAACACTGGAATGTTGTTCAGGTGACTTAGCAGACCTTAAGGTTAAGTCTGTTGATGTTGAAGCATGGTCACCAAGACAGAAGAAGTACTTTGAAGTTGGTTCTTGCTCAACTTTAGGTGATGCTCAGGCTAGAAGACTAAAGATTAGAGTATCAGGTAAAGACGGCAAATACTTTGCACATACACTAAACAACACAGTTGTTGCACCTCCAAGAATGTTAATTGCATTCCTAGAAAATAACCTAAATGAAGATGGTTCTGTAAATATTCCTGAAGTACTTCGTCCATATATGGGTGGTATGGATAAAATAGTACCAAAGAAATAATGATAACAAAAATGCCTATCCTTTCGGATAGGCATTCTTAATAACTATAAATAGTTTTCCTTATTAAATTCTCAAAATGATGAAAACTTTAGCTGTTTGAAAGTATCTTTTTAACCTTAGTTTTCTTAGTATAGTTGTTGGAAAGTTTATAGAACTTTCTTCTTTGCTTTTCCATTTTGTTGATAGCTTTTCTAACTTTGCGATTTTTACAGAATTCATATTCATCACGAATAAGTCTTTCTGCATCATAGTAAGCATACCTTTTCTTAGGTTTAGCATCAACCAAAGTGAATTCTTCAATAAAGTTCTTTAGAAACTGTTTTCCGGTATAGTTTTCATCTTCAAATAGGGTAGTGATTTGTTCATCACAAATTTCCATTTGATTGCGAAGAAGGTTTCTGACTTCAAGAATTTGATTACGCACTTCTTCTGTGTTGTTGTCAATTCTGGTAGTCAATAAGCTAAGCTCTGTAAACTTAATTTCATAAATTTTTTCAATTATATTTACAATAGAAATAATGTTATTTTCAACACTTGTTGGTAGTTTAATTTCCTTGTTTTTCAAAAGTGTTCACCTCACAAATACTTTACTTATAATATATCATACTACGGTGTAATTTTCAACAAAATAACAGGGAAAATGTTGAAAATTATCTTGAATTTACAGGGCATTAATGGTATAATAATTGTCAATAAATAAAATAGGTAAGTATATATTTAGGAGGAAATGAGCCATGATTAATGAAGAAAAATTTGTTAAAGAAGCACTCACTTTTGATGATGTACTTCTAATTCCTGGTAAGTCAGATGTAGAACCTAAAGATGTCAACATCTCTACACATCTTACTAAGAAAATCAAGCTAAACACACCACTTATGACTGCTGCTATGGATACAGTTACTGAATCTGAAATGGCAATTGCTATTGCTCGTGAAGGTGGTATCGGTATTATCCATAAGAATATGTCTATCGAAGCACAAGCTGATATGGTTGACAGAGTTAAGCGTTCAGAAAACGGTGTTATCACAAATCCTTTCTATCTATCACCTGAAAAGACAGTTGCAGAAGCTGATGAACTTATGGGTAAGTTCAAGATCTCAGGTGTTCCAATTTGTGAAAATGGAAAGTTTGTTGGTATTATTACTAATAGAGATATGGCATTCTTAAGTGGAGAAGATTTTAAGCAACCAATCTCAGCAGTTATGACTAAGGAAAACCTAATCACTGCTCCTGTTGGTACAACACTTCAAGAAGCTAAAGAACTACTAAAGAAACATAAAGTAGAGAAACTTCCTCTTATTGATGAAAAGGGCAACCTAGGTGGTCTTATCACAATTAAAGATATTGAAAAGTCAATTCAGTATCCAAATTCATCAAGAGATGAAAAGGGTAGACTACTATGTGGTGCTGCTATCGGTGCTACTCCTGATGTACTTGATAGAGTTGATGCACTTGTAAAGGCAGGTGCTGATGTACTTGTTCTTGACTCTGCTCACGGTCACAACAGTAACATTGTTAAGAGTGTTGCTAAGGTTAAGGCTGCTTATCCTGATGTTCAGCTTATTGCCGGTAATGTTGCAACTGCTGAAGCTACTCACGACCTAATTGAAGCCGGTGCTGATGCAGTTAAGGTTGGTATTGGCCCGGGTTCTATCTGTACAACAAGAGTTGTTGCAGGTATCGGTGTACCTCAGGTTACTGCCATCTTTGATGCAGCAAGAGAAGCTGAAAAGTATGGTGTGCCTATTATAGCCGATGGTGGTATTAAGTACAGTGGTGACATTGTTAAGGCTCTTGCTGCCGGTGGTTCAGTAGTAATGGTTGGTTCACTTGTTGCCGGTTGTAAAGAATCTCCTGGTGAAACAGAAATTTATCAGGGCAGACAGTTCAAGGTTTACCGTGGTATGGGTTCACTTGCTGCAATGGGCAAGGGTTCTTCAGATAGATACTTCCAGGGTGGTAACAAGAAACTTGTTCCTGAAGGTGTTGAAGGTAGAGTACCTTACAAGGGACCTCTAGCTGATACAGTATTCCAGATGATTGGTGGTATCAGAGCAGGTATGGGTTATACAGGTTGTGCTACAATTACAGACCTACACGAAAAGGCTAAGTTCTG
>OQVN01000997.1_pt1 | contig 10232 bp, 9 predicted proteins | sample 1691621 | NCBI WGS metagenome assembly OQVN01 (sample SAMN03418278, study PRJEB22391) | human gut metagenome | biome: human-gut; feature: organic feature; material: feces | host: Homo sapiens | place: Tanzania | collected 2013-01 | reverse complement strand
AGGCAAAGGACTTTTTGCAGAAGGCATTTACAGTAATACTTATTGCCACAATGCTCATATGGTTTTTACAGAGCTTTGACATACACTTTAACCTGGACATTGCTCAGTTTCACTTCCTGCTGCACCTCCTGCTGACCTTCTGTCTTAGAGGTGTTGTTTCCGCAGCTTGCCGCCATCACGACTGCAGATGCGTAAATGATAGTTCTGAATTTCATATTTTTCATTGTCTTATTATCTGTTGTTCAAATCCACGTTACCGTTTTCGTCTATAAAATCATGGCCGAGAACCTGCTCAAGGCTTGATTTCGCTACCATATAACTGTATATGCTCTGCGATTCGCCGAGTTTCGCCTGTGTAAGTGCGAGCTGGGCATCGTTGAGTTCAGTGATAGTGCTGCGTCCCACGTTATATGATTTCGTAGCGATGTCATATGCCTTCTGCGCTGTCTCCACGGCTTCTTTTGCTGCTGCGCAGCTCTTCATCTGGGTCTCCATCGTGTTCAGATACTGTCTGATGGCGATTTTCAGCTGACGTTCCGTGTCATTGACCTGGATGGCAAGCTCTGAAGCCTGGACTTTTGCCTGGCGCACGTCGTTCAGACGTTTTCCGCCTGAGAATATCGGGATGTTCAGGCTGAGGCCCACATAGGAATACGGAGTCCATCTGTAGTCGCTGAACTTGAAGTCATTGGTCATCGCATTCAGGCTGTATGAGAATGTGAGGGCGAGTGACGGAATGTAGGCGTACTGCTGGAGTTTTACCGTTTCTGCGAGCTGGTCTGCCTGGATCGCCAACTGACGCATTGTCGAGTTGTGGTCCAAGTTCATTATATCGGTGCCACTGCCCAGTGCCATCTCACCTGTGTAATCTTCAAGTGAGCCGGCCACGTCGATGTTCTGGTCGAGTTCCACGCCCATAACCGCCTTCAACTGCCACAATGACAGAACTACTGAACTTTCTGCGTTATATACGTTCGGAACTGCGCTTGCTACAGTAGATTTCGCTCTGGTGTATTCCAGTTCAGAGGCTTTCTGCGCATTGTAACGCATTTCCGTCTGCTTGAAGTTTTCTACTGCATTGGCATACAAGTCTTTATATACATTGAGCGCTTCCTTTGCAAGAAGAGCTGCATAGTACGACTGCTTTACCTGTGTAACCATTTCAAGACGTGATGAACGTGCCTTCTCGACTGCGAGTTCCACGCTCTTTCCTGAAATTTTCAGACTTTTCCACAACTGGGCATTGACAAGAGGCATTGACGCGGATACTCCTGCATTGTAGGTGTTCCAACGTCCTACTTCGATGCCTCCTCCTGTAGGGAAACTCGGTGTTTCCGTGGATGAGGAACCTGAGTCCGTCGCGCCCGAATCTGTCGTTCCGGAATCTGAAGACGAGCCGCCGCCCATGATCTTGCTCATGTCCATATCCATATACATAACCTGCTTCTTGATGGTTCTCATGAAAGAGGCTGTCAGGTCAATCTGTGGGAATAAAGATGCATAAGTACCTTTCTTGGCATAACCGGCGCGTTCAATCTCCTTGTCCGCGACTCTTACCGAAGCGTTTTCACTCAACGCGATTTTAAGGGCATCTTCCAATGTAATGACTGTCGCTGTCTGCGTGCTGTCCGCTTCCTGTGCTACTGCCTTTGCGGACCAACTGACCGAGATTGCAATCAACAGCAAGCTCGGAATCCATTTTTTCATACTCTAACTATTTACTTTTCTTTACAATTTTCTATAACCAACTCGGCGGCGATAATTGCAAAGCACATACCAGATTTGTGTACAAAAATGACAATTTTTATTGCAATTATGTTCTAAAGGTCGACTATTTGTTAAGTTCAACGACTATTTAAGCCAATGACTTGGCGTAATGTGTCTTTTCCTTGTGTTTCCCTTCGTCCGGACGCACGATTGCCGCAGGTTGTTTACGCACAAATGCATAGACGAGGAAACCCACTCCGATGAGGATGAACGGAATACTCAGAAGCTGACCCATATTGAGGAGCATATTGTCCTCGAATGCCACCTGAGGCTCCTTGATGAATTCTATCAGGAATCTCATTCCGAAGCAGACGATGAAGAATATGCCGATGAATGTACCTCTATACAGTTTGTCGAGCTTGTATCTGTACATCCATATCAGGACTATTCCCAATATGAGATAGCTGAGCGCCTCATAAATCTGTGTCGGATGCTTCGGCTCGGTTTCGTGACGCAGATCGAATATGAATCCCCACGGAAGTGATGTCACGTCGCCGTAAATCTCTGAGTTCATCAGATTTCCGAGTCTGATGAATGTGGCCGCAAATGCTACGGCTATACACAGCCTGTCAAGCAGCCATACGAAGTCGAAATGGTTTTTCTTGCCGTAATGATGTGCGTACCAGAGCATTGCGAAGAAGAGGACAATGGTTCCCCCGTGGCTTGCAAGTCCGCCTTTCCACGGCATGAATATCTCCAGGAACCCCTGCCAGCTTCCGAAATAGTAGTCCGGCTGGTAAAAGATGCAATGCCCGAGTCTGGCGCCTACTATCGTGGCTATCAGAAGTGTATAGAGCAATGAGTCCAACAGGTTCTCCGAGACGCCTTCTCTTCTGAAAAACCATCTGAAGATGTACCATCCCAAGACGAAGCCTGATACGAACAGTATGGAATACCATCTGAGGCCGAATGAGCCGATATGGAAAATGACAGGATCCACATGCCAGTGGACAAACAACATTTCTAACATATGTAAATATATTAAGTAGTCCATGCCGGCTGCCCGTTCACAACCTCGTTAGACCGAATAACTTACAAATTTACGCATATTTTCGGATTTCTCTTTATTTCGCCCAAGTATTCCACCTGCACGACTGAGTGAGCATTCGCATTGTGTCTAGTCCTGAAAAAGGTTTACCAGTAGAGCGCACCACGCAACAGGCTGACTATAAACGGATTAAGCATTTTCAGAGTTGCAGGATCGCCAACTCTGAAAATGCATACATCATTGAATATTAAGTTATTACGCGTCGCGCCTCAACACTCCTCTTCACATCATATACACAAAACCACAAGCACGGATACATCACGCTTGCTTCCATAACTTGCCTAATCGCCCCAAAATCCGCCGCCTTCGGCTTCCTCTAAACCACATTCACACAGTACATCATAAACTTTGCCTGCCTCTATATATTTGGTAGTGTAAAAATCAATCCTCCTATGAAATGTCATAAATGGATCATAAGAACTACCTATCCCAAGACCTTCAGGCATAGAAGCCAAATAATTCATAGCAGGAACTATAACATACCTATATCCTACAGAACCTTTACCATATTCCGAGGAGCCTTTCTCTGCAGGTGTCTCGAGATTAATCGAAAGCCTGATCCAATACTTGCTGCTCGAATCAAACCCGGCATTGCCGAAATCCTCACTCACCTGTGCCTTTGCAAAATCCAACACAACCCGATTTGCCGCATTGGCAGTATGATTCACACACTTCAGACGAAGTATGGCACAGTTATGTTTAAAAGCAAACGAGAGAGCCCCCTCTTTCAGTTCAGACGTCGCGGTCATAACGTCGTAGGCGGAAATGTTACCCGCTTCGCCATTCTGCTTGCTGAAGTCAATGTCGATTTTCCCGTCTGGATTCAATGTGGCTGCAGAACCGTACAGGCCTGTAAATGGAGTAGATACGGAAACACCATCCGGAACGGACTCTGCAGTAAACGACGTACCTGCGGCAGTTTTGCTGAAGACGACAGGCGCAGTCCCGCCATCATAATATGCCATAAAAGACTCGGCGGTGTCCCATGATACTTTCACACCTGTTTTATCACCATAATTTCCGACTTCATACACCGTCCTGGTAGCATCTGACGAAATATAGGCATTGGCACACAAAGTCTCACCTGTAGTCTGAGCACCCTCTTTGTTACAAGCCACGACTGCCAGTGCGGCAAGACAAACAACAGAAGAATATATTCTTTTCATAAGTTCACCTCCCATTAAAGCATTCCACCGTATTCGAAATCTTCAGGGTCTTCTGTATATGAAGGCGACCCTACCGACAAACTGCTGCTGCAGAACGAGCCTTCTGAAACAATATTGAAAACGCTTACTTTCGGCGCTTCATAGCACGCTGGCTTTCCAAAATCTGATTTGTAACTCATCTCTTTACTTTTTTAAACGATAGCGGCTGTGACAGCGACGCCATACGACATGATTTTCGACCGGCAAAGGTATGTCCGAGGAGATTCCCGTGCCAAAAAATCTTTGTAAAGAAATGTTACTTTAAAGGCAAAAACATTGTGTATCAGCCTATTGCCACAAGCCGACGCACTTGAATACGAAAAATTTATAACCTGAAACCCTAAAGGGAGTTTTGTTACTTTAAGAGCAAGACGCTACTGGAACAACTTCTCCACGCGAGAGGAGACTTCGCTATAAACGTCTGACACAGACTTTCTTGCCTTATAGAAAGTCACTCTGGAAGTGAACCCGGACTCTGCCGCCACCAGATCCTGGATAGCATCCGGATTCTTCAACTTATATAGACGCGCATACTCGAGCCTGAACATATTCACGAGACGATAATAGCCATGAAGAGCTATGAACTTGTCCGCCCTCTGCGCATTGCCCCTGCTGACGGCTGCAAGAACTTCGGTCTTCAGCAGATGAGGCTCCTTGAAATGATGCTCGATTATAGTGAGCACCTCATCTTCTATACTACCTTCCGCGCAGCACAATTCCTGAGGAATACTCTCCACAGGCTGCAGATCAGGCAAGGCCCTGCCTTCCTGAGGCTTAAGTATCACACAAAGAAGCCACACATACACGACCGAGTACAAGAGATTGTTCGCCAAGAAGAACCAAGGATTCTTAGTCAGAAACAGTACCCAGCCCAGCAGAATCAGAACAAGAGGCAGCCACAGGACCTTGCGGGCGAAGTTCAACGGAAAATCCTCCGGATTGGAATAGTTGTCATTCATGTACAGGTCAATGTCTCTCCTCAGTCTGAGCAACGTGAACACAGCCAATACTGTCGAACATGTTCCGGCAACAGCCGACCCCACATAAATCCACTTCTCATGGGAGGAGAAAAACTGAGGGCAAATGACCAGGACGAGCAAAAGCGCAGCCATCCATAGCAATTCACACCAATTGACTATCTTTTTCCACAAGAACTTGCCGTCAAGTTCCCATCTGAAATAAATCCGATACAGAACCGACACGGCGAGTGATATGTATATAATCCATATGGATACCGCATAAGTCACCACAAATGGCTCAGACGGCATCAGCACATATGGCACCAACAGGACCGGCAGCGCAAAGAAAAGCGACATCTGTCTTCTGGCCGGATAAAACACCTTTTCATTGTCAGAATATGGCGAGCACATGTGAAACCACCGCACGGTTGCACAAACCAGCCCGGCAACAATCAAGACAAGGCAAGCGTCAGAAAACAGCGCTTCGCGAGATATGGACATCCAAAACATCTTCTTCATACAAAGAAGGCAGCCTGAAAAACAGACTGCCCACTATGATTTTTAAAATCTCCGCCGCTAAGTAATCTTCAAAAAAATAACCTGCACCATCTTATGAATATCTTTCCGGCCCATATTCCCTTCCTCATCAGTCACGTAGCTACTGCTACGCTCCATCTTCGGAAGATAATCTGACCTCGGAAATCTTATTCAAATCTGAAGTAGTTTATTTATTTCAGATTACTATGGCATTGATCTGAAATTATTCATTTACAGCAGCTACGCCTGGGAGTACCTTGCCTTCGATAGCCTCGAGGAGGGCACCACCGCCAGTAGAGATGTAAGAAACCTTGTCGGTAAGACCGAACTTGGTGCAGCATGCCACAGAGTCGCCGCCGCCGATGAGAGAGAATGCGCCCTCTGCAGTAGCCTCAGCGATAGCATTGCCGATAGCTCTTGAACCTGCGCAGAACTCGTCGCACTCGAATACGCCTGCAGGACCGTTCCAGAGGATGGTCTTGCAACCCTTGATAGCCTCGGCGAATTTCTTCTGAGCCTCAGGACCTGCGTCCACGCCCTCGAAACCGGCAGGAATGGCTGATGCCTGAGCAACCTTGTACTCTGCACCTGGTTTGAGAGACATTGTAGCGAAATCAAGACCGTTGGTAACGACTGCATCAGGAGCCATAATGAGCTCAACACCATTCTCTTTAGCCTTCTTCTCCACGTCGAGAGCCACGTCGAGTTTGTCCATCTCTACGATAGAATCGCCGATCTCTCCGCCGTGAGCCTTGGCAAATGTATATGTCATACCGCCGCAGAGGATGAGCTTGTCAACCTTGCCGAGAAGGTTCTCGATGATACCGATCTTGGTGGAAACCTTGGAACCGCCCATGATGGCGATGAAAGGACGTTTGATGTCGCTGAGGACATTGTTCACAGCCTGCACCTCTTTCTCCATGAGGAGACCGAGCATACGGTCCTCAGGTTTGAAGTAATCTGCAATGACAGCTGTAGAAGCGTGTTTGCGGTGAGCTGTACCGAAAGCATCCATTACCCAGCAGTCAGCGTAAGAAGCAAGTTTCTTGGCAAACTCTTTCTGAGAAGCCTTCATTGCCTTCTTAGCCTCTTCATAAGCAGGATCCTCCTTGTCGATTCCTACCGGCTTGCCTTCCTCTTCAGGATAGAAACGGAGGTTCTCGAGAAGAAGCACCTCGCCCGGTTTGAGAGCAGCAGCCTGCTCGTCAGCCTTCTGGCAGTCAGGAGCGAACTGTACAGGAACGCCAAGTTCCTTGCTTACTGTATCAACTATCTGAGAAAGAGAAAGTTCCGGTTTAACTTTTCCCTTAGGTTTGCCCATGTGGGACATGATGATAAGCGAACCACCTTTCTCAAGAATGAGTTTAAGTGTAGGGAGAGCACCACGGATACGGGTGTCATCTGTAATCTTGCCATCCTGGATAGGAACGTTGAAATCCACTCTCACGATAGCTTTCTTACCTTTGAAGTCGTAAGACTTAATGTTTGATGCCATAATTTATATAATTTTATTATAACTTTCTGTTCCAGCCTACAAAGTTAGCAATTTCCGACAAATTCCGTACCGCTATTTTTCTCCGCTGTACATACGGCAGATACCGAAGGTGAAAGCACGGTGACTGACATTGTGATATCCGCAGTCACGCAGCGTCTGCATGAACTCTTTCTTACCCGGAAAATTCAGCACCGAAGCCGGCAGATATTCGTAGGCATCCCTGTTCCCCGACACCTTTCCCCCGACAACCGGAAGAATATGCAGAAAATACAGGTTGTACAACCATTTCATCACAGGATTCGACGGCACGGAAAGTTCCAATATCACAAGTTCACCGCCCGGCCTCAACACTCTAAGTATCTCTTTCAGAGCCTTTTCCCTGTTTTCGAAATTCCGAACGCCGAACGCCACGGTCACCCTGTCGAACGCCCCGTCAGAGAATCTGAGACTCTCGCAGTCGCCCTGTTCACACGAGACAATGTTTTCCAACCCGGCGGCCTTGACCTTTTCCGCCATAATCTTCAACATCCCCTCGGACAAGTCCACACCCATGACGTGCCCGGGCCAATATCTGCCGGTTTTCAAAAACTCACCCGCATTGTCAACTTCCTGAACCCGAGCCACTTCCTGACACCCAGAAGCCCTCCGCAACATCTCTTTCGCTATCGCAATCGAGAAATCGCCCGTCCCGCAGGCAATATCCAAGACATGCAGACCACCGTTTTCGCTGTCGCCAGCCGCCGTCATCGCCCTCTCGGCAAGATTCGGCTTGAAGATCTGGGTCAATGCCCTTTTTCTCCAGGTCTTGTCAATGTCCAGAGACATCAGATGATTCAGTCTGTCATATTCCGGGGCAATGTTGTCGAACATTCCCTGTATGTTTTCCTTTTTAGGCATATCCGATGCGTAATTATTATCTCTTAAGTCTGACGAAAATACTGAGAGGCAGCACCTTACCGAAGCGGTCACGCAAAGCGAGCTCGCCGGATTCCAAGTCATATCCTTCAGTTTTGCCGGTAAGGCAGAAAGCCTCCTTGACAACAGTTTCTCCGAGAATCGGTGAAAAACCATTTGAATACAGATTGAGAACCATAAAGCTGTTCTGCGGGGCCAAAATGGCCTTGACAGTCTTCATCATCTCGAACAGACACTCGTCGAGTTTCCATTTTTCACCGTCAGTGCCATGACCGTAAGCTGGCGGGTCCAAGATAATCCCCTGGTACACATTGCCCCGCTTCGCTTCTCTTTTCGCAAACTTCATCGCATCCTCAACCACCCATCTGATACCGTCGAGGTGGCTTGCATCCTGATTTCCGTGAGCCCACGTCACCACCTGCCTTACTGAGTCCAGATGAGTAACATCTGCGCCTGCTGCCTTTGCCGCAAGAGACGCTGCCCCCGTGTAGGCGAAAAGGTTCAGTACCTTCGGACGCCCGTCCGGAGTCTGCCCTGCAGCCCTTCTCTGCTCTTCTGTCAATGTCTGTGTATTGTCCAGTGCCACAAACTCAGAAGTATTCTTGAATATGTATTCCCAGTTCGGGGCCTGCTCTGGGAAAACGCCCACATGCTTGAACGATGTCAGTCCGAGTCTCAGTGAAAAATCCAGACCTTTCTGTTCTCCCCGATACTTGATATACCACTGGTCATCGGTACGCTTGAGCCTCTCCCAAGTTCCGCTGTCCTCTTTTCCGGCTTTTGCGAATCCTGCACCGGGACGGAAACGCGTATGAGCGGTCCTGTCCCATTCATCTGCCGGCATCGTCCTGTGCCATAGTGCTTTAGGCTCAGGCCTCACCATATAATAATTGCCGAATCTCTCAAGTTTTTCGCCTTCTCCGGAATCGACCAGTTCATAGTCTTTCCAGAATTCACCAGGATACTGTACCATTCTTCTGTTTCTTTTGCTGCGACAAAGTTACGTAAAGTTTGAAGAATTTCACTCCTGCACACAAAAAGACAGGAGACCGGAAAGTTCCGATCTCCCGCCAGAAAGTGCTTTACGATACGCCGTTACTACAACTCGCTGAACATCAGCGTGAACGTACCGCGTGTCTTCTTGTTCTCCTGCCAGTTGCCGATGAACTGATAAGTCTTTCCGGATATCACCTTAGTGAAAGTGTAGGTGGTGATTTCTCCCTCCTTCTTCATCTCCTTGGTAAATCCGGCAGCTTCGAACTGCGAATAGTAAGCTAATGCAGTCTCTTGAGTAGCGTTGTCAGTAAATCCGACAGATGTCGAATTCGCAGGTCCCATAACCAATGTCTGGATGTTACCGCCATATTTCGGGAAATTCGCCATGAACGGCCTTTCCTTCACGATATCCTCCCAAGACTTGTCTGAAGTGAGCAATATGTCTCTCACGTCATTCTTGGAACAACTTGTCATTACAGGACCGAGCAGCGCAATGCAAAATAAAGCTGCAAGGAGTTTTTTAAATGTTTTCATATTAGAGTTTTGTTAGAAATGTGTGTGCAGTTCTTATTCCTCAGCATCCTGAGCCGCATAGTCCTCCAGCAGCTTAGCCTGAACATCACCCGGAACAGGCTGATAGTCAGCAAACTGCATCGTGAACGTAGCACTGCCCGAAGTCAGTGAACTCAATGCGGTAGAATACCTGTACAGTTCTGCGAGAGGAACCCTTGCCTTGATAACCTCAAATCCCTTTTCGCTGCCCATTCCTTCAATGATGGCCCTGCGGTTCTGGAGGTCTGACATACATGCTCCCATGTACTCGCTCGGCGTGAGGACTTCCAGATTGTAGATAGGCTCCATAATCTTCGGACCTGCATTGCGGAACGCCTCCTTGAAGGCATTTCTTGCTGCGAGAACGAATGAGATTTCATTGGAATCCACCGGATGCATCTTTCCGTCATACACGAACACCCTGATATCACGGGCATACGAACCGGTAAGAGGACCTTCCGTCATCTTCTCCATGATACCCTTGAGGATAGCAGGCATGAAGCGAGCATCGATAGCACCGCCTACTACAGAGTTGATGAATACCAACTTGCCACCCCACTCGAGGTTCACTTCCTCACGGCCCTTGATGTTCATCTTGAACTCCTGACCATTAAACTTATATGTTGTTGGGTCTGGCATACCCTCTGCATATGGCTCTACGATAAGGTGAACTTCGCCAAACTGTCCGGCACCACCACTCTGCTTCTTATGACGATATTCGGCACGAGCCATCTTAGTGATAGTTTCGCGATAAGGAA
>OQVN01000996.1_pt1 | contig 10234 bp, 7 predicted proteins | sample 1691621 | NCBI WGS metagenome assembly OQVN01 (sample SAMN03418278, study PRJEB22391) | human gut metagenome | biome: human-gut; feature: organic feature; material: feces | host: Homo sapiens | place: Tanzania | collected 2013-01 | reverse complement strand
AGCTGCATCAAGGCACAGGGTACCGATTTAGGAAGGGGTGAGAACGGCGCCTTGGTCATGCCGGTGTCCAGTGCCGCTACGGCAATGGTTGTCTTGTAAGCCGCGGGATAAGTGCAGACATTGGAGTAGCCGTTGCCCGCCGGGCAGAATACGGCAATACCGCTTTCATACGCCTGCTTGTAAAGGCTCTCCTCCATGGCACTGTATTCCGTGCCGGCAAAGCCTACGTTTACAATATCTACATTTTCTTCCATTGCTTTATAAAGTGCACTGATAATGCTGGCGCTGTCGGTTCTGCCGGCTTCTCTGCTCACCTTGATGGAGTACAGGGTACATTCCGGTGCAATACCGGCGCCACCCTTTCCGTTGTCAAGCGTACCTCCGATTAAGGCTGCAATGTGGGTGCCGTGACCGTTGTTGTCCTCTGTGCCGAGGGCATTGTCCGCGGTGCTGATGTCGCAGGTAATCACATTCGCCAGTTCTTCGTGGGCGGTATTGATACCGGTATCCAGAATGGCTACTTTTACGCCCTGTCCGCGGTAGCCGGCATTCCATGCCTGTGTGGTATTCAGTACTTCATGATACCACTGGCTGTTGTCCGCACGGGTATTCAAATACGGGTCGCTGTAATCTGCCGACTGGGTATATCTGTAATAGTTGGGCCATGCGGCGGGAAGTCTGGTGCCTTCTGCTGCGGAAGCCTGTACGGCATCGTACACACTGGCTTCGGGAAGGCTTTCATCCGCATTCAGTTCCACGAGGGCAACCGTACCGAAGTAGGAAACCAGTGTACCGTTAAATGCCTCTGCGTACTGCTCCGCTTCTTCCTTCGTTGCCGCTTCTATTAAAATCTGACCTGGAACATAATCTTTTCCTGCGTCTGCTTTTGTCCACTCTGTCCGGTGACTGCTTAAGAGGTCTTTTTCCGCATAAGCTTCTGCGGAAAGAGTGTACTCATCGGAAAGTCCCGGGAACTTATCCTCCGTGTCTTCCGAAGCAGGCGCATCACTGCCGGACACATCTTTTGCCGGTGCATCGTTTCCGGTAATATCTGCCGGATTCTCTGCATCATTGCCGGTTACATCCGTCTCTCCTCCTGCCGTTTCTTCTGTTTCTGCATATTGGGAAATCTCCGTTTCATAAGCCTGCAGAGGCTCTGCTGCCAGTGCGCTGCTGCTTTCTCCAAGCGCCATCGTCAGTGCCAGCATCCATGCGATTCCTCTTTTGCCGAATTTCTTCATTTCTACGCCCACTTTCTTTTTGGTAAAACTTTTCTGTGTTTTGTTTCTTTTCCGAGACTTCCGTTTGGGAAGCTCTTCTTTCATTGTAGGGACAACAATAAATTATGTAAATAGCTTACGCTGCCCAAAATTCTTAATTTTTTGTGTAGATGCCCTACAGTGCGGACTCTTCCTGCACAATGTCTTTTTTCTTAATCAGACGGCTCTTGTACTCTTCTTTTACTTCGTACTTGCTGACGCCCTGTAAAATCCGGATTTTCTCGCCGGTGGCATCGTCCTGCAGATAAAAATCAAAGGTCTTTTTGTCCGCATAGCTTACCATGTGCGGTGTAAAATGCACGTTGGAAGGCGCCTGTGCCAGAAGCTGTTTGATTTCCTTCTTCTGCTCCTTGTCTGCCTTGAAGCCGTTCATGCAGACCGGGCATACGGAATAATAGTCCATTCCCATGGGAATTAAGGGGATGTAGTCAAAATGACCCCATTTGGAATCCCTGATAATTTCTCTCGGATAGGTGTGTCCGCAGTTGCAGGCTACCGGCTGTCCGTAACATCCCTTGTTTTTTCTGAAATGCTGTACTCCATAATAAAAAATCATAACTTCTCTCCTTTTCTCCCTCCCGGGAATGCTTTAATTAACATATACAGAAAAAATGTACCATATTTTAGCACGCTTTGCAATTCCTACGGCTTTGCTTTATAATAAAGAATATCTGAATACCCGCAAGGAGGACGTTTTATGAGTAGCTGTGTAAAAGAACCCAGGTGGCTTGACAATGCTGTTTTTTATGAGATTTATCCCCAGTCTTTTAACGATACCAATGCCGACGGTATCGGCGATATTCCCGGCATCATTGAAAAGCTGGATTACATTAAGGATTTAGGCTGTACCGCTCTCTGGCTCAACCCCTGTTTCCTTTCTCCCTTCGGCGACGCCGGTTATGACGTGGAGGATTATTATACGGTAGCGCCCCGATACGGCACAAATGCCGACCTGGTGCGTCTGTTTAAGGAAGCGCATGCAAGGGATATGCATGTGATTCTGGACCTGGTACCCGGTCATACCGCCGTTACCTGCAAGTGGTTCAGGGAGTCCATGAAAGCGGAGAAAAATACTTATACCGACCGTTATGTCTGGACGGACAACATCTGGGAAACGCCGGAAAACATGGGCTGCATCCGCGGTATTTCCGACCGTGACGGTTCCTGCGTCGTAAACTTTTTCTCCCACCAGCCGGCCTTAAACTACGGCTTCTACCGTCCCGACCCGGACAAAAAGTGGCAGCAGCCCATGGATGCCGAGGGTCCTATGGCTACCCGGGAGGAGCTTAAGAATATCATGCGTTTCTGGCTGGGACTCGGCTGTGACGGTTTCCGTGTGGACATGGCAGGTTCCTTAGTTAAAAACGATGAGGACGGCAAGGGCACCATTTCCCTCTGGCAGGACATCCGCGCTTTCCTTGACAAAGAATTCCCCGCTGCCGCCATGGTAAGCGAATGGGGCGAACCGGACAAGAGCCTTGTCGGCGGTTTCCATATGGACTTCCTGCTGCATTTCGGTCCTTCCCACTACATCGATTTGTTCCGCTGCGAAGAGCCTTATTTTTCCTCCCGAGGAAAAGGCAGCGCCAAAGAATTTGTGGCAAAATACAAAGAAAATTATGAGAAGACAAACGGCAGAGGGCTTATCTGTATTCCTTCCGGCAACCACGACATGGACCGTCTGGCAAGAAGTCTTTCTCCCGAAGAAATGAAGATAGCGTTTGCTTTCCTGCTTTCCATGCCCGGCGCGCCGTTTATCTATTACGGCGATGAAATCGGTCTGCGTTATGTGGAAGGCCTTACTTCCGTGGAAGGCGGCTACGGCAGAACCGGTTCCCGTTCTCCCATGCAATGGGACAAAACGCCCAATGCCGGTTTTTCCTGCGCTCCCGCCGAAAAGCTTTATGTAAGGCAGGATGATGCCCCGGACAGACCCGATGCTGCAAGCCAGTGTGCGGATGAAGCGTCCCTGCGCAGCGAGGTAAAACGGCTCATTGCCCTGCGTATGGCGCATCCCGCCCTGCAGAGCAAGGGAACCGTTTCCTTCCTTGCCGACAATTATCCCCTTGCTTACGTACGAAGCAGCGCAGAGGAAAGCATTTTAGTGATTATCAATCCCTCTGCATCACCTGCGGTTCTGTCCGCAGAGGAGCTGTGCGCCCTTAATAAAGAATTACTTTATACCGTCGGCGGCACGGTAAAAGAAAACGCCGACCATGCTTTACAGGTGGACGGCGGTACCGCAGCTTTTATTTCTCTTACAAAATAAGTCAGAAGAAAAGGCGTATGAAGATTTTCGTTTCATACGCCTTTTGTATTGTTTTTTTCGTAATGTTTCTTTTACATAATGTTGCTTTTTTCACAATGTGTCTTTTTCTGTTACAGGGAAGCCTTCAGGATTGCCAGAATATCCGCTTCCTTCAGCGGTGCCCAGGCATTTTCCAGACCCTCGTTTTCGGCAATATGATGTGCCATTTCGGAAAGTCTTGACTCATCGATACCCACTTCCTTTAGGTGCATGGGAATGCCCATGGACTCAAACAGACTGTAGGTTTTATCAATGGTCTTTTCCGCAATTTCAAAATCGGGCAGGGATGCATCAATACCGAAAATATGCTCGCCGAAGCTGACAAAACGTTCTACGGTCTTTTCGTTTAAGATGTATTTCATCCATCTCGGAGTGAGAATTGCCAGCCCCTCGCCGTGGGTAATGTCATAATATGCACTCAGAGCATGCTCCATACCGTGAAGCGGCCAGCCGGAAGGGCTGTTGCCGATTGCCAGGATGCCGTTGCAGGCAAGGGAACAGTCCGCCATCAGCTCTGCTCTGGCATCGTAATTGTCCGGCTCTTCCAGCGCAACTTTTACATTTTCTATAAGGCTCCTGATAACGGTTTCGCACATGCCGTCGGAAAGGGTGGTATGCACGCCGCAGAAATACTGCTCCATCACATGATTGATGGCATCGGCGGTACCTGCTGCCGTCTGCTTTTTCGATACGGAGAAGGTGTATCTCGGGTCTAAAATGGAAACTCTGGGATAAAGCAATTCATCCAGATAGCCGACCTTGTCGTTGGTTTCCGTGCGGGAGATTACACAACCGGAGTCATATTCGGATCCGGTCGCCGCCAGTGTCAGAATGTCCACAAGAGGGAGGGCTTCCTTTGCTTTCACCCTATAGGTAATCAGATCCCAGGGTTCTCCTTCATAGCACGCGCCCGCGCAGATTGCCTTGGAGCAGTCCAGCACGCTGCCGCCGCCCACAGCCAGCACTACATCAATTTTATGTTCTTTGCAAAGTCTGACGCCTTCCAGCACACTGGGATTATATTTGGGGTTGGGTGCAATGCCGGACAGTTCGTATACTTCAAAGCCTTCCAGCAGTTTTTTCACCTCGTCATACAGTCCCATTTTCTTAATGCTGCCGCCACCGTAAGTCAGAAGCACCCTGGTGCCGTAGGGTTTTAATGCCTTCGGAAGTTTTTTTACCGCGTCTTTTCCGAAAATCAGTTTCGTTGGTGTACAGTACGTGAAATTTTCCATAGTTTTTCCTCTCTTTCTTTTTGTTTATAAACATTTTGCAGTTTCTTTTTCTGAAGCTTCTTTATCGTTTCTTTTCTCACAGCCTGCTTCCCGCAGTTAGCATTTACCGCTTTCTTCCTCTTTATCCCAGACAAGTTTGCCGGTCTTTGCCGCCACCTCGTAACGGGATATTTTGTAATTCAGTTTGTCAAGCATCCGGTCAATCTGGGCCTTCTGTTCCAGAAGATTTTCCCGCTGTTCCTTCAAAAGCTGCAATCTTGCCGGAATAGTGCTGTCCCCTTCCTGAAACAGCTTGACATATTCAATCATGGCTTCAATAGGAACGCCCGCACTCCGCATGCAGACCGCCAGTTCCACCCAGCCAAGGTCCTCCGGACCGTAATCCCGGATGCCGCCCGACGTTCTTTTTACCGGCGGAATCATACCCACTCTCTCGTAATACCTGAGGGTATCGCCGGAGAGTCCGTATTTTTCACTTACTTCTTTGATTGTCATGCCTCACACCTCACTTATCTGTTTTCCGGTGCATTTTCCGTTTATTACACCACATATTCCTGTATTGCATCCGCACATTCCTGTATTGCACCGCACATTCCTGTATTGCATCCGCTTATTCTTGCTTGGTCTGTTCTTATTGTAAACCTTGGAGTCCACTCCAAGTCAAGACTTTTTTACTGTCGTTAAAAAATGTAAAGGTGAATTCCGCATGCCCGGTACATGCCCGGTTTTTCTTTTGCCGCAGACGGGAAAAAGCTCCCGCACAACAGGCTCTCCCTGCGTACAGAAGCTTTTTCTCCTTTTGTCTGTAGAATTCCCTTTCCTACACATAATGTCTCATTGTTTACACTTTCAACAAGACTCGGTGCCGTAATCACTGTTTTGAAATACAAAAGTCATTCCCATAAATTTTGATTTCCCGATTAGCGGCCTCCCCCGGTATAGAATTAGCCGAAAGGTGCTAAGTAGTTGTCTTTTGAGTCCGATCCGTCATGGCCGCTTCCAATCCCGCTTCCGCTTCCTTTACCGTTTCCACGATAATCTGCTCGGCAATGGGCTTGAGGTCCATATGTAACACAAACTCCGTAAGCTGCTCTCTTGTTTCATCCGGTACTTTGTACAACAGACAATTACAATACAGAAAGCGCCAGATTTTCTGCTCCATGGTGAAATACAAATCACACTTTTTTGCCATAAAGCCCCGCATCATACCCGCGGATGCGATTTCCATTTCATAGAAATCCTTGAGTCCGCATTCCGGCACATACCTCTGGAAAATCTGTCTCCATTTCTCTGCGGTTTCCCTATAGATAAACTCCATAGTGGACGGCAGCGAATATGCCATGGTATACACTTCCCGGATAGGCTCGGACAGCTCCGCAATGTAAAGCTGCAGCACCGTCTGCACCACATAAGTATGAAGTGGGTCCTCATCTTTTTTTAGCAGCTTTGCCGTAGTTGCAAACTGGCTGGCAAACATTCTCTTGGTCAGTTCCAAAAGCAGCGCTTCCTTATTTTCAAAGGCTGCAAAAAAAGAAGAGGGGGCCATGCCGGCTTTTCTGGCGATGGCCGCTGTCGTAGTCTTTTCATATCCGTTCTCAAGGAATAACTTCACAGCCGCCAGGAGCATCTTGTTTCTTCTTGTCAATCCTTTTTGCTGTAATCCCCTTGGCATGATATTCCTCCGTAAGTATATTTGTAAGTCTACTATTGACTATGGTCAATAATAGCACACTTTTTTATGCTCAGCAATGATATATTTTATTTTTTGATACCAAAAGTATTGATTATTTATCATTTTTACCACCCAGTGTCAAAATTTTATTCCTGATTAACCAGGCATGATGAAGAGAATATCAACACATGACCACCAAGTTTCAATCTATAAAATCTGCTGGTTACAAAGCATTTTCACAGGCGTACCGCCTGGACTTACCAAGTGCCGTTTCAGGCGGTACTTTTTCAGTCTTTTCCGCCATTTTTCTCAAATTACAGTTCCGTTGCACCGCCGCATCTTACGCAATTCCCTGCCCAGGCGGTACTTTTTCAGCCTTTTCCAGCATTTTTCATGAATTACAGTTCCGTCGTACCGCCGCAAACTACTCAACCTCCTACCCAGGCGGTACTTTTTCGGCCTTTTCCAGCATTTTCCTCAAATTACAGTTCCGCTGTACCGCCGCATCTTACGCAATACCCTGCCCAGGCGGTACTTTTTCGGCCTTTTCCAGCATTTTCCTCAAATTACAGTTCCGTCGCACCGCCGCAAACTACTCAACCTCCTACCCAGGCGGTACTCTATCGTTATGTTTCAATATATTTGCAGGAAGAAAACAGGAGCAGTCATTTCTGGCTGCTCCCGCGTACTCTTCCTAAATATTTATTCCTAAAAATCCGTGCTTTCTTCTTTACATTCTTTCGTACTTTCTTCCGTACTTTCTTCTTTACGTTCTTCCTTGCTTTCCTCTTTTCTGCTGCGTCCGTAGATGACTGTCAGGCGTTTCATCCGTCCGGCGAGTTCCTCCGTAAAAGCGCCTTTTTCCATGCGCCAGGTCCAGTTGCCGCCCAGTGTGGAAGGGGTGTTGATACGCGCCTCCTTATCCAGACACAGGTAGTCCTGCATAGGTATCATACAGAGATTTGCCACACTGCTCATGGCAAGGGCAATGAAATTCCACGAAAGTGTATCCTCGTCCAGTGCCGGGATGCGCATATACTCTCTGGCAAAGGCCCGGCTCTCTGCGCTGATTTCATGATACCAGCCGCGGGTCGTGGTGTTGTCGTGGGTTCCCGTGTATACTACCGAATTCGGAGTATAGGTATGAGGAAGGTAATTGCTCGGCTCCCTGGGGTCAAAGGCAAACTGCAACACCTTCATGCCGGGGTAGCCGGAGTCTTTTAAGAGCTCCTTTACGGACTCCGTTAAAAATCCCAGGTCTTCTGCGATAATGGGTAAATCCCCTAACTTTTCTTTCACGGTGCGGAACAAATCCATACCCGGTCCCGGCATCCACTTGCCGAATTCTGCCGTCTTATCCCCATAGGGTATCGCATAATACTCATCAAATCCACGGAAATGGTCAATGCGGACCACATCATATAAGGAAAAACAATGGGCAATGCGTTTCAGCCACCATTCATATCCGGTCTTTTTATGGTAATCCCAGGCAAACAGCGGATTACCCCAGAGCTGCCCGGTTGCGGAAAAAGCATCGGGCGGGCATCCTGCCACACCGGTGGGAAGGTTGTCTTCTCCTATCTGGAATAATTTCGGATTTGCCCAGGTATCGGCGCTGTCAAATGCCACATAAATGGGAATGTCGCCGATGATAGCAATGCCCTGTGCGTTGGCATAGGCATGCAGCTTATCCCACTGTTTCCGGAATTCATACTGCTGGAAACGGTAAAAATCCATTTCCGTTTTTAAGGCAGCCTTTGCTTCTTCCATGGCTTCCGGTTCTCTATTCCGGTAAGCATCCGGCCACTCTGCGAAGCTGATTCCACCCTGTTTGTCCTTGATTGCCATAAAGAGACAGTAATCGGTCAGCCAGTCCTCATTTTCCATTAAAAATTTTTCATAAGCGGCGTCCGGCTTAAAACGGGAGAACGCCTTGTGGAGGAGAGGGAAGCGATGAAAGTACAGCCACTCATAATCTATCGAGGACATGGCTTGCTCACCCTTGGCGGCGGGCATGCTCTCTTCGCACTCTTTTTTCGTGAGCAGCCCTTCTTTTATCAGGGTTTCCGGGTCAATAAAATAAGGATTTCCCGCGAAGGTGGAGAAGGACTGGTACGGGGAGTCCCCATAACCGGTCGGACCAAGGGGCAGAATCTGCCACTTGGTCTGTCCGGACTTTTTTAACATATCTACAAATTCATAGGCTTCCTTGGAGAAGCAGCCGATTCCGTATGCTGACGGCAAGGAAAAAACCGGCATCAAAACACCACATTCTCTCATGGTACTCATCCTTTCACACCTTCCAGATATCCCTGTTGTATTCGGCAATGGTTCTGTCGGAGGAGAAGTAGCCCGCCTTGGCGATGTTTACAATCATCATTTGTAGGCCTTCTCCTTGGCTTCCACATAGGAACGGAAGTCAAGCAGGGTCATGAACCAGTCTTTATTTAAGATTTCTTTCTGAAGCCGTACTAAGTTTTCCTCATGTCCGATAACGAGGAGCTCCTTAGATGTGATAAAATCTACGGCTTCTTTTACCATGGCGTCTTTTTCGTAAATATCCTTTGCCACATAGTCCGCCTTCTCGTAATGGGCTATGACTTCTTCGCTCTTTGCGCCGAAAATAAAGATATTGTCGTCTCCCACCAGCTCATGGATTTCCACGTTGGCGCCATCCTCCGTACCTAAGGTCACGGCTCCGTTTAACATGAACTTCATGTTGCCGGTACCGGAGGCTTCCTTGGAGGCTAAAGAAATCTGCTCGGAAATATCCGTAGCGGGAATGAGCTTTTCCGCCTTGGTCACGTTGTAATTTTCCACCATGACCACCTTAAGGTAAGGACTGACTTCGGGGTCATTGTTTACCAGTTCCTGCAGACATAATAACAGATGAATGATGTCCTTGGCAATCACATAAGCGGGCGCCGCCTTTGCACCGAAAATCACGGTAATGGGCGTTGTGGGAATTTTGCCTGCTTTGATTTCCAGATACTTGTGAATGACGTACAGGGCGTTCATCTGCTGACGCTTGTATTCATGCAGACGCTTAATCTGGGTATCGAAAATGCTGTCGGGATTTAAGGTGATGCCTTGTGTTTCCTTCAGGTATCCGCACAGCTCCTTCTTGTTTTCCATTTTCACCGCAAGCAGTTTTTCTTTCATTGCGGCATCCTTTTTATACGCAAGTAAATGGGACAGTTCCTGCGCATCCTTCCTGTAACCGTTGCCGATGCTTGCATCAAGCAATGCCGACAGGCGGGGATTGCAGTGCAGAAGCCATCTGCGGAAGGTGATGCCGTTGGTCTTGTTATTGAATTTTTCCGGATAAAGCTCGTAGAAAGCATGCAGCTCGGTCTGCTTTAAGATTTCCGTATGCAGGGAGGCTACACCGTTTACCGAAAAGCCGTAGTGGATATCGATATGCGCCATATGGACCACATCGTTTTTGTCAATGATAACCACTTTTTCGTCCGCATACTTTCTTCTTACCTTATCATCAAGAATTTCTATGATCGGTACCAGCTGGGGTACTACCTTCTGTAAGTAAGTAATCGGCCATTTTTCCAGTGCTTCCGCTAAAATGGTATGGTTGGTGTAGGCACAGGTCTTTGATACGATTTCAATGGCTTCGTCCATACCAATGCCTTTTTTCACCAGCAGACGGATAAGTTCCGGAATGATCATGGTCGGATGGGTATCGTTAATCTGGATGACCGCATATTCATACAGATCGTGGAGG
>OQVN01000993.1_pt1 | contig 10254 bp, 10 predicted proteins | sample 1691621 | NCBI WGS metagenome assembly OQVN01 (sample SAMN03418278, study PRJEB22391) | human gut metagenome | biome: human-gut; feature: organic feature; material: feces | host: Homo sapiens | place: Tanzania | collected 2013-01 | reverse complement strand
ACATTACCGGATATATCAATGGTAATTCCAAGGCAGCTGAGATTTTTGCAGAAGGTGCGAAGATCAACGGCGAGATCATGAGCGAGGGCTCCGTGAAGATCGGAGCGAGCACTGTTGTCATCGGCAACATTACCGCTACCAGCGCAGCCATCGCAGGTGCGGTTAAGGGTGACATCGATGTACAGGGACCTGTCATTCTGGATTCTTCCGCTATCGTAATGGGCAATATTAAGTCTAAGTCCGTACAGATCAACAACGGTGCGGTGATCGAAGGTATGTGCTCTCAGTGCTACGCGGATGTCAGTCCCACTTCTTTCTTCGACGATTATAAGCCTGAGAAAAAGAAAACAAAATAAGGAGCATACGATCATGAAGAGAATATTACTGAAACTCAGTGGTGAAGCACTGGCAGGAGAGAAAAAGACCGGATTTGACGAGGAGACCGTCAGAAAGGTGGCACTGCAGGTAAAGGAACTGGTAGATGACGGAATCCAGGTTGGTATTGTCATCGGCGGCGGTAATTTCTGGAGAGGACGTTCCAGTGAGAATATCGACCGCACAAAGGCTGACCAGATCGGTATGCTGGCTACGATCATGAACTGTATTTATGTCTCGGAGATCTTTCGCTCGGTGGGCATGATGACCAATATCCTGACTCCCTTCGAGTGCGGCTCCTTTACCAAGCTGTTCTCTAAGGACAGAGCCAACAAATATTTTGCAAAGGGCATGGTAGTGTTCTTCGCAGGTGGTACGGGACATCCCTATTTTTCCACCGATACCGGAGTTGTCCTGCGTGCCATTGAGGTAGAGGCAGATGTGATTCTGCTGGCAAAGGCAATCGACGGTGTATACAATGCAGATCCCGCTAAGGATCCTACGGCGAAAAAATACGATGAAGTATCCATTGACGAAGTCATTGCGAAGAACCTTCAGGTAGTAGATATGACCGCATCCATTCTGGCCAGAGATAACAAGATGCCCATGTGGGTATTCGGCCTGAATGAGGAAAACAGCATTGTGAATACTCTGAAGGGTAAGTTCAACGGAACGAAAGTAACTGTATAAAATCAAAATAATAGAAAGGCGCAAAGCGCAGAAGAGAGGAAATTATGGACGCAAGAGTACAGGTATATAGTGATAAAATGCAGAAGGCATTTGAATTTTTAGAGGCAGATTTTGCTGCCATTCGTGCGGGACGTGCGAACCCTCACGTACTGGATAAGCTGAGAGTAGACTATTACGGAACTCCCACCCCCATTCAGCAGGTAGGTAATGTAACTGTTCCCGAGGCACGTATCATCCAGATTGCTCCCTGGGAGAAGTCTCTGATCAAGGAGATCGAAAAAGCGATCATGACCTCCGATATCGGTATCAATCCTTCCAATGATGGCAGCGTGATCCGTCTGGTATTCCCGGAGCTTACCGAGGAGCGCAGAAAAGACTTGGTCAAGGAAGTAAAGAAGAAGGGGGAAGAAGGCAAAGTAGCCATCCGTAACATCAGAAGAGACGGTAACGATGCTTTCAAGAAGCTTGCAAAGACAGAAGTGTCTGAGGATGAGATCAAAGGTCTGGAGGAGGATCTTCAGAAGCTTACCGACAAATATGTAAAGGATATTGATGCCCTGATCGACAGCAAGTCTAAGGAAATCATGACAGTTTAAGGATTTAAGAAGGTTTGAAATTATGGAAGAAAATTTGAAAATTCCGAACCATGTAGCGATTATTCTGGACGGTAACGGCCGTTGGGCAAAAGCAAAAGGAATGCCCCGCAACTATGGTCACGTGCAGGGGGCCAAAACGGTAGAAGTGATCTGTGAGGAGGCATACCGTATGGGGATTCAGTATCTCACGGTATATGCTTTTTCCACAGAGAACTGGAACCGGCCGCAGGACGAAGTGGATGCGCTGATGAAATTGTTGCGCAATTATATGAAAACCTGTCTGAAGACTGCCGAAAAAAATCGTATGTGCGTCAGAGTTCTGGGAGATAAGACCAGACTGGATCAGGACATTCAGACCCGCATTGCGGAATTGGAAGAAGCTACGAAGAACAATGACGGTCTGCATTTCCAGATTGCCATCAACTACGGTGGCAGGGATGAGATCATCCGTGCGGTGAAAAAAATGTCTGCGAAGGTACAAAGCGGGGAAGTATCACCGGAAGCCATCACGGCGGATGTGCTGGAAGATTATCTGGATACCGCAGGGATACCGGATCCGGATCTGCTGATCCGCACCTGCAATGAGCAGAGGATTTCCAATTTCCTGCTGTGGCAGCTGGCTTATACGGAATTTTACTTTACTCCGGTTCCCTGGCCGGATTTTACAAAAGAAGAATTGATGAAGGCTGTGGAAGCATATAATCATAGAGACAGAAGATATGGCGGCCTGAAGGAGGAATAGCTTATGTTTTGGACCCGTTTGCTCAGTGGCATCGTATTGCTTGCCATTGCACTGGCTACGTTCAGCTTCGGCAATATATTTTTAGCAGTGCCGCTGTGGCTTATTTCTCTGATTGCATACAGAGAGCTTACCAAGGCATTAAGATGTGCAACGGATGAGAAAAAATTTAATGCACTGGAGTGGATCGGCTTTGTGGGCGTGACAGTATATTACGCAACACTGTTTTTTACCAGGGATCATACCTTGCTGCTCATGTGTATCGTGGGGCTGTTCATGGCAGAAATGTTCTGTTATGTGGCATTGTTTCCGAAATACGAGGCAAGTCAGGTCATGGCCGCGGTATTTTCCTTCCTGTATGCACCGGTGCTGTTGTCCTTTGTCTATCTCACCCGCGAGTGTGAGAGCGGAATCTACCTGGTATGGCTGATCCTGATCAGTTCCTGGGGATGCGATACCTGTGCCTATGTCGTCGGAAAGCTGATCGGGAAGAAGCATATTTTCCCGGAATTGAGTCCTCATAAGTCCCTGGAAGGTTGTATCGGCGGTGTCGTCGGGGCAGCACTGATCGGTGGACTGTATGCACATTTTTTTGTGGAGACGGCATTCCCGGACCGGACAATTACATGGATCATTGCCTTTATCTGCGCTGCAGGTGCAGTGATGAGCATGGTGGGAGATCTGGCGGCCTCTGCCATCAAGAGGAACCATAATATTAAAGATTATGGGAAACTGATTCCCGGACATGGTGGGATTATGGATCGTTTTGACAGTATGACGGTGACGGCACCGATGACCTATTTCCTTACCATTTTGCTGATGGGACTCAGATAGAGGAGCGAAAATACATGAAAAAGATAGCAATTCTGGGGTCTACCGGTTCGATCGGAACCCAGACTCTGGAAGTCGTGAGGAATAATCCGGAGCTGCAGGTGGTAGCACTGGCAGCAGGAAAAAGTGTAGAACAGATGGAGCAGCAGATCCGAGAATTCCATCCGTTGATCGCCGGTATGTGGAGCGAGGAGGCGGCAGCGGATCTGCGCAGTCGTGTAGCGGATCTTCCCGTGAAGGTCGTGACCGGAATGGACGGACTGCTGGAGATCGCAGTGATGCCCGAAGCACAGGTATTAGTGACGGCGATTGTGGGCATGATTGGTATCAGACCTACGATCGCGGCCATTGAGGCAGGAAAGGATATTGCTCTTGCAAATAAAGAGACCCTGGTGACTGCCGGACACATCATTATGCCGTTGGCGGCGAAGATGGGTGTGAAGATCCTGCCGGTGGACAGCGAACACAGCGCCATTTTCCAGTCACTGAACGGAGAACCGAAGGGCAGGATCGAGAAAATCCTGCTGACTGCATCCGGCGGACCTTTCCGCGGCAGGACTAGAGAGCAGCTTCAAAATATTCAGGTAGAGGATGCCTTAAAACATCCTAACTGGTCCATGGGACGGAAGATTACGATAGATTCCTCCACCCTGGTGAATAAGGGACTGGAAGTCATGGAAGCAAAATGGCTGTTTGGTGTGGATCTGGATCAGATCCAGGTCATTGTGCATCCCCAGAGTATTATTCATTCCGCCGTACAATATGTGGACGGTGCGGTAATTGCACAGCTGGGAACTCCGGATATGAAACTCCCGATCCAGTATGCGCTGTTCTATCCGGATCGTCGCCCGATGCCGGGCAGACGGCTGGATTTCTATGAACTGGCACAGGTGACATTCGAGAAGCCGGATATGGAGACATTCTACGGACTGAAGCTTGCCTATGATGCACAGCGTATCGGCGGCAGTATGCCTACGGTGTACAACGCGGCCAACGAGAAAGCGGTAGGACTGTTCTTAGATCGCAAGATCGCTTATCTTCAGATCCCGGAGCTGATTCAGGAAGCCATGGAGCAGCATAAGGTGATCGAGAACCCGAACGTGGAGGAGATCCTGGAGACAGAAGCATCTGTTTACGGTTATATCGATGGCAAGGGATTCTGATCCTAAAATAGAAGCATGATATGAGAGGCAATAAATGGTTACATTGATCTTGTTTGTTTTGATCTTTGGGGTGGTGGTCATCTCACATGAATTCGGACATTTTCTGCTGGCGAAAGCCAATGGGATTCATGTGATAGAATTTTCCGTGGGCATGGGTCCGAATCTGTTTTCTTTTCAAAAAGGAGACACCAAATATTCTCTGAAGCTGCTTCCCATCGGTGGAGCCTGTATGTTTGAAGGCGAAGATGGCCTGAATGAAAAAGAAGACGGGGAAGACCATAGCGGATCGTTTTTAAATGCCAATGTATGGGCGCGGATCTCCACTGTCCTGGCGGGACCGGTATTTAACTTTATTCTGGGCTTTATCGTCGCCTTTATTATGGTAAATATGCTTGTGGCGGTAAGAGATCCGGTGGCAACAGAGATTGTAGACGGCGGAGCGGCACAGGAGGCCGGACTGCTGCCGGGAGACCGGATTCTTGCATTAAACGGCAGCAAGATACATCTCTTCGAAGAAATACAGTTATTCTGCATGACTTATCGTGGCGGTGAAGTGACGGTACAGTACGAAAGAAATGGCGTAAAGGGAACGACCACGCTGACACCGCAGTACGATGAGAGTGTCGGGTACTACATGATAGGAATTAAAAATGCGCATTTTGTGGAATTGTCCGGACTGAACAGCTTCCGGTATGCCTGGTATGAGATGCGCTATTGTGTGAAGATGACCTGGAAGAGCCTGGAAATGCTGGTGCAGGGTCAGGTGTCCAGACAGGATGTGGCCGGACCGGTGGGAATTGCTGTGAATGTCGTAGGCAAGACTTACGAGACTGTCAAGGATTATGGATGGCAGAGTGTACTGTTAAGTATGCTGAATATCACCCTGATGCTTACGGTGAATCTGGGAATCCTGAATCTTCTGCCGATTCCTGCATTGGACGGCGGCAGACTGGTATTCCTGATCTGGGAAGCCATTACGCACAAGCCGGTGCCCCCGGAAAAAGAGGGCATGGTACACTTTATCGGACTCATGTTTTTCATGGTGCTGATGGTGTTCCTGTTATTTAACGATCTGGTTAATATTTTCGGATAGAGTATCTGGGATATCTTATTATCCGTTGACAAAGAGCATACCGCATGGTATGCTCTTTTTACGTTCGCGGAAGACGCGATTCTGATATCATTTTCATGCCGGTCGGCAAATAAATCCTGAAGAATGAAAAGAATATATGTATCTGTGTTTAGGATAAATAGGATAGAAGGGAGAAGTGCGTATGGAGCATGTTACGGCCTGCTATTGGCAAAAGGAGACGGTTCCCAATATATTTCTGTCATTGCAACAACGAAAATACCGCCGCAGGAAAGCCTCTGTGGTATATGCCTGTATTTCCGACAACAGGGAACTGTTGATGAATCTGCAGAACAAAATAGAAGAGGAATTGCATGGGAGGGATATCTGGAAATCGTATACGGAAGAAAGGATAAGAGAAAAATGGTCGAAACAGCTTGCGGCAGTGGACAAAACCAGCAATTATGCGGGAGTACTGTGTGTGGACAGCAGAGTGCTTCTGTTTGATCACGGCAGGCTGAATCTCTGCGGATTTTTCAAGAGGTTTGGGAGAACCGGGTGGAAAGTCTGGAAGGATCAATGCATGGTGGGGGAAGTTGAAGCAGGAACAGCAATTTTGCTGACGGATCATGGATTCCTGAATTACTGTGAAGAGGAACTGGCAGGCTGCCTGAGACCGGAAAGCATAGGGACAGATCTACTGTCGGACAGAGCGGAGCGGGCAGAGAGACGACTGGCAGAGCTGGGCCGGAAGGCAGAGCAGCGGGGCGGAAGACATATGGGAGCGGTATGGATTCTGCCGGTAAAGGGAGAAGCTATATGGAACAAAGGGAAACGGAGCAACGAAACGGTACAAACGGAATAGAAATGGAGAGAATATTGACCCGGCATGGATATCACAGTCCCGTACCGGTGGGAGAAGGCAGCTTTTCCAGGGTCTATCGTGTGACAGACGGCAGCGGAGGATTCCGGGCCTGCAGAGTGTCCGATGTCACAGAACAATGGCTGAGGGAATGTGAGAACTGGCAGGAGATCAGACATCCGTTATTCCCCGGGTATGTGGAACATTGGGTGGAAGGAGGAAAGGGCTATCTTATCATGGAATTCTGGGATGGCATGGATCTGCGGAAAATGCTGGAGAGAAGAGGCAGACTTACTCCCGGACACGCTGCGTGGATCGCGGATCAGATCGCGGAAGGCATACAATATCTTCATGAGCGGCAGCATCCATTTCTCTACCGGGATCTGAAACCGGAAAATATCAGGATCCGTGTCAACGGCAGAGTGGGGATCCTGGATCTGGGATGCCTGTGGAACAGAGAAGAAAAATGGTCGGGAGCAGGCAATTATTCCTACAGTGCGCCGGAACAGTTCCGACAGGGGGAGATACCCGGGGAGGAAAGCGATGTGTATGCCATGGGAAAATTGTTGGAGGTCATGCTGGGAGAGAAAAACGGGAAACGCAACAGACAGGAAAAATGGCTTCGCGGAATAAGCCGGATGGCGACTCATACAGAGCGGCAGAGACGTATTCCGGATATGAAAACCTTCCGTCGTCTGCTCTCCGTGGTGAATGCATCCGGGAGGGTGCGCAGACAGGTACTCCGGGAGTCGGATTTTTATTATATCCGTAAGTTGTACTGCCCGTAGTTGTACATACCGTGCTCGAACACAATCAACAAATTTAATAAAAAACTCCTTGCTGTTTCCAGCCGGAATGAGTATACTGTAACTAGAGGTCACAGATCACTTTCGGGACCGGACCAATTAAATTTACATAGCAAAAAGGAGAAGAGTTATGCGTTTTTTTATTGACACTGCAAAAGTAGAAGACATTAAGAAAGCAAATGACATGGGGGTTATTTGCGGAGTAACGACCAATCCCTCTCTGATCGCCAAAGAGGGCAGAGATTTTGTAGAAGTGATCAAAGAGATTGCATCCATCGTAGATGGACCCATCAGTGGTGAGGTGAAAGCAACCACCGTAGATGCGGAAGGCATGATCAAGGAAGGCAGAGAGATCGCAGCCATCCATCCCAATATGGTAGTCAAGATCCCTATGACGGTAGAGGGTCTGAAGGCATGTAAAGTATTAAGCTCCGAAGGGATAAAGACCAATGTAACACTGATCTTTTCCGCAAACCAGGCGTTATTGGCTGCACGCGCCGGCGCAACTTATGTATCTCCTTTCCTGGGAAGACTGGATGACATCAGCACGAGAGGGGTAGACCTGATCCGTGATATCGCTGATATTTTCGCGGTAACCGACCTGGATACCCAGATCATCGCAGCAAGCGTGCGTAATCCCATTCATGTGACCGACTGCGCTCTGGCCGGTGCTGACATTGCAACCGTTCCCTACGCGGTTATAGAGCAGATGGTAAAACATCCTCTGACCGATGCCGGTATTGCCAAGTTCCAGGCAGATTATAGAGCAGTCTTTGGTGAATAGTCTGTCAATGCATAGGCGGGACGACTGCTTGCAGGCAGGAACGCCTATGCATTAGACGGACAAACAGACATGAGCAAGTAGGGCGACAGCCCGGAATGCGAATGGCTGTAGCGGTTCGGGAGTGCGAAGCACGGAGAAGCGCGTGATTCACCAAAGATACTGACACAGTAAGAAGCTGTACAGAGAATATCTCTGTACAGCTTCTTTTGGGTTCTGTCGATTCCGGTAGAGCTTATTTCATCTGCTCTTCCTGCTTCTTGATCATACGACGAACCATTTCACCGCCGATGCTTCCTGCTTCCTTAGAAGTAAGGTCGCCGTTGTAACCCTCTTTCAGATTAACACCCAGCTCAGATGCAACCTCAGTCTTGAAACGGTCCATTGCTGCCTTAGCCGCGGGAACTTCTACTCTATTGGTTTTACTTGCCATTTCGTTCACCTCCGTTTGGAATTGTTTTCGTGTTTCAGATAAGCGTTTTTTGTGATCACTTATCTTGGTATTAGTATGAGCACCGGTTGTTTTTTCATGCTGGTAAGTTTTTCATTTTATGTTATAATCAAAAAGCAACAGAACAAACGGAGACCGGAAAGCGCGGCATCGGATCCACTGACCGGAATCCCACAGAAGTGACTGACTCCGAAGCACGGGGCTGAGAAGAGAAAGGCGACAAAACAATGAAAAAGAAAACAAGAATCACAAAAACGCTGGCACTGGCACTGACCCTTGGACTATTATGCAGCGGTCTTACCGGATGTGGACAGGCAAGAAACAGCGGGAGCGCATCGGAAAGTCTGGTAACAGAGAGTGCACAGCCTACAGAGAGTATGGAAGCCGCAACGGAAATTACAGAAGCTACAGCAGAAAATACGGATGCGGATGGCACGCTTATCCGTGTGGCATCCTTAAAGGGCCCGACATCTCTGGGACTTTTATTTTTAATGGACAAGGCGGAAAAAGGAGAGACTTCTAATGCCTATGAGTTCCAGATGGCTACCGGTGCGGACGAGATCCTGCCGCTGATGGTAAAGGGCGATCTTGACATTGCACTGATACCTGCCAATGTGGCAAGTATCCTCTATCATAAGACACAGGGCGGTGTGGAAGTGATCGACATCAATACCCTGGGCGTATTGTACATGGTATCCGGAGAGGATGGCTTTACGGATTTGACAGATCTGAAGGGCAAGACCATCTATTTAACCGGAAAGGGAACCACACCGGACTATGTATTGCAGTATCTGCTGACTGCCAACGGCATGTCTGTGGATGATGTGACACTGGAGTATAAATCCGAAGCCACAGAAGTAGCATCTGTACTGGCGGAGGATCCCACAGCCATCGGATTGCTGCCCCAGCCCTTCGTCACTGCGGCCTGCATGCAGAACGATGCCCTGAAGGTGATCTTTGACTTAAACGAAGAGTGGAATAAGGTACAGGGCGCAAGCGGCAGCAGCATGGTCACCGGTGTCACGGTGGTCCGCAAGGAATTTTTGGAAGAGAATGAAGAAGCTGTGAAAGCTTTTCTGGAAGAGCATAAGGCAAGTGCCGAAGCCATCAATGCAGACCCCACCACCGGTGCTGCACTGGCAGTGGAAGCGCAGATTGTGGCAAAGGAGCCTATTGCACAGCAAGCAATCCCCGGCTGTAATATTACTTATATGGATAAGGCAGACATGAAGCAGGCGCTTTCCGGATACCTTGATGTACTGTTCCACCAGGATTCCCAGTCTATCGGCGGCGGACTCCCGGAATCTGATTTCTATTATGATGCAGAATAAGTATAAAAAATACATCAAAAAATTTATCATTTTGTTCTTCTGGCTGGGGGTATGGCAGGTCACGGCAGTGTGCGTGGATAATTTTCTGTTGGTGGTGACACCCATGCAGGCATTGCGGGCATTTATCGTTCTCGTGGGTCAGGCGGAATTTTGGCGTAGTGCCCTTGGCTCGCTGTGGCGCATTGCCGCAGGCTTTTTGCTGGGAGCGGTTATGGGACTGCTGTCAGCGGCGGTAAGCTACAGATACCGTCCGGCAGAGGAGATCCTGCGCCCGTTCATGGTATTCTGCAAGGCAGTACCGGTGGCAGTATTTGCGGTGCTTTTACTGATCTGGTGGGGATCTTCCCTGCTGGTCGTGGCAGTCTGTTTTTTAGTAGTGTTTCCGAATATTTATCTGAATACACTGGAAGGCTTAAAAAGTGCGGACACAGAACTGATAGAGATGGCAGAAGTGTTTCGTCTGCCGTTTGCCACCCGCTTTTTCTATATTTATCGTGCGGCGCTGAAGCCGTTCCTGCTCAGCGCATTTCAATTGTCCCTGGGAATGAGCTGGAAATCCG
>OQVN01000989.1_pt1 | contig 10262 bp, 2 predicted proteins | sample 1691621 | NCBI WGS metagenome assembly OQVN01 (sample SAMN03418278, study PRJEB22391) | human gut metagenome | biome: human-gut; feature: organic feature; material: feces | host: Homo sapiens | place: Tanzania | collected 2013-01 | reverse complement strand
TTGAAGGAACAGTTATTGCAGTAAATGCAAATATTAATGTTAATAAAAAATCTGCTACAAAAGATTCTAAAATAACTATGATATATCAAAACAATGAAGAAACAAATAGTGATTCAAAAGAAATTAGAATTGTAGCACCAAAAGATGTTACTGCTATAAACAGTATAAAGGAATTAAATGTTGAGACAATAGGTCAAGAAGAAACAAAAAAAGTAGCATTGGCAAGAGGAAGTAAAACAAAACAATTAGAGACAGAAATAGAAATAGTTAATAATAATGAAAATGCAATTGAAAATGTTAAAATAATAGGAACATTCCCAACTAAAAATAAAGAAAACAATATGGATATAAAATTACTAGAGGAAATTACTTTAGAAGGTATAGATGGAGCAAAAATATATTATACAGAAAAAGAAGATGCAACTACAGATGTAAAAGATTCTGGAAATGCTTGGACTGAAGAAATAACAGATACAAGTAAAGTAAGAAAATATTTAATTGATGTACCAAGTTTAGAAGCACAATCAAGTATAAAAGGAACATATAAAGTAGAAATACCAGAATTATTAGAATATAATCAATCAGCAAAACAAGGCTATACAGTACAATATACAAACAGCCTATCAAAAACTGAAGGCGAAATGAAAGCAACTACTATAGAATTAGAAACAGGAATAGGACCAAAATTAGAAACAAAACTAACTCCAACAGTTTCTGGTTCAGAAGTAGCATCTAATAGTACAGTAAAAAACGGAGAAGTTATTAAATATAAAATTGAAGTATCTAATGTAGGAAGTGAAGATCTTACAAATGTAACATTACAAGGAGATGTTCCAGAAGGTACAACATTAGTAGAACCACAAGAAAATTATGAATATACAGGAGCTTCTTATTATAAAGAATTAACTGATAAAACTTATAATGCTAAAATAGATAAAATAAGAGCTGGAGAAGTTATAACAGGAACATATGAAGTAAGAGTAAATGCTGGAGTTGAGTCAGGAACAAAATTATTAAATACAGTACAAGCACAATATGGAGATGTTATTAAAAAATCAAATGAATCTCAATTATTAACAGAAAGTGGAGATATACGAGTAAGTGTAAAAAGAGTTACTGATAGAAAAGTAGATTTATATGAATCTGGAACAGTAAGATATTTTGCTATTATAGAAAATTTAGCAAATTCTAAAAGCGAAGATGTAATAATAAATACTAATAAATCTGATAATATAGAACCATCTAGAGTAGTATTATTAACAGGAATGAAAACAGGAGAAAATGCAAATCAAGATGAATCTATAAATAGTGAAGAAATAGATTATAGAGACGAAATGAATATAGGTTCTTTGGGAGCTGGAGAAGTAAAAGTTTTAAGTTATGATATGTCTATTAAAAAATTAGATAGTACAAATAAAATAGGATTCTCAGTAATAGCCAAAGAAGGAAAAAGTGAATATAAATCTAATCGTATAGAAGAAAATATAAATAAAGTAAATGTTGCATTAAATATGACAACAAACACACAAAGTCAATATGTAAAAGCAGGAGATAACATTGAATATACAATTACAGTAAAAAATAATGGAACAGAAGGAGTAAGTGGACTAAAAATAATAGATAAAATACCAAGTAGTTTAACAGTAGATAGTGTAACATTTGATGATGAAACAATAGAAGCATATAAAGATATAAATGATATAGAAATTTCTTGTGATATAGCTTCACAATCTGAGAGCACAATTAAAATATCAACTACAGTAAAATATTCAGTAGATAGAACAAATGCAGAACCAATTACAAATGTTGCATATGCAGAGATGTTAGGAGAAAGAGTTGCAACAACTTCAGAAATAAATCATATTATTGAAGCAAATAAAGAAAACGCAGATACAGATAAAGATGATGATGGAAAAGGTAATGAAGATATTGCCAATGGAAGCAAAATGATAACAGGTGTTGCTTGGTTTGATGAAAATGCAAATGGACGAAGAGATGATTCAGAAAAAACATTATCTAATATAAAAGTACATTTATTAAATACAAAAACAAACAATTTAGTTAAAGACACAAAAGGAAACGTACTAGAGGCAACAACAAATGATAATGGAGTGTATGTATTAAATAATATAGGAAGCGGAAAATACATTGTTGTATTTGAATATAATAAAACTCAATATGCATTAACGAAATACAAAGCAGAGAATGTTGATGAAAGCAGAAATTCAGATGTTATGACAAATGAATTATCAATAGAAAACGAAAAACAACAAGTAGCTTCAACAGATATTATAGAAATAAATAATGAAAATGTTTCTGATATTAATATTGGATTAATTGAATTAAAGAACTTTAACTTTAGATTAGACAAATATATTAGTAAAATACTAATTCAAAATTCAGCAGGAACAACAGTAAAAGAATATACTGATGCAACTGTAGCCAAAGCAGAATTAGATGGAAAGAAAATTAATGGAACAACAGTTATTATTGAATACGAAATAAAAGTAACAAACATAGGTGAAGTTGACGGATATGTAAGAAAAATAGTAGATTACATGCCAAGTGACTTGAAATTTAGTTCTGAATTAAATAAAGATTGGTATCAAACAGGAACAGATCTTTATAATACAAGTTTAGCAAACGAAAAAATAACAGCAGGACAATCAAAATCAGTTAAATTGACATTAACAAAGGCAATGACAGAAAATAATACAGGTTTAATAAATAATACAGCAGAAATTGCAGAAAGTTATAATGAACTAGGAATCGCTGATAGCAAATCAACTCCTGGAAATAGAGTAAATGGAGAAAGTGATTATGGTTCAGCAGATGCAATATTAAGTTTAAAAACAGGTGGAGAAGTTTATATAGCAATTACAATTATAGCTATAATTGCATTGGGAATTCCAACATTTATTATAATAAGAAAAAAATATATAAAAGGTGATAGAAAATAGAAAGGAAAGGAGGTATAAAAATGAGTAAGATAAAAAAATTAGCAGTTTTATGTTTTATGATATTACTAGGAAGTTTTGTTATTACGAATTCAGTAAATGCTGAATCAAAGTATTTTTCATATAATGATTTATGCTATAATGAAACTTTACTTTGTGCACAACATCATCAAAGTATGTATGGATCTACATATAAATTAATTACTGAAATAAATATAACAGGAAATAAATCAACAGGAAATGGTGCAACAGTAGAGAGTTGGCATAATGCTAAATTGGCAGCAATTTTATCAAATAAAAGAGGAACATTAGAAAATTATGGAGGAAGTGATGTTGAAAATTTACCAGTGCAAAATGCAATATGGAATTATTTAGGTACATGGCGTTCAGAAGTTGGATATAAACATGGAATTAAACAGGATTTCGTAAATAATTCAAAAGGTAATTTTAATACATCAATAGAAACAGAAGCAGAAGAGTATGCTAATAATTACAAAAATGGAAATTTGACACAAATAACTGATAAAACAGATAAAAGTAAAATAAAAGTAACACAATATACAGAAGGAAATGAACAATATTTAAGAGTAGGACCATTTAAATATGAATTTCCTGAAAAATTATCAGAAATTAATGTAATAACAGATAAAAATTCAAAAATGGAAATAAAATGTTTTGAAAAACGTATAAATGATAATCAATATTCTAAATATTCTAATATAAATCAAATTAAAAGTGGAAATGAGTTTTATATTAGTGTAAAGATGCCAACAGATGGTACAAGCCAGATAAAGAAAATTACAGTAAAAGGTAAAGCAAATGTAAAACATGTAACTATTAAATTCTGGGAAAGTACAAGTATGAGTCAACAAAACCTATTACAATATAACTATAGTAATGAAGAAATAGACATAAACCAGACTTTTGATTATAATATAAAAATATTAGGAAATTTAAAAGTTATAAAAGTTAACAAAGATAATATAAAAATAAAATTACAAGGTGTAGGATTTTATGTACAAAATAAAGATACTAAAAAATGGGTAAAAGTAGAAAATGACACAGTATCTTATACAGATAAAAAAGAAGATGCAACAGAGTTTATAACAGATAAAAATGGTGAAATTACAATTAAAAATTTAGTTGTAGGTACATATGTAGCTTATGAAACTAAAAACCCAAATTATGGTTATGAAATCATAAAAGAAGGACAAGAAAAGTCAATTACTGTAGATAAAACAGCAGAACTTCAAATTCCAAATAAGCAAAAATACATTAAGCTTTCTGGATATGTATGGGTAGATAAAGTTTTTTCAAAACAAGCTTCTAGAAATGATTTATATAAAGATAATGATTATGATTCAAACGATATATTATTAGATGGAATTACTGTGAGATTAATTGATAAAACAACAGGAAATGTAGTAAAAGAAGCTAAGACATCAAATGGAGGAAAATACTTATTTACAGATGTCTTAGTAGATGACCTAGAAAAATATTATATAGAATTTGAATATGATGGATTAACTTATACAAATGTAATACCTCATATTGATAAAGATAATGGTTCAAAAGCTGCTGAAAATAGTAGTGTAAGAGATGAATTTAATAAAGGATTCTCAGTAATAGAAGGAAGTACAGAAAGTAATAAAGGTATTACAAAAGATAGTGCTGGAAATCCAAAATATGATTTAAATTATAACATTGACAAAAATAAACATACATCAACGCTTAACAATACAGGATTATATCCAATAACAGCTAATACAAATGAAACAGGATATGTTATAAAAGACCACTTTACTCCAGGACAAGAAGAAATTAAGTATATAAATTTAGGTTTATATGAAAGAGAGCAACCAGACATTGCATTAATAAAAGATTTATATAATGTAAATGTTGCAATAAATGGATATAACCATATATATGAGTATGCAAACAGATTTAATAATCAAGATAGATATGGAAACGGATTTAATGTAGGAGTTAAATTTGGAAATAAATATGGAAACATGTCATATACAAGAGCTATTTATAAAGCTGATAAAGAATATACAAGTTCAGATAAGAGCAAAGAATTAAAAGTATACGTAACCTATAAAATATCAATGAAAAATGAATCTTCTAATTTACAAGTACAAGTAAATAGCATAGTAGATTACTATGATTCAAATTATACATTAATAAAAACAGGAACAGGAATTGACGAAAAAGGAAATGTAACAGGAGATATTTCAAACAGTGGTAGTCAAAGTTATAATGATAAATATAAAAAAGTAATTATTAATACAAATTCAAAGATAGAACATAATAAATCAGCAGATGTTTATGTACAATTCGAATTAAATAGAGATGCTGTACTTAAAATCTTGAACAATGCAGAGAACTTAGATAATGTTGTAGAAATCAATTCTTATTCTGTATTTGATACAGATGGAAAAGTATATGCAGGAATAGATAAAGATTCAAACCCAGGAAATGCAGTACCAGGAGAAAAAATAACATATGAAGATGATACAGATTCAGCACCAGGTTTAAAATTAGAAGTTGCAGATAAGGTAAGAGAGATGACAGGTAAGGTATTCTTAGATTCTACTTCAAATGAATTAAAGACAGGAGAAGTAAGACAAGGTGATGGAATGTATACAGACGGAGAAAAGGGAATTAAAGGTGTAAAAGTTACACTTAAAGAGAATATAGAAAACGGAAATGTATATGAAAAAACAACAAATGATAAAGGTGATTTCAAAATTGAAGGTTATATACCAGGTGATTACACATTAACTTATACTTGGGGAGATAAAGAATATACAGTTCAAAATTACAAAGGAACAGTTTATGAAAAAGATAGATATGATGCAAATGTTACAAATAAAGAATGGTATAAAACAGATGTAAATACTAGATATACAGATGCAATTGATAATTATAATACAAGGAAAAAAATCGATGCTGAAATTGCAAAAGTTACAAATAAAACAGCTACTACAATTAAAACAATGGATTCAACAACACCAACAATGGGAATTAGTGTAGAATATACAACAACGACTACAGCAGAAGTAGCAGATGATATAAAAGAGGAAAGAGGAGACAAATTTAATTGTCCAGACTTTAAGATTGAAAATATAGACTTTGGTATTGTAGAGAGAGCAAGACAAGATTTAGCTTTAAGAAAAAGAGTAAATACATTTAAAGTTACATTAGCAAATGGTCAAGTAATCGCAGATATAACAATAGACGAAAAGGGAAATATTACAGGAGAAAGAAATCATGTAACATATATGGGACCATCATCAAGTACTGGTAATGGATTTGTTAAATTAGAACTAGACAATGAGTTAATTCAAGGAGCAACAGTTGAAGTAGAATATGAAATAAAAGTAACTAATAATAGTGAATTAGATTATGTATCAGAGGACTTTTATAAATATGGAATTAAATCAGGCAATGAAGTTACTATAACACCAACATCAATTATAGATTACTTAGATAAAAATTGGGGATTTGAAGATGAGAAAAATAAAGAATGGACTGTAAAGAGCTTAGATGAAATTAAAAACATTGTTGCAAAAGAAGTATACGAGAATGAAGATTCAACTATAGCTGACAAGACAATTCTTTACACAGAAAGTCTAAAAGACGAAAAATTAAAACCTACTGAATCAGCAACAGTAAATTTAAATGTTTCTAAAGTACTATCAAATTCAGATGAGATTTCATTAGACAATGAATCAGAAATTACAGAATTGACAAAGGACGGAGGTTCAAAACTAATTTCAACACCAGGAAATTATATTCCAGGACAAGAAGAAGCCAAAGAGTCAGACGAAAGTATAGCAGAAACAGTAATCGTAACACCAAGTACGGGTGCTAATCTAGAATTTATTGTACCAATAATGATAGGAGTAATATCATTAGTAATTTTAGGAGCTGGAGTAGTAATAATAAAAAAGAAGACTTTATAATATAAAACCAAGAAGGATTAAATCTGAATAGATTTAATCCTTTTTTCTTTACGCAAATAACTAATTGGAGAGTTTTTTGTAATATAAAAGAGAAATTTGTAATTAAATTGTAAATAAAATTTAAAGAAAGTGTATTAAAACAAGGCCAAATGACTGTCCCTAAAGGTATTACAGATGGAAAATGTAATATTTGGTTAAGCAGGAAAAAACTTATATTGATTTTGAAAACGAAAATAAGTACTATATATAGTAAGGAAAAGTATAAATATTTTAAATATATAAGTCCATTTTTAGATGTATTTAAAGGGGCAGAGGAGGAGCTAGATGAAAAATAAGATTTATCAGAAAATAGTGTTATGTACAACTTTATTAGCAGTAGTTTGTTTAAGCATACTGTTTTTTATGCAATTCATAAGAAATGTTAGTGTTGGTGCAGATAACTCTAGAATGAAATTAGAAGTTAATTTAGATAAATATATTAACTATAATATATCAGATCAAGATAAAGGAACTTTAATACAATACGATGTAAAAGTGGAAAATAACGAAGAAGAGTTAAGAGAATACATTCCAACTAGAGAAAGTGAATTGAATATTGGACTTAATCAAATTGATGGAAAATATCCATATGATGTTAAGGTAGTTGCAAAAAGTACAGAAGCTACAAATGGAAAAACAGAAGAGATACAAGAAAACTATCAATATGACAACACAACAGGAACAGTTGTAATTAAATCTAGCAATGAAAATGAAAATGGAGAGCCAATTAGTAGTTCAGAACCTAGCAAAGATGCTAAAGATGAGTATTTAGTAATTTGTTATTATGATACATATATTGAACAACCGATTGAAAGAGAATTAGACATTAAAATTTCAGTAAAAGCATCATTATTTGAAGAAGATAGATTTGCAAGTGCAGAAGATGAGCTTACAGGTAAAGTTAAAGAAAATATTGGAGAATTAACTAATATATCATATAATACACCAGATATAGCTAATGGATATATAAAATCAAATATAATTAATGGAACAAATTATGATACAGTATATACAGAAAAACAAAGTATATTAATCAGTAAAAAGGAATCACAAGAAAAAATAAAAATATTAGAAAATAATAATTTTGTAAAAGCAAATAACAATAATAGTGAAACAGAAATTGATGTAGAAAATAAGGGAGATTTAGTTTATAAAAGTACAAAAATAAGAAAAAGTGATGTAACAAGAGTTTTAGGATTAGATGGAGAAATTAGTATATTAGATAATAATCAAAATTTAATTGCAACAATTAATAAAGATACAGAATTTGAACAAGATGGAACTGTTACAATTAACTATGAAAATGAACCACAAGCTATAATAATAAAAACAAGTAATATTCAAAATGAGGGTATTTTAAATATTGAAAATACAAAAGTAATTAAGAGTAGCATGTTAGAGATTAATAATTCTAAAATAAAGACAGTAGGAAGTTTAATAGGGGTAAGAAGTGAGACAATAAATGAAACTGAGGAAGAAATAGAAGTATATAGTAAAGAATATGAAAACAAGATTGATATAAAAGATTCAAAAACAAATGTAACATTAGAAGTAAATAATGATCAATGGACAAATAAGCAACAAAATGAAATCACATTTGATGTATATACAAATGCAAATACTATAAATGATAATATGTTAAAAAATCCAAAAATAAAAATAGAGCTTCCAAGTCAAGTTGAAAAGGTTATATTAGGAAATAGTTCTGTTGTTTATGCAAATGGATTAGAATTGCAAGATCCATATTTGGAAACAAGTAAAAATGGAAATATAGTGATTGTAGCTAATTTGATAGGAGAGCAAACTAGTTACAATGATAATTCATTGGGGTTAATAACAGATGTAAAAATATCTGCTACAGTAATATTGAAAAAGGATATTGAGGGAGCAATAGAAAATGTAAATTTAATATATGCAAACCAATATACTTTAGATGGAAGCACGCAAATTGAAGAAAAAAATAAACAAATAAAGATAGAAAATTATAAAGAAGAAGTATCAAACCAAAGTGAACAAATTGTAGCTTCTAATGTTGGAGATACATTAAATACTACATCAGAAAATGTGGATGGATTGAAAGTAGAAGTTGTGCCAGTAAGAGGTGATACAACTTTAAAAGATGGAGATACTGTTTATGAAGGAGAGTTTATTAAATATAATATTAAAGTGACAAATACTTCTGATAAACAGATTGATAATGTTAAGGTTGTTGGAACTATTCCAGAAGGTACTGTTTATGGTGAATTGGAAGCGGAATATAATAAAGAAACAGGCAAATATTGTTATAATTTTGATACTGAATTAAAACAAAAGGAAATAGAAATAGAAACATTAGAATCAGGAAAAAGTGTTAATAAGTTTTATGAAGTACAAGTAAAGGATTTAGCAGAGAGTAATAATGAACAACAAATTACTACTAATATAAAAGTATATGCAGAAAAAAATCAAGTGATTGATTATAATATTACTAATAAAATAGAGAGAGCTGAAGCAAAAGTTTTTTTAGGGGCTTTTTTAGGCTCTGAAAAGGATACATGGACTTATACTCTTTTAGTAACAAGTAATTCTAGGGAAGAAGTAACAGCGACGGTAAAAGTACCAAAAGAATTTGAATTAGATTATATTTTAATAGATCCAAATTATGAAGGCGGGGGGTCAAAACTAGATTTAAACAAAGTAGCCAATATAGATGAAAATAATATCTCTGTAAAGATACAGACTAACAAAAAATATTTGATTGCAGGATATATAAATAGTAGTAAAATAGAAGAAAAGACAGAAAATTCAGAAGTTGAGTTAACGGCTATTGCAAATGTAGAAATAGAAAATAAAATTTATTCTTCAAACCAAAATCGAATTCTATATGGCTACGATAGTGTATCTATAGTAATGACTTCTGAAAATGAAGGTGAAGAAGTAAAATATGGAGATGAAATTGATTATGAAATAATAGTTACTAATACTGGGAAAAGTAATTTACAAAATGAATTTGTTTCTTCTATAGGGGTTAGGGTAATAGATTTCTTGCCAGAAGAAGTAGAACCTGTAAAAATTATATATAATAACTATAAAGAAGAAGTTGAGGAAGAAGAAAAAGATGAAAATGGACAAATTGAGAATTATAAATCAACAGGAATATATAAAGAGGAAGAAAATGTTATAGAAAATATAGGAAAATTAACAGATGAAGATGGAAATAGGTTACCAAATGTTGATTTATGTCTTACTATACCTTACGGAAAAAGTGTTAGTATAAAAGTAAAAACTAAAGCTGGACTTGTATTGGAAAAGGAAAAGA
>OQVN01000986.1_pt1 | contig 10272 bp, 13 predicted proteins | sample 1691621 | NCBI WGS metagenome assembly OQVN01 (sample SAMN03418278, study PRJEB22391) | human gut metagenome | biome: human-gut; feature: organic feature; material: feces | host: Homo sapiens | place: Tanzania | collected 2013-01 | reverse complement strand
ATTTTCTACCTCCATGCACTAGGGAATAGCTTTGTCCATGCTTTTCCGAATTATGTAACATTTTGTAGTAAAATGTTGCATTTTTTGCTTTACACCTACTATATCGGATGCCATTTTCAGAACTTAACCCCTGAAAAATAATTTTTTAAATATTTTTCTTTTCATTTTTCTATCATTTTTTTGTTAGTCTTACCGGATTTAATCATATTGTATCAAAGATAAAGCAAGTCTTGATGAAATATGACAAAATCAGCGTAAACATTTGATGTTTTTTAATCCACTTCTTTTTTGACCCCTTATCAATCCACGAAAAAATGCAACATTTTACTACAAAATGTTGCATTTTTTCTATTTTGAACTTACCATTATTGTGTTGTGGATTTTGGATATTCTGAGGGGTGAAAGTCTGTCATTTTGTATGTGCCGGATAACATTTTCTACTATAAAGGAGTATTCAATGGGAACTACACAGCCAATCCGAAACAAGGACGAACTCACGGCTTTCAGGATGTACTATAAGGACATCCGTCCAAACAGCCGCAATTACTGTTTAATTGTTATGGGATTAAACACAGCACTACGAATTAGTGACCTGCTTAGATTAAAGTGGGACAACGTTTACAATTTCGAACATCATGAATTTCGCACTCATTTTCTTATCAACGAGCAAAAGACCGGCAAGAGTAACTATGTCACTCTTAACTACAATGCCACCGATGCTCTGAAAGATTATTTCAACGAACGTAATCCAAATGACCATGAATTTATTTTTACCAAGAATACCTGCAGATACCAGCCGATAAGCAGGACTCAGGCATATCGTATTGTAAAGACTGCCGCCGGCAGAACTGTGCAGGATGAGCACATCAGCTGTCATTCGCTACGAAAGACCTTTGGCTATCATGCATGGAAGAATGGCACTCCTCCCGCTCTGCTCATGGATGTATACAATCATTCATCATACGAGATTACCCAGCATTATCTCGGGATTGAGCAGGATGAGAGGGATGAGATTTATCTGAAGCTTGAATTATAGTACCTGTAAAACTCTGCAATTTATACAACATAAAAGGTCTTCTATGATAAAGTATTAAACCATAGAAGACCTTTTATTCTGATAACCAAAAATGGATAAATCATTACTGAACAATTATTTTAAATCAATTTCAAAAGCTGCACAAGCTCATGCGATTCTGCATCGCCTAATACTGTCTGTCTTGTATCGAAGCGTTTAAAACCATAGTTTTCATAGAAGGCTAGTAATTTTTCCTTATTCTCTGCCTCCACAAACGCTACCATACCACCAACCTGATACTGTAAAATTTGTGTTTGTCTAATTGCGGCTTCTAGCAACTCTTGTCCGGTTATTCTTCCCTTTACCTTATCATTAAAATTCTTTCCAAGCTGGGCAATAAGGTATGCTGCTAAATTATAAGTCTGCTCATTCTTATCTATTTCGCTAAACCTGGCAAGCTTCCTTTTGGCTGTATTACTAAAAGGCTCCGCCTTTACAACAAGCGGCTTAATTGTAATGGAAAAATATCCTAACAGTTCTGCATCCTCTAATGACAATACTAAATATGTAACTGCCTGATGCTTCTTTGCAAAATCAATTGCCTGCTTCTTTAAAAACCGCTCAACATCCGGATTCAACGGACATGAAAACTCGGAAAGAAGCTGTACTAATTTGTCCTCTCCGAGCCTTTTGTCCTCATTTGCTAAATACTCACGAATGTTCAGAACAATAAAATTATTTGCTGACTCCATCCGTTTTCTTCCTTTTCTCCATGAATTTTATAATATCATCTGCCCCCTGCAAATAGGTAACATTGATTGGTACACGAGGTGTTCTATCGTTGGCAGATGCTTCAATCGCATCGGCAAACATCTCCACCTGTTTCTGACCTGATATAATAAAATTTTTCGTGATACTAGAAGTTGCCATATAAACACCTCCCTTTATTAGTATGGCAGTTCTTTTGCCTATTACTCAATGTAAGTTGCGCTCTTTTCTATCTTTATTCTATTATGAAAATGTCCACTTTGCAACATAAAAAATTAAATTTTAAGCAGTACCGTCTATTCCGCCGGCCACGATTTTCTGAGTGCCACATAGGAAATCAGGAAATTGGCAAGCCAGCCTGCCGGTACAGCAAGCCAGACAAATGCAATACCGAAACGCGGTGCGCAGATTAAAGCAACCGACAGGCGGATTGCAAGATTTACCATATTGGCAGCGAGAAACGGACGCATGATGCCAAGTCCACGGAGAACTCCATCGGTGGCCATCTTGATGCCCATGAAAATGAAAAAGAAACCAAGCCATCTCATATAATCCCCGGATACCTGATATGCCAGGGCTGTTCCGTCTTTACCCAGGAATAGTGAGGAAATCTGAGTATGCAGTGTTTCAATGACTATGAAGGCAAGCACTGCAAAGCACAGGTCTAGCACCAGCGCAGCGTGATAGCCTTTTTTGATACGTTCTGTCTTCTTCGCGCCGAGATTCTGGGAAACAAACGGTGAAACCGCATTTCCAATGGATACAAATATCAGTGAAAACACATTCTCCACCCTCATCGTTGCCGAATATCCTGCAAGCGCCTGTGTACCGAACGGATTCACAACTGCCTGTACTATCATCATGCCAATTGACACGGTAGACTGCTGGAGAACCGAAGGCACAGCAATCCGAAGCATGGAACGAAGCTCATGCCTGTCAAACCATTCAAAGCGACTTTTATACCGGCGCATCCGGCTAAAGAAAATCAAAAGTGAAAACACTGCAGATATTCCCTGTGCTATGAGAGTTGCAAGGGCAGCACCGAACACACCAAGGCCCAGGCCTGCCACCATCCAAAGGTCCATAAATATGTTTAACACAGATGAAAATATCAAAAGCCCCAACGGAATCCTGGACTCACCAATCGATGTAAACATCGTTGAAAGTATGTTATACATAAACAGAAACGGAAATCCCACAAAATAAACGCGAAGATACAGCACTGCCTCATCCAGTATGTCAGCTGGTGTCTGTAGCATGCTCATCATTGAATGTGAAAAGCAAAAGCCAAAAATACCCAGCAGTACGCTTAAAACCAGAAAGCTAATCAGTGATGTTGATACTATCGTTTTCATTTTGCTGTATTCCCTGGCGCCGAAATAGCGGCTCACAAGTACACCTGCTCCTACACCGGCTCCAAGAGCTATACATATGAATACATTCGTAAGCGCAGCACAGGCTCCGACTGCCGCAAGTGCAGAGGAGCCTACAAACTGGCCAACGATGATCGAATCAGCCATATTATATACTTGTTGAAAAAAGCTGCCCAAAATCATGGGCATTGCAAAAACTGTCAGTGCCTTTAATGGGGCATCTGTAATTAAATATTCATCTTTTGACATTATCTTTTTTCTCCTACAACCTTGCACACTTTCTTAAAGCATGCAATTCCATACTTGATGAAGTTATCCATACCATCCTGCTTCAGCTTTGCCACATAATCTTTTTCCTCAATCTGCTTTAATGCCTTATCCAGAGGGACATCATATTCATCAATTAATATTACCGTCTTTTGTCCAAAATGCTTATATAATAATTGAGATAAAATCTGCAGACTTGATACAAGCACTTTTTCATCCATTGCATTCGTTCCATCCTTCAATGCAATAATCGCCTTGTAACGCTTTTTTTCATTTTCTGACAGATATTCACTATCTTCCAAAAAGCCGAATCTTTCTGCCTCTATTCCTATAAGCTCAGTAATACGATATATGGCATCCTCGTATTTCAATCCCTCCACGCTCTTTAATGACAGGAATATAACCGGATATTTACCCATATGTTATTCGCAAAGTGCCTTATTTTGCGCAATATATAAGCCATCAAACAATGACTCATCCGCACCGGTTTCAACCAATTGCTCTATGAGCTTTGTCTTGTCAATATAATAAAAGTTGTTCCTTCTGATTTTTTCAAAACTATCAATTCCTACAGGCAGTTTTAAAGTGCTTGCCATATGAACCTCCACAAAACGTATCAATCCGCTATACTTAGCTATAGTATAGCGGATTGAGGGGTAAATTACAAATATTATTACCGTTCTGTTGTTCTCATTTTTCTATAAACCCAAAGAGCTCTTTACAGCGCTTTTCAGCCTTTTATAATTACTATTTTATCTATGAATAGGAAGCCAGTGTTGCCAGCTTCTGCATAATCGCACTTACATCCTGCATTACATTCAAATTGTCTTCCTCTGCCTGCATCGTCTCGCCTGCATGCGCCGATACCTGCTGGGAAATCGCTGAGATTGTCTGAATGGAATCTATAATTTCCTTATTTGCATTCTGCAGCTCGGAAATGCTTCTTGAAAGAGTATCTGCATTTTCCTGAATTGCCCGCGTATTGTCCTCGATACTCTCAAAGCTTTCTTCTGCATTAGATGCACCGGTCTTCTCTTCGTTAATTCCATCTACCATCTTGGAGACAACACCGACCACCTCCATGATTGCATTGGACACGTTGTTTATCAACTCTGTAATATGTACGGTTGCTTCTTTGGTTCTCGTTGCCATACCGGAAATTTCTGTTGCAACGACAGAAAATCCTCTTCCTGCCTCTCCGGCACGGGCTGCTTCAATGCTCGCATTCAATGCAAGAAGACTCGTTTGGTTCGTAATGCCTCCAATCAGTTCTACAATGGAATTCATTTCATCCATATACTGGTTCAGATTTTCCAGTTTTTCTGTAACCTCGGTTCCATTATCAACAGAAGCTTCAACTTCCGATGCCAGGTGCTCGATATCCTGTTTGCCTTCCGCTAACGCTTTCAGAGTAAGCGTCATGCTGTTTCCGATTTCTTCCACAGCGGTTGCAACTTCATCCACCTTATCCTGAATTGCCTGCGTCTGTTCCAACTGATTCTGCACATGCTCTGCGGTATCAGTAGCGCCTGCAGATACTTCCTGCATTGCCTCAGTCGTTGTCTTAGATGCCGCTGTCAGCTTTTCGAAACGGACATTGATATCTGCAATATTGCCGGAAAGCTGCTGACCAAGTTCCTCATTCCTTTCCAGAAGATTTTCTGCCTCTGCTTTTGCCTGCGCCACTTCTGTAAATCTCTTTCTTGTGTTTTCGCGAATCACTTTTGTAGTCAAAACAGAATTCGCTCCAACCATGATCATAACAACAATCTGTACAACTGCTGCTTCGATTCCATGATACCCAAAACCGCCTTTTGTCGCACCAAGCACAACAACAATGAAACTCTCTAATATGGTACCTGTATTTATCAGAAGAAGAAAACGTGTGTCACTGTAAATGGTGACAACAAAAACCATCGGAATTACAAATACATAAATCATATTTGTTGGTGAGGTAAAAAGACATATTGTGTAAAACAATGCAAATCCATAGGCAACCAGATGTTTGATCATCGCATGTTCCGTATTACCTTTCCAACAAATCACCTCTCCAATCAAAGGTATGACACCAACGACCGTAGCGATTATCATATATACCGGAGACAGTTGTCCTCTTACTATTTCCCATATCATAAAAAACACCATAACCGTTACCGTACTGATATGCGCCAGCATCGCAATGCGATTCGACCGCGTCAATTCCGAAATTTCTTTTGTTTCCATCATCATAATTCCTCCTCTCGATAAGTTTTTCATACTTATAGGACTATTTTTCTAATTTTAAAATATCATAAATATCCACACACTTCAAGAAAATATTTGCACTTGATAAATCTACAGATGTGCTGTTCTTTTTTATTTCTCAGACAGCATCTGCTCCAGCTTTTTCTTTCCGGTCTCATAGTCTGTAAACACTATTCCCTCCATGCCAAGCTTTCTGCCACCCCCAATATTCTCCGGTCTGTCATCTATGAACACACATTCTTTCGGATTCAGATTGTATTTATCAAACAGGCACTGATAGATACCGGCATCAGGCTTTATCATCCCAACCATAGCTGAAATGACTTTGCCGTCAACAAGTGACACAAAACTAAGTTCACTGTGCATATGAAGCTCGAAGTAGTCCTTTGGATAATTCGATAACAAATACACTTTATAGCCTCTGCTCTTTAACTCCTTAATCCAGTATGCTGCATAGTCGAATGCCTTTACAACAAAAGCCTTTCCCTCTTCGAAAAATCTCCTGATATCTGCCTCATACTGTGGAGCCACCTTAACCATCTCATCAATTATCTCGTTCTCAGGAATCACACCACGGTCCAGCTCAACCCAGACAGGATTTTCATATGTTGCATGGGCTAAAGCTGCTATTTTATTTTCTTCAATGCCAATCTCCCGCATTGCCTCGTCCGGCTGGAACCTGACCAGCACGTTTCCTATGTCAAATACTATGTTTTTAATCATTTATTTTTCTCCTATAACCTTGCACACTTTCTTAATACATGTAAACGAAACATTATAATTACCGGATTCATCATGAGTCTATTATACCATTAAAAATTGAAAAAAACTATGTTTTAAAACCTCTTGATTTTAATTTAAAAAGCCGCCCAGGCCATAGGCCTGTGCGACTTCTCATAAAATAATTTAAATTAAGTTTATCCTTCAATAGCAATATGCTTTGTAGTCTCAACCTTCTTTGGCTCCTTCTTCGGAACTGAAAGTTTAAGAATACCATCCTCATACTTTGCCTTGATATCTTCCTGCTTCAGCTCATCACCTACATAGAAAGACCTGCTCATAGCACCGGAATAGCGCTCCTTACGGATGTACTTGCCATCCTTTTCATCCTTCTCTTCCTTGTCAAGTCCTTTGGCTGCGCTGATAGTTAAGTAACCATTTTCCAGCTTAGCCTCAATCTCATCCTTCTTGAAGCCCGGAAGATCTATATCCACTTCGTAGCTATTGTCAGTTTCCTTGACATCAGTCTTCATAACGTTCTTTGCGTGTTTACCATAAAGCACCTTGTCAACATCAGGAAATGAAAAATCCATCCAATCATCGTTAAATAAGTTTTCTCCAAAAATACTAGGCATCAACATAAGTCATCTCTCCTTCTTAATCTATAAAATCTGTGTCAACCTGTTTCTTTGGAACCGGGATGTTTCAAGAACTCAAAGCCTTTGCTTTTTGTTCCTTTCCTTTGTTCTTGACTATGTTATACACCCAAAATTAGCACTCGTCAAGAGAGAGTGCTAATAATTTATAAATTGTTTATAATTTGCTTTTGACAGACCGGCATTATTATTTACCGGGGCATATATTGCATTATTTTGATATAAATAAAACGCCAAGCGTACCCGGTCCACAATGTGATGAAATCACACCACCTGCTCTTGTCTCTATAATTTCCTTGAAAATGCCAAGCGAAGCGATATAATCTCTTACCTCATCAACAACGCTTTCATCGCATTCAGAATGTGTGATAAATACCCGGTCCGGCATTGCATTTTTCATATCATCCTCTAAATCGTGGGCATAATTCTTTATTACCTTGCCGATTTTGCCACGGTATTTTTTGCTTGCATCCATTTTTCCATCTTTCACAACAATCATAGGATGAAGCGCCAATGCTCCGCCGATTAACGCGGAAACAGCACTACATCTGCCACCTCTGTAAAGATATACAAGTGTATCAACCACAAAACTAGCCCGGACTTTTGGAATTAATTCAGAAATTCTTTTTCTGATTTCTTCACGCGATTTACCGTCTGCCGCCATAATTGCAGCCTCCACAACAAGCAAACCAATTCCCGTTGACAAATTTCTTGAATCAATTACAGTAACCGAATCTTCTGCTTCCAGTTCTTCCGCCGCCAGCCGAATTACATTCCTGGATGTTGACATCTCGCCGGATATTGAGAAGCAGATAATTTCCCTGCCAGCCTCAATATATGGACTCATAATGTTCATAGCCGTCTCTATGGATGGTGCAGAAGTCTTCGGTGTCGTCTTATTTTCATCCGCCCATTTATATAATGCAGCTATATCAATTGCCGGGCCGTCTTCTAATTCTTCGTTTCCTTTTACAATATGTAAAGGAATAATATCGATATCGTATTTCTTTAAAACTTCCTGTGACAGATCGCATGTGCTGTCAGATATAATTTTTACCATTTTAACACCTCCAGGCTTTCAAAAATCATTTTGTCCTTTCTTTCTGTTCTATTATACTATCTTATTTTATTGTTTCAATTGCAGCATAAATATATGATACTGATTTATTGAATTATTAATTATTTAATTATAAAAACACAGATAATAATAATTACAATTATACCAAACAATGCCAATGTTCTTAACTCACCTGACAAATCATTCTTGCAAGGAACAATATTTTCATCTAAAATTTCAACCAATCTATTTCCTTTGGGTGTTTCCCAATAATTCACAGAAACTATTTTCCCATTAGGTAAACTTTTTGTTTTAGATGAATAATGAATAGATTGTGCTTTAACTATATTACCATTTATTTCAACATTCACAATATACATAGCATTTCCAGTATCACTGTAAATGGTTTGTTCTATGACTCCTGTTGTATTTATTTTATCCATAAACTATTTAAACCAGCTTGTTGCGGTTTTCCATCCTTTCTATAATTTCAAGCCCTGAATCATTGATTTTTGGAGTTTTTCTTTTGTTTTTGCTTACGGCCATCAGTGAAAGAAACAGTGGATCACGCATTATCTTCTTTACCATTATTAGCTTCCTGATGAGTTGCTACTGCTGTTGTATTTTCCGAAAGAATAGCTTTTTGGTGTATAACTGCTGCTTCCATCACTGCCACTTGAATGATACGATGAACTGCTATGTGACGAGTATGAGCTTGATGGTGAATAGTCATAATCATAATACTTCATCTATTGTCTGATGATTGAACAATCTCTCCAATCACATCACACTCCTATTTCTCACATTTTCAAAACTCTCAATCCTGTTGAGAGTTTTTCGCCTCTTCCTCTGCAATATCATATAACTCAGCTAGTTTTCTCTGAAGAATACTCTTATCAATCAACTTAGTTTTATATTCAGCAATCATTGTCTGCGATAAACTTCTACTCAAAGAATATTCAACGACATCCGTATCAGCATTTTTACAAAGAATCATTCCTACACTCGGATTTTCATGGGGCTTCTTAATATCTCTATCCAATGCCTCTAAATAAAAGTCCATTTTTCCCATATATTCAGGTTTGAAATCATCAATTTTTAGATCGATTGCAACTAAACACTGTAACTCTCTGTGATAAAAAAGAAGATCTACATAGTAATCATTATTTCCCACTTGGACATGATATTCTTCATCAATGAAAATAAAATCTCTTCCAAATTCAAGAAGAAATTTTTTCATATTTTTCAAAATTGCTTTCTTTAAGTCATATTCTTTATATGGTTCTGGCAAATCAAGAAACTCTAACATATACATATCCCTAAGAACACCTGTCATATCTTTACTTTCGATTGCAGATGGGGCTTTTCCATTAGATAAAAGCAACCTCTCATAATATCCACTATCAATCTGTCTCGCCAATTCCTTTGCCTTATATTTTTCCTTTGACGCAAGTTTTAGATAAAATTCTTTTTCTTCATAGCTTTTTGTTTTAGAGATAATATGCAGATTATTAGACCATGTATTTTCTCTCAACAGCTTTGAGAGTTCTGGTTTATCCTTGTAAGTTTCATAAAATTGTTTCATTCTCCAAATATTTTGTGATGAATATCCTCTAATTCCAGGTTCTTTACTCAATATATATTCAGACAAAGCCTTCACAGTAGACTTTCCCCAACCATTTACATCAATTTGTTTTGAAACATACTCACCAATAGACCAATATAAATCAATAATTGTAGAATTAACCTGATATTCAGCTTTCTGTTTTGCCGAATAAATCATTCCAAGTACGTCCTCAAATACTCCCGTAATTTCAATCTCGCTCATACCTTATCCTCCTTACTTTACCTGCCATACATTTACTCTTTTATTATATCATTTTATACAATTGATCTACTTCTGTTTCGTATACTGATTCAGTCTGAGTATCAAATAGTACCCACTCCACCAGATCAAAGCAATCCGGATTCTTCTGCAGAAATCTGGCAACTGTACATACCGCAATCTTTGCCGCAAGCTCCACAAGAAAACTATATACTCCCGTTGATATGGAAGGAAATGCAATAGACCTGATTCCATTATCCATTGCCAGCTTCATAGAGTTCATATCCTAAGTCCTCTCAATTCATGTATTTATTCCATGGTGTACGCACCTCTATCAGATTGCCGGA
>OQVN01000984.1_pt1 | contig 10279 bp, 7 predicted proteins | sample 1691621 | NCBI WGS metagenome assembly OQVN01 (sample SAMN03418278, study PRJEB22391) | human gut metagenome | biome: human-gut; feature: organic feature; material: feces | host: Homo sapiens | place: Tanzania | collected 2013-01 | reverse complement strand
TTTCAAGTCATATCCTCCAGTCATATATTCACTAATTTAAATCGATGAACTGTAAATCGTCATCTTCGCTGTCATCTTCATTGTCATCCTCTGCACTGCTGTCTATAGTCTCAGACGGCTTATTTCCCTCATTGACAAATCCATCAATTGCCCTTTGAAGCTGATTCTTTAAAGCATCCTCATCAGCATCGTTTTCTGTGTCAGAAACGTTTACCTGCTTCGAATCCTCTTTTAAAGCAAAATCAGACTTGTCATTTTCAGCTGCTTTCTTAGAATCAGGTGTAATTTCTACGGTTCTTCCGACATAGGATGCACCTGCTGCTTCTGTACTTTCCGTATTTTCATCTGATTCTAAAAGCTCATCAGTCTGTGACTCTTCAACGGATTCCTGAAGCTCGTCTGTATGTGATTCTTCAGCCGGTTCCTGAAGCTCTTCTACCTGTGACTCTTCAACAGGTTCCTGAAGCTCTTCTACCTGTGACTCTTCAGCCGGTTCCTGAGCATCATCATTAGCTTCTATATCATTATCCTCCGCTATAGTGTCATCTTCTATAACATTGTCTTCTATATCATCATCCTCTATATCGAGTTCTTTGGTATCGTCTTCTTCATCGTCTTCTTCATCATCTTCATCATTTGCTGTGCGCTTCCTATTTTTCACAACAACCACAAGAAGAAGTAATGCCAGAATAATGATAACAAGAATAAGTATTGCGGCTAAAACGAGATATTTATTGGCAATTCCCGGAACAAGCTCACTCTTTACCGCATCGTTTTCTTCCTGCGCCACTGTAGGTGTACTAAGCTCTGTTCTCATATATGTGCCATCTACGCTATCATATGTATACCAGCCACTCTCACCATTGTCATTTATGGCGTATACGAGGTAAAAATCCTTTGTCTTATCATCTGTTTTTTCGGCTTTGGTCTGGTAGGCTGTTGCCACACCCTTGCCCTCTATGGAGAGCGAGACCTCATTATATCCTTCAGGCACATCATCCACCTTAGGCAGTAAAACTACGATAAAATGTGACTCGGAATTGATACGCACATACTCATACGCTGCATTCTGGGCAGCATCATATACAAAAAGCCCATTGCCGCTTTCTGACTGTAAATACACAAGCGTGATATCACCAAAGGTACCATGAAGGGTATTGTATTCAAGGCCTTCAATCACTGTCTTTGAGTGCTCAAAGCCTTCAGGAACAACATCCTCAGGAATGTCATTTACCATAGTCCACTCTGTGCCATTTATATTGAACTTCTTCCAGTTATCCTGCTTATCCGCATTCTCCGGATCATCCTCGGCTCTTCTGGTAACTACTATATTGTATGTGCTCGTGCTGCCGTCCTCTGCTGTCACAACAACGCTTACTGTATTCTCTCCAACCTCAAGCGAATCATTGCCTGTGACAGATGTCACACTCGCCTTTGAATCAGCCGGATTTGCTGTAACTGCAAGGCTTGAACAGCTGTAATCTACTGTAGCTGTGTAATCCTTTGTCGCAGCAGAAAACTCAGGTGAAAGTGTACCTGCTGAGATAACAAGCGAGCCAAGAGATGCGTTTGAGGACTTCTTTTCCTCTTTGTTTTCATTATCTTTATTTGCATTGCTGTCATTGCCGGTATTGCTGCCAGAATTATCCTTGTTGCTGTTTGAATCGTTGTTTGATGAAGCACTTGTTACGGTCACATTCGTGCTGGCACCTGTGATTGTGCCTCCGGCATCGTTACCCTCTGCATCTCCTACTACTGTACAATACGCCTTTATAGTGCAGCTTCCTGCGCCCTTCGCCGTAAATGAAAATGACTGCGATGTAGGATATCCGGCAGCGTCACCAATATTTGCCACACCATCGCCTCCGTTACTCAACACTCCCTCGTCAGAGCTTGAGATAACTACTGTACCAAAATATCCTGACGGCATAGAAACCGTCACCTTGACTGTTTTTCCAACAGCTACAGAGCTTGAGCTGACACTTAATCCAAGTCCCTGCGCATATACATGCTCGGCAGGTGCGAAAACAAGCATCACCGCCATAACAAGTGATAATATACATCCAAATAATTTCTTCATATTTTTCCTCACATTTCTAATTCTGCGATATCTTTGATTTGCCCAGTATGTGTCTGTTCATGATTATCATATCAAGGGCATTTCCACCATCGCCCTTTCTGTTAGCATCAGCTGCCTCCAGATAAGAACCGGTGAGTGTTCCCTTTCCTAAAATATGTCTGTTGAGCTTAATCATATCAAGTGCATTTACAGCACCGTCACCATTGATATCTCCATATACAACAATATCATATGTCTTTTTCAGATTGCCTGATGCGTCATAAACAGCCACTTTATTGCCTGTTGCAACCTTTCCGCTGTTTTCCGAGCCTGAGCTTGTCAGAAGCTTTACGCTGCCTGATGCTGATACTGCTATATTCTTCACAAAATCAGCTGCACCTGTTCCCGGCTCAATGCCTGTAATGTAAGTACCTATACTGTATTTACCTGATGTAATATTTACATCTGTATTATTCTGGTTATTATTGCCACCGGAATTATTATTATCTGCCGGTGCCGCCTGCCTGTTAATATTGATAGTGTATGTTCTTGTATCACCGCTTTGCGACTTGCAATTTACCTTGATTGTATTATTTCCGACAGCAAGCGAATAGCTTCCTGTGCCAGAAACACCACTGTTTCCTGAAACTGCATCTGCCGAAACCGTCACTGAGCCTATTGCATTTGAAACAACAGCAGAATAGCTTGTGGTCGCTCCATTGAATGCCGGTGTGAGTGCTACTCCGCTTATTGCAAGCGACTGCAGATAGTTATTGGTATCACCGGCTTTATTAAAGCCTACTGCTGATGATGGCATATTATTGTATACAGGTATTTTGAATACGAAGGCCTGATTCTTGTCTGAATATCCCTTGGCCAGGCTCTGTCCCTCAGTAAGTGCAGCTGTGACATTGCCCATATACTGATGGAAATACAGTGAGCTTGTATTTACTACATTAAACTTCTCAAAATACAGTGTATTCTGGCCTTTATTGATATAGTTGCTGCCCACCTTTACCGCTCCGCCGCTTATGGACTTTGCTCTTGTATTCCAGCCCTGTTTCTTTGCGAAAGACAGTCCATTTTTATAAATCTGGTCTTTCGTGCTTCCGGTTGCACTAAAATTGAAATAATTATAGTAGCCTTCGTATCCGGAATATGTACCCGAAATAAGAGGGCTTGTTCCTTTTTGTCCCTGCTCCTGCTTTATACGAGATGCTATATGGTACGCACTAACTCCACTGCTCTTTGCTACATCCATGAAGGTGCTTGCATAATTGATCTTCTCACCATTGTTGGAATATGTCTTTGTGCCCTCCATAAATGTGCCTTTTATTATGGACTGAACACCTGCAAGCGCCTCATTCGGACTGTATGCAAGGCTTTGGAACTGGAAAATATTGGTCTCATCAAGGAAATTCCTTGGATCCATGAGATAAGCAATATAAGCACTGCTTGCTGACACCCAGCCCGGCTCATACTCAACCCACGTATTTGTTGACCAGTTATAGGCTCCTGCTGCTGTCGATTTCTTGGCATTGTCTGCTGATTTAGACACCAGATTAAGTCCGTTTATGCTTTCTTTTTCAATCACCGTATCCCAATTCAGTCCTGTATTTACAGCCTCAAAGGTCCAGTTCGGATACTTATTGTGAAGTGCTGTGAGGTTTGGGATATAGCTGTCAGGAAAGCCTGCATTCTTCATAGCCGTAACGAAATCAGTATTGTCTCCGCTGTTATTGTATGTCACCTTTATGTATGTGCTGATAGTCCAGCCCGTAAATGCCTTGCCGTTTAACGTGCCCTTGACATTGTACCAGACCACACCGTTTACCTTGGTCTCTCCGATTATGTCAACCTGATGATTCCAGTTGAGCGAGACTACCTTGGTAGTGCCGGATGTGCCTGCTGCATTGCGGACATATACATTGCCACCGGTAATCGTACCTGTAGCATATGCTCCCGATGCTGTCGCAAGAGCAAGCTGCTCCTCATTATTCTGCTGTATGGCATCCGCATTGCCGGTATCTGCCGAAGCATCCCCTGTCACTGCATTGTCTGATGCAGCTGTGCCGGTACCTGCTGACACGAAATCAGACCTGATATAGCTGACACACTCCTCGTTATTTGCTGCCAGATTGTACTTTGCCTTGTACCATACCTTACCGTCTGAACCTGTGGTCTGCTCAAGAATAGTGATATCCTTGCCGTTTGAAAGCTTGTGCTCCAGCTCATATTCTGTTCCCGGTCCGCTTCTCGCCGCTACCCAGTATCTCTCATCACACACAACCTTCGCTGCCTGATCCGCATAGACTGCCATGCTGCTGTATGGTGCCAGATCACATGCAGCCAATGACAATGTAACGACAGAGGCTGCCAGAAATTTATTTATCTTTATCATCAAATCCCATCTTTCTTATGTGCATTGTTTACATTAATCCATTATCCATTTAATTATAATAGAATATGACCTTTGTATCAATGTATTCGGCAGAAATTTATTATTTTTTTATTAATAATATAAAAAACTCCCTTCAACGTGCATCTCATGCTTACGTTTCCGGGAGTTATCTGATTCATATTCTGCTTATTCTTACTGTCTTCTGTCGCCTTTTCTAGCTGAACAGGGATTTAATCTTATCCCATAAATCCATGAAAAAATTACCAATCTTTTCCCAGAATCCCGGGTCATTTATCTTGTCGCCAAGCTTTGATGCCCAGTCCTGTGCCTGGTTGATGACTGAATCCCAGTCGATATTGGCATCCTTAAGCTTCATAAGAAGCGATGTCAGCTTTGCGATATCATCATCAGAAAGCTTCAGGTCATAATCCTTTGCAGCCTCCTTTATCGCATCCTTTATCTGGCTCTCATCCTTAAGTCTTCCATCAGCGAGCTGCTTCTTCAGGTCTGCAATCATTGCCTCGATATCCTGTGAATCACCGTCAATGCTCTTGTTGAGCTCGCCCGTTGTGACAAGCTCATCCATAGCTGCGTCTGTCACCTTGTCGTCAAGCTTCTTGCCCGTCATCTCCTCATACGCCTTGAGGGTGCCTACCAGTGCCGCCGTTCCTGAAATAGGGAAAGGTCCTGCAACTATGATTTTGGCATCAGCTATGCCTGCTGTGGCAAGTGCATTCTTGTACATGCCTACCGTACAATAATTGATATTGTGTGTGGAAACACTAAGGCCTGCCCCCTTTGTATCCTCTGTAATGAGCACTGATGAGAGTGACCTTGTACCAATCTCACTCTTGCTGATGTATGAATCAAGGTACTTGTGCTCCTCATCGTTATTTACATAGACCACATCATATTTGTCCAGATCTGTGAGCTCGATTCCCATAAATCCAAGCACAGTCGCTCTCTGGTCCGGTGTGAGGTCTGCTCCAAGGCTTAAGTATGGCTTATCGTTTTTGCTGATAGTCACCTTGTCATTTGTCTCGCCGCCTGCTGCCGTGGTGCTGTCTGCAGTGCTATTATCGGCTGCAGCACTGCTGTCACCCGCCGATGCTTCAACACTTGAAGCCGTATCAGTCTGTGTAGCGGACTCTGTTGCAAATACAGCCGGATTCATCGTAAAAAGTGTAACCGCAGCGAGCACGCCACATACAATACTCTTTGCTTTTTTCTTTATAAATCTAATCATTTTTCCTCCAATCTACTGCTCTATATCATACGAAATTGTAAAGTTTCTTCCGTCGAAGCTGACATCTGCCATGCTTCCGCATACCACAGGCATCATCGGCGACATATGGCCTATATCCAGATCCATGATAATCGGCACATCAAACTCTCTAAGCAGTGATGAAAGTGCCTGTCTGTGGTCAATGCCAAACATTTCCTCTCCGAAGTGCGCCGGGCGTCCGATAAGAAAGCCCTTAACATTTGAAAACCATCCTGCATTTTTCATCTGCCACATAGCTCTTCTCATGCCCATCACATTAAGGTCACAGGCCTCAAGGAACCATATGATACCATCATCACTGTAGCGCTCATTAAATTCTCTTACATGGTCAAATGATGTGCCAAGCAGATTGATAAGGCAGTCCATGCAGCCTCCGAGCAGCCTGCCTCTCATAGAAAGCCTGCTTTCTTCTGCCGCTGCAGGAATAGAGCTGATGCACGACCTTTCAGTCAGATTGTAGCCCACAAAAGGAGCATTCTCATCCTTTATTGATTCCTTCTCCCACATAGGGTAATTGGTAAACGAAAGCTTTCTGCCACAAAGCAGATCAAATGCATCGGTAAGTGACTCATGCCACACCTCCATGCCAAAGCTGCCTGCACACGGCCCGTAAATGCCCGCTGTGTCAGCAATAGTGGCCTCCAAAAATGTGAAATTCGTGTTGTCGGAATAGCCCATGTACCATTTCGGCTTTGATTGCTTCACGCGCTCAAAATCAATATAAGGCACCACCTCGCACATCAGCTCTCCGCCACCACAGGATATAAGCACATCACTGTCAGCAGAAGCATAGCTCTCATTCAGCTCCTCTGCACACTTCTTCGGTGTATTGCTGATGCCTATGCCGCTGTCACACCTGCAGTTTGGTCCCTCTATCGTCCTATAGCCCATGCTGTGAAACCTTTTGATAGCGTTGTCAAAGGCGCTCTTATACGGCTCTGTTGTACAGCCCATCGAAGGCGCTACAAAGCCAATTGTTCCTCTATCCTTTAGAAATTCAGGGTATCTCATGTCTCTATCATCCTATCACTGTTATTTACATATCTAAGCTTCTGTCTGAAGTAAAATATGTAGGATTTTATCATTTCTGTCCAGGTCATCTTACTGTCATAATTAAATGTCGTCGTGTACTGCACATGCTGTCTGTTGCACCAGTTGTATATGTCATGCAGACTTATCGAATCAACATACTTCATATTGTTCATAAACACCTTTACCTTTGAAAGCTCATCCTCGCTGTCAATGTAAAGATGGAAGACGGTATTCGGACATTCAATTATTATCCGCTGTTCTTCTATATTTCTCATCACTGTATCCTCTATTGAATAATGCAGCCTGTGCGATTTAAACACATCATCGTTTGTCACACCGGCACGCAGGCAATAACAAAATATCGTAACTGTTCAGCGCCTTCACAGTTACAAAATATTACATAACCATAGTACTACACCAACGTCACAAAATCCAGTCATTTTTGCCTGCCAATTCTTACTATTTTATTAAGAAATCCGGTAGATATTATACTCCCTCGCAGTCAAATGCCGGTATGAAGCTGTCCTTTGCCACGTCCCCCTCCTGTATAAATGCATTTGTGATACCTATTTTAATAGCATAGTCAATAAGTCTTTCATACTCTCTCCTCGTCACTGTGCGGTTTATCTCCGGATAAGCCTTTAGAGCAATCGGCGTAAACTGGCTCATCATGCTTATGTATATGCTGTTTTGATATGTGTCATGCAGATATTTAAGTATAGCCTTTGCATCATTCACATGCCCCGGCAAAAGAAGCTGTCGCACTATAACGCCCTTTTGTATGAGCCCTGTCGCATCGTCGATCACGACCTTTGGCTGCTGCCTGACCATTTCTGAGAGTGCCTGCTTTGCGACAGACGGATAATCCTTTGCTCTTGAATACTTTGCTGAAAGCGCGCTGTCCATATATTTAAAATCAGGAAGATACACATCCACTATCCCCTCAAGCAGCTTTAGCTCAGTCACATTTTCATATCCGCTCGTATTGTATACAATAGGAAGCTTCATGCCGCGGCGCCTTGCATCGCTTACCGCCCACACTATATCCGGTATATACTGCCCCGGTGTGACAAGATTGATGTTATTTGCACCTTTGCCCGCCAGTTCTATGAAGATATCACTCAGCCTCTCTTTACTTATCACCTTTCCCGCTTTTCCGTCAGAAATCTCCCTGTTCTGGCAGAACACGCAGTGTAAGCTGCAGCCTGAGAAAAATACTGCTCCGCTTCCTTTTTCACCTGATATGCATGGCTCCTCCCAGTAATGAAGTGCTGCGCGCGCCACCCTTATTTCAGCTGAAACGCCACATACACCTGTTTGTCCTGTACCTCTGTTAATGCCACATTTTCTTGGACACAACAAGCAATTTTGGTATTTATTCATAATTTTCATTTTAACCCTTGCTAAAAATAATGTTTGATACTACAATCTATATGATTATGCGGTGCATACACCATGCGCCTTTAGTAATCATTTTAGAATTATACCATAACTATTCTCGCAGAAGAGAAATAGTTAAAATACACAATAAGGAGATTACAATGAATCAGTCAAACTGTATCGTCGCCCAGTCAGGCGGCCCAACTGTTGCAATCAACGCAAGCCTTGCAGGAGTCATCGCAGGAGTAAAAAACTCTGAGAAATACGATATCTGCTATGGCGCCGTAAACGGAATACTCGGCATATTAAATGAGAATTACCTCAATCTGTCAGATATCTTTGCAGATGATGCTAATCTTGAAAAGCTTAAGACCACACCTGCCATGTATCTTGGCTCATGCCGTCACAAGCTCCCGGATTACAAGGATGATGATTCACCATATGTATACATCTTCCACCAGTTCGATAAGCTTTCCATAAAGGCTTTCTTTTACATCGGTGGAAATGATTCGATGGATACCGTATTAAAGTTATCCGATTATGCAAAAAAAATCAACAGTGATGTGAAAATTGTAGGAATTCCAAAGACTATCGACAATGACCTGTGCATGACAGACCACACTCCGGGCTTTGGCTCTGCCGCCAAATACATCGCATCAAGCATGCTTGAGATAGCCCATGACACCTTTATCTATGCTGTTAAGAGTGTGACAATCGTTGAAATCATGGGTCGTGACGCAGGATGGCTCACTGCCGCTTCCGCTCTCGCACGTAATGAGTACAATACAGCGCCTCAGTTTATCTATCTGCCTGAGGTGGATTTTGACAAGGACAAATTTGTTGCCGATATAAAAGAAGCCCTCGAGCACACCAACAATGTAATAGTTGCCGTATCCGAAGGAATACATGACGCAGACGGCTCATACATTACATCATCAAAGGCCGCATGTGATCAGTTCGGACACCAGCAGCTAAGCGGTGCCGGAAAGGCTCTTGAGTTCATCGTAAAGGAAAACATCGGTGTCAAGGTGCGCTCTGTAGAGGTAAACGTGCTCCAGCGCTGTGCCTCACACCTTGCATCATTAACCGATATCGAGGAATCATTTGCTCAGGGTAAAAAAGGTGTTGCGATTGCAGCAGAGGGTGTGACCGCATCAATGGTATGCTTGAAGCGCATCTCAAATGATCCTTATCAGGTGGAATACACATATTCTGCTATCAAGGATATCGCAAACGAGGCCAAGTCTGTGCCAAGAGAGTGGATTAATGATGCGGGCAATGATGTAAAGCCTGAGCTTATCGAATACCTAAAGCCACTTATTCAGGGAGAAACCGCTGTAGCCTACAAGGATGGTCTGCCTGACTATATGGATGTGTCACATCTTCACAGATGTAACTGATATTTAGCTGCTGCCTGCACCCCCGGTGTGGGCAGTAACAGCATATCTCCAAGGAGGTCGATTTACATGAAGAAAAAAGTGCTTATAACCTGCACAGTTGTGCTTGGTGTGCTTTTGGCTGTTTATCTTGGCTTTGCCTTTTATTTTAGCAGCCACTATCTGTTCAACACAAAGATTAACTCTGTAAAATACGCAGGGAAAACCGCAAAAGAGGCATTAGAAAAAAATACAGCCCTAAGCCGCGACTATCTGCTAACAATCACTGACAGAAAGGGCAACAGCTTCTCACTCAAGGGACCTGACTTTTCCTATGAATATGTCTCAAACGGTGACGAGGAGCAAATCTTAAAAAGCCAGAATGCTTTTACCTGGCCTGTCAGTCTTTTCAAAGCTCAAAGCTATACACTAAAGGGGTCATCCAAATATGATGATGCTGCTCTGGAGGAAAAGCTCAAGGCGCTTGATATTTTCAGTGATGACTACATTGAAAATCCTGAGGATGCCCATATCGAGATAAAAGACGGCGAATACAATGTGATTGAAGAGAAAAAGGGCAGCAAGCCGATATATGACAGCATCCTTGCCGAGGTAAAGGATGCCCTGGACAACGAGCTTCCAAAGCTTGCCTTAAGCGATGACTGTTATGAAGCTCCAAAAATCACAAAGGACAGCGATACGATCAAAAATGAAAAAGAAGCTCTCGACAAATACACTGCTTCAAC
>OQVN01000982.1_pt1 | contig 10285 bp, 10 predicted proteins | sample 1691621 | NCBI WGS metagenome assembly OQVN01 (sample SAMN03418278, study PRJEB22391) | human gut metagenome | biome: human-gut; feature: organic feature; material: feces | host: Homo sapiens | place: Tanzania | collected 2013-01 | reverse complement strand
GAGTTTGGAAGGTAGAAAATGGAAAAGTATATTGGAAAATCCGTATATAAGGGAACAGCGATCGGACCTGTGAGTGTTTTGAAGAAAAAGGACAGCCTCGTTAAGAGGATCCATATCGACAACACAGAGGAAGAACTGAAACGACTGGATGCGGCTAAGGAACGTACGATGACGCAGCTGGGACAGTTATACGAGAAGGCTCTGCAGGAGGTCGGAGAAGTCAATGCAGCCATTTTCGAGGTGCATCAGATGATGCTCGAGGATGACGATTATCAGGATGCCATTCACAGTATGATTCAGAACGAAGAAGTGAATGCAGAGTATGCGGTGGCAGTGACCGGTGATAATTTTGCAGAGATGTTCGCCAACATGGATGATGAATATATGCAGGCCCGCTCTGCGGATGTCAGGGATATCTCCAACCGGCTCGTCCGCAATCTGTCCGGGGAGGAGCAGATTGACTGGAGTACCATGGAGCCATCGATCATTGTGGCAGATGATCTGACTCCCAGTGAGACGGTACAGATGGATAAGAGTAAGATCCTGGCCTTTGTCACAGTACATGGCTCAACGAATTCCCATACTGCGATCCTGGCACGTATGATGAATATTCCGGCACTGATAGGGGTACCATTGGAACTGGAGAAAATCCATAACGGAACCCGTGCTATTGTGGACGGCAAGGAAGCAGTATTTTACCTGGATCCGGAGGAAGAGCAGATCCGGCAGGCAGAAGCGGCACAGCAGACGGAACAGAGACTAAGAAGCCTGCTGGCAGAATACAAGGGACGTGAATCCGTGACAAAGAGCGGACGCAAGGTCAATGTATATGCAAATATCGGCAGCGTATCGGATGTGGCATATGTACTGGAGAATGATGCGGAGGGAATTGGCCTGTTCCGCAGTGAATTCTTATATCTCGGAAGGGATTCTCTTCCGGATGAGACAGAACAGTTCAATGCTTACCGTCAGGTGCTGCAGATGATGGCAGGGAAAAAGGTCATCATCCGTACCCTTGATATCGGTGCGGATAAAAACGTAGATTACCTCGGACTGGGCAAGGAAGATAATCCTGCCATGGGATACCGTGCGATCCGAATCTGTCTGGAGCAGCCGGAGATCTTCAAGACCCAGCTGAGAGCACTTCTCAGGGCGGCAAAATACGGAACACTGGCCATTATGTATCCGATGATCATTTCTGTGGAGGAAGTGCTGGATATTCAGAAAATCGTGGCTGAGGTGGCTAAGGAGCTGGAGGAAGAAAAGTTTCCTTACGCAATTCCGGAACAAGGAATTATGATCGAAACGCCTGCGGCTGTCATGATGAGTGAAGAGCTGGCGGAGCATGTTGATTTCTTCAGTATCGGCACGAATGATCTGACACAGTATACTCTGGCTATCGACAGGCAGAACAACAGACTGGACAGATTCTATAATCCACATCATGAGGCAGTCCTGCGTATGATACAGATGACTGTTGACGGAGCACATAAGCATGGAAAATGGGTCGGCATCTGCGGAGAGCTGGGAGCGGATACGACATTGACCACACGATTTGTGCAGATGGGAATTGATGAACTCAGTGTGGCACCGTCCATGGTGCTGAATGTCCGTAGTAAAATATGCGAAATGGAGTGAGAGATTCATGAGAATATACAAAGCGAAAGATTATGCAGATATGAGCAGAAAGGCTGCAAATATTGTATCGGCACAGGTTATTATGAAACCGAACTGTGTTCTCGGACTGGCTACGGGATCCACACCCATCGGTCTGTATAAACAGCTGGTGGAATGGTTCCGCAAGGGGGATCTGGACTTTTCTGAGGTTATGACGGTGAACCTGGATGAATATAAGGGTCTGAGCCGGGAAAACGATCAGAGTTATTACTATTTTATGCACCAGAATCTGTTTGACCATGTGAATATTCCGGTGGAAAATACACATCTGCCAAACGGAATGGAGCCGGATTCGGAGAAAGAATGCCATAGATATGCGGAACTGATCCAGTCACTGGGCGGTGTGGACCTGCAGCTTTTGGGAATTGGACATAACGGGCACATCGGTTTCAACGAACCGGGAGAGAGTTTTGACAAGCAGGTACATTGCGTGAACCTGACAGAGTCTACGATCGAAGCCAACAAGAGATTCTTCGCATCGGCGGAGGATGTTCCGAAGCAGGCATACACCATGGGGATCAAGACCATTATGCAGGCGAAGAAAATATTGATCGTAGCCAGCGGCGAAGACAAGGCGGAGATCGTACAGAAAGCTTTCTTCGGACCCATCACACCGCAGGTGCCGGCATCAGTATTACAGCTTCATAATGATGTAACGCTGGTGGCAGACGAAGCAGCGCTTAGTAAGCTTTCTGAATAAGAAAGGGGAAGCTGATAGGTCATGAGAATCAGAAATGCAAATATATATACAGAGGAGCATCGGTTTGTCAGAGGAGATGCAGCCGTGGAGAACGGCAGGTTCGTAAGCTGTACTGGGGATCCGGCAGGTGAGGAAGCTGTTGTGGATGCGGAAGGCATGTATCTGATACCGGGACTGGTGGATATTCATTTCCATGGTTGTAAGGGCGCAGATATGTGTGACGGCACGAAGGAAGCACTGGATGTCATCACATCATATGAAGCCTCTGTCGGTGTGACAAGTGTCTGCCCGGCTACCATGACGATACCTAAGGATGAATTGCTGGAGGTCATGAAAAATGCCGGCAGCTATGAGTATTCCGGTGGATCCCACCTGGTGGGCATCAATATGGAAGGACCTTTTATCAGTCCGGCGAAAAAGGGCGCTCAGGCGGCAGAAAATATCATGCACTGCGATTATGAATATTTCAGCAGGCTGCAGAAAGCAGCGAACGGGCTGATCAAGCTGGTAGATATCGCACCGGAAGAGCCGGGAGCGATGGAATTTATCGACAGAGCCAAAGGAGAAGTGGTCATTTCACTGGCGCATACAGCTTCCGGTTATGATACAGCAAGGGAAGCCATTGAACATGGAGCATCTCATGCGACACATTTGTATAATGCAATGCCGCCGCTGAACCACAGGGAGCCCGGCGTGATCGGAGCAGTGAGAGATTCAGAGAAATGTCATCCGGAGCTGATCTGTGATGGTGTACACATTCATCCGTCAGTGATCCGTGCAACGTTTGCGATGTTTGGCGCTGACCGCATGATCCTGATCAGTGACAGTATGCGTGCAACGGGCCTGGAGGATGGTGAATATACGCTGGGAGGACAGCCGGTTACTGTCAGAGGCAATCTGGCTACCCTGCATGACGGCACGATCGCCGGATCGGCGACGAATCTGATGGATTGTATGCGGTTTGTAGTAAAAACAGTCGGTCTGCCGTTAGAGACGGCAGTGATGTGTGCCACGGAGAATCCGGCGAAAGAGATCGGCATTTTCGATGAAGTGGGCAGTATATCCGTTGGTAAGAGGGCAGATTTCGTACTCCTGGATCAGGAACTGAACATTGCAGCGGTATATATCGACGGAAAGGAGTTCACATGTTAGATTTTTTGAAAGGTAAGCGAAAAGGGAATTGTATCGGATCTCCCTGTAAGGGGAAGGCAGTTGCTCTTACGGAGGTACCGGATCCTACATTTTCCGAGAAAATACTGGGAGACGGATTTGCAGTGATCCCCTCTGAGGGGAAAATATATGCTCCCGCAGACGGAGAGGTGACCGTGGTATTTGATACGCTTCATGCGATCACCATGACAACGGATCAGGGAGCGGAGCTTCTGATCCACATCGGACTGGACACCGTGACACTCAAGGGAGCCCCCTTCACGGCACATGTTGCTGCCGGAGACCATGTCAAAAAGGGTGATCTTCTGCTGGATGCGGATCTGGAGAAGATTCAGGAAGCCGGACTGCATATCATCACTCCGGTCCTGGTCTGCAATACCGATGAATATAATAAGATCAGTATTCTGAAAGAGGGAGAGGTATCTCCCGGCGAGGATGTGCTCCAGATCTCTTAAGAGCGGTACGTCCGTATCAACTAATGAAACTGGCCGGAACTGTTCCGGTTTAGTATAATGTAAAGGAGGAGAAATGTATGAAGTTTCTTCAAAAACTGGGTAAAGCGTTAATGCTTCCCGTAGCGGTTCTGCCGATCTGCGGTATCCTCATGGGTATTGGTTACTGGTTGTGCCCGGCAACGATGCAGGGTGGTGAGATCCAGGGTGTAGCAAATCTGATCGGTCTGTTCCTCGTAAAAGCAGGTGGTGCTTTGATCGACAATATGGCGATCCTGTTCGCAATTGGTGTAGGTGTCGGCATGTCAGAGAAAAATGACGGTACCGGAGGCATCGCAGCTCTGGCTTCCTGGCTGATGCTCACAACACTTCTGTCTACCGGATTTGTTACGACCATTATGCCCTCCATCGCTGAGGATGCTACCAAGACACTGGCATTCAACAAGATTGCGAATCCCTTTATCGGTATTATTGCCGGTATTATCGGTTCCATGTGCTACAACAAGTTCAAGGATACCAAGCTTCCCGACTGGCTGTCCTTCTTCAGTGGTAAGCGCTGCGTAGCTATCGTAGCAGGTGTGGTATCTATTCTGGCATCTGTTGTACTGCTGTTCGTATGGCCTTTACTGTTCGGCGGTCTGGTAGCTCTCGGTGAAGCTATCGTAGGAATGGATGTAGTCGGCGCAGGTATTTATGCTTTCCTGAATCGTCTGCTGATCCCTACCGGATTACATCACGCACTGAACAACGTATTCTGGTTTGATACCATTGGACTTGGAGATCTGCAGCACTTCTGGAAAGGTGAGACAAGCGCTGATGTATCCTGGAGCCTTGGAATGTATATGTCCGGCTTCTTCCCTTGTATGATGTTCGGTATCCCCGGTGCGGCTCTGGCAATGGTAAAATGTGCAAAGCCCGCCAAGAAAAAGGCAGCGATCGGTCTGGTAGCTTCCGCAGCAATCTGTTCCTTCATCTGCGGCGTTACCGAGCCCTTTGAGTTTGCATTCATGTTCTTAGCTCCCGGACTGTATGTGATCTACGCAGCACTGTACGGCATCTTCACCATGATCACTGTTGCTCTTGGCTTCCGTGCAGGCTTCAGCTTCTCCGCAGGTGCGATGGATCTGCTGTTCTCATCCTCCCTGCCTGCAGCAGCTAGAATCTGGCTGATCATCCCTCTGGGTGCCGCAGCATTTGCTGTATTCTACTTCGTATTCCTCTTCGCTATCAAGAAATGGGATCTGAAGACCCCCGGTAGAGAAGATGATGATGTAGAAGCAGAGAAGAAGATCGAGCTGGCAAATGATGATTTCGCAGCAATCGCAGCAACCATTCTGGAAGGCTGCGGCGGCAAGGACAACATTGCAAGCATTGACAACTGCATCACAAGACTGAGACTGGAAGTAAAAGACATTACCGCAGTGAATGATAAGGTGATCAAATCTGCAGGCGTAGCCGGTGTCATCAAACCCGGTAAGACCTCCGTTCAGGTAATCATTGGACCTAAGGTTCAGTTCGTAGCGGATGCCTTTTCCAAGCTTTGCGAATAATAAAGCACTGATAAAACTGAATATATGACCGGAAGAAAGACCTGCCTGGGAAGACCATGCGGGTCTTTCTTATATATGATGTTGGGGTCAAAAGCCCCCGACATCATATATATTTAATAATTACTTTATTGACATTTACTTTTGAAATGATAGAATATGTCAGAGAAAAAAAGCTGCAGGCCCGATGCCTGCGGGATGTATTGTAATGTAATGGAGAGAAAAGTCATGAAAAAATCAACAGGAAAGAGGAGAAACGGGGGATTTTCATTAGTAGAGCTGATCATTGTAATAGCTATCATGGCAGTGCTGGTGGGAGTATTGGCACCGCAGTATCTGTCTTATATACATAAGGCAAAGGTCGCAGCAGACCAGGCGAATCTGAAGAACTATTTTACGGAGATCCAGCTGGATTATGCTGCTACAGGAGTGTATAATCCACAGGTGCCGCTGGTGGATAAAACCGGAGCCGGGGGTTATGTGCAGAGAGAGATTCACTTTTTGAGCGGACAGACAGTGAAGATGAAGGCAGGCTACTTTGCTGTGACTGAAGATATCAAAGGACAGGGCGGTTACAATATATGCTACTATTGTGATCTGTGCACGGCTATTGATGCAGATGAGCAAACAAGGCAAAAGCATCAGGATACTTGTATCATTACATTTCTGTGATAGCGGTTGAGAGGAATATGTTATCTTCCCAGACATAACCCGATATTATCAGAAATGTAACAGATGTACCCATGCTTCACGGCGTAGGCGGCTGCCTGTCTGCGGATGGCAGGATTCGTTGCGTATTCCAGGGTGTAAGCGGTACAGCCGTGTGACATAGCCAGATCCAGATACTCAGTATAGTATTCACGCGTGTTTTGATCATTTTTAGTATAGACATCCTTTGAAAAATCATACGCAGTAAAAACGTTCTCCTGGTTTACCCCATCGATGAGAACGTTTTTTTCTGTTGTAAGATATTTTTTTACAAAACAGTCCCCACCGTTGATCATGATCTTTCTGCCTGTATGGTTCATATAGTCCAGAATCGTAAGGATTCCGTCATAGATGGATTCCTGCGGATAGTTATAGTATACATCCGTGTTATCAACAAAAAAGCCGTCCACACCCTTCTGTACCAGGGCGTCTACTCTGGAAGCTGTACATGCCTGCCATTCCGGAGCTGAGACATCAATCCATTTTTCCTCCGGCCAGTTCTCATAGGCACCCAGAGTATATTTCTCAAAGTCTGTATCATAGGATCGGAAGCTTTCGATCGATCCGATATTGATATAGGAGTAGATTTCGCGGATACCATTTTCTCTTAAACGGGCAATGTCATTTTTGGAAAAATATTCCGCATCTATAACAAGCAGATCAATGTCAGAAAGCTTTTCTATGATTTCAGAATCTTCGCCGATCAGGACAACGTATTTTTCTGCTTCATCGGAAGAATCAGCGGAGCAGGCACTGAGCAGGGCGGCAGATAATATCAGAACGAGAACATATATTTTTCTTAAGAATATCTTCGTTTTCTTCAAGTAAGGGCACCTCCTTTTCCCGCGATCAGCACTCATATCTGCATCCAGATAATTATACAATAGATGGCATCGCATTGCATCTATTTTAGAGCGTTTGGAGGGAAGAAAGCAGGAAGGAAGTATAGACAGAAAATGTTGTGAAAATATTTGTAAAAATGGCGAAAATGGCGAAAAATATTTCGATTTGTGGTATAATTTTTATGTAAATGTAAGATGATGCCGGAATCAAAAATTACCGGCTTTGATGCGTTCAGCGGTTAATGTAACCGGGAAAGTAGGAAGTTATATGAAGATTCAGGATTTTTGTGACATGAACAAATTTGAGCAGATCATGAAGAACTGGGCAAGCAGCACAGGACTGGCAACCGTGGCTGTAGGTGCAGACGGAAAATACATCAGTGACTGTTATAATTTTACAGAGTTCTGTATTGATCTGACGAGAGGAAGCGCAGAGGGGAAAAAGCGCTGCGAGCAGTGTGACAGAGAAGGCCATGGTGTGTATCCCTGCCATGCGGGACTTGTAGATTTTGGTATTCCGATCACACTGGAGGATGGAACCGTGCTGGGCAGTATTATCGGAGGACAGGTGCTGCCGGAGAATCCGGATGAGGAGAAGTTCCGTCAGACAGCGAGAGAGCTGGGTATTGACGAGGATAAATATATTAAGGCCCTGAAAAAGGTAAATGTGAAGACTAAGGAGCAAATAGATGCATCTGCAAATCTGCTGGGAGATGTGATCAACATGTTTGTGAGATCAAGCTATGCTCATCGTAGAAATACAAATCTGGTAGGAGAATTAAAAGGCGGTATTGCAGATGCTGCACAGCAGATCGCAGAAGCGGAAGACAGAACGAAGGAGATCGACGGTTATAGCAAGAGACAGCAGATTCTGGCACTGAATGCATCCATTGAAGCAGCCAGGGCAGGAGATCAGGGAAAGGGCTTTGCTGTGGTAGCAACGGAGGTCCAGAAGCTGGCGAGAGATATGGCAGCCTCCAGTGAAGCGATCAAGAAGATTCTCGGACAGTTATCTCATACGATCAACAATTTGAATCAGTAAGAAAAAATATAATAGAAAGACCGCATTTCCGATCGGTGACAAGGATCGGAAATGTGGTCTTTTGGCATTATTACTATCAATGTATTCAGAAAAGAAGACGATATACATAGTAAGATAACTGTGAAAACAAACGGATTTGGCATCTATTTTCAAGGAGGAGATAAGTATGACAGAGATAGGGGTAAGCAGCATCGGTGCATATGCTGCGCAGAGTGATTACAGCAAGAATACGAAAAACAAGACAACGAAGGATACAACGAGTGCTGCAGGCACGACCGATACTTCCAAAGCAAAGCAGACGACGGGGAATTATGGTCAGACCATCGGTCAGCCGGAGTTGTCGGAGAAGGCTGCGAAATACTATGAGCAGCTGAAGAAGAAGTACGGAAATTATGATTTTATTCTGGTCAGCAGAGATCAGAAGGAGAATGCAAAAGCCAATGCTGCAAAATATGCCAACGGATATAAGACGGTCGTCCTCATTGATGAAGACAAGATCGAACAGATGGCGACGGATGAGAAATTCCGTAAACAGTACGAGGGAATCTTGAGCGGTGCCGCTGCACAGATACAGCAGTTAAAGACCAGCCTGCAGAGTTCCGGTGCGAATGTCAAGGGCTTTGGAATGCAGATAAATGATGGCGGTACATTGTCATTTTTTGCAGTGCTGAAGAAGTCAAGCGCAGATCAGAAGGCAAGAATCGAGAAAAAAGGAGAGCAGAAGAGAGCAGAGAAAAAAGCTGCGGAGAAGAAGGCTGCTAAGAAAGAAAAGGAAGAACGGCTAAAAGACAAGAAGTCGGATAAGGTAGCAGACAGCAAGGAGGAAGCCGGCACAGAGGATACGGTAACGATCAGCGCCGGTTCCATAGAAGAACTGTTGTCTAAGATAGAAACCTACAATTTCAACACACGGAGTGACAGTGTGCAGACCGCAGGCGAACGGCAGGTCGGCCAGAATTTTGACTTCAGAGGGTAAGGTGAGGTTGCATGATTTCTATGGGGAAGTCCGGAGGTGTTTACGGGAGCGGCAATACCGGTTTGCCGCAGGCATTTTCCGGAGGAAGAAAGACGCAGAACAATCAGAAGAGTATCTTCGGAGCAAAAAATAAAAGTTCTGTTACCGATATTCGTAGAATGCTGTCCAGAGACAGTCAAAGTGCGCAGACACAGGCGGCGAACAGTTGGGGACAGGATTCTATTGTGACGAGTACTTTAAGTTACAGTGAATCGCTGCGCGATCAGAGACAGCAGACAAAAAATACAACATTAGCCCTGAAAAAACTGAAGTACCAGTTTAAAAGTATTTCGTCGAAGATACTGCGGAGCAAGACTTCCCAGGCGGCAAAGCAGGCAGCTGGGCAGGCGCGGAGAGAGATCATGCGCCTGAAGCGTCAGAAGCAGAACAGTGACAGTGACAGTGAAGAGATCGACGCAGCAATCGCTCATGCACAGGCAATGGAGCGTGTGGCGAAAAAGAAAGCAAAACATCTCGAAGAAGAGGAAATGGTGAAGGCCGCCGGCGGAATCTGTCAGGGAGACCGGATCAGCGAAGAAGAAACGAAGGATGCGCAGGACGCAGAATCTGAAAACGCGCGGAATGCGGAAGAAATGTCTGCGGAAGATTCCGCGGATGAAGTGTCCGGGGATTTCTCCGCATATGAGTATGCAGGCAATGAGGCGTATGCAGGGAATAGCTATGATATATCCGACTATATTGCTCTTGGCATGGATGCATTCTATGCGCAGACAGGAGACTTTATGTCGGAAATGAGCGATTTCACCTCGGAGATGATACAGGAAATGTCCGATAGCTTACGCGACCTGATGGAAGAGATGGGGCTGGATGGATTATCAGATACTGCGGTCTCTGTGAATAGGGAGATGGATCCCGCAGACCTCAAGATGATGAAGATCAAACACCGCAACAAAGAGATGAAAGACATCGTCAAGGCCGATGCGGAGTACCTGAAAGCAGTTTTTAACCACTTGGAGAAAATGAAAGACAACGTGGTCATTCCCACCGGGAATGCAGGAGCGGTTTCCTCCGGCATGACCGGGACTTCATTTTCCGCAGATGCTGTCGGCGTAGGTGTATCGGCGGCGCCTGTGCCGGTGATCAATATTACATTATAGGGTGGACATATAAG
>OQVN01000979.1_pt1 | contig 10301 bp, 14 predicted proteins | sample 1691621 | NCBI WGS metagenome assembly OQVN01 (sample SAMN03418278, study PRJEB22391) | human gut metagenome | biome: human-gut; feature: organic feature; material: feces | host: Homo sapiens | place: Tanzania | collected 2013-01 | reverse complement strand
TGTGTCTCCATTTTATTAATTGAAGTTCTTGTACTTTCTCTATATATTCTCTCATTTGATCTTGAATTTCTTCCTGCAAAGTTTCTTTCATTCCTTCCTTTAGATTTCGAACTGCCGTATCTGCCGAAGGTTGTCTGTCCATTTTGTATTCCAAAATTTTCATTTTGTCGTGAATATTCTCTATCCAAGTTATTATTGATGCCCATAAATCTGGACTTATTGTTATAAATTCTGCCTTCATTTGTGTTTGCATTGATATTTGTGAAGGCATTTGTATTGATTGATTTTTCTGTTTTAATTCTTCCATTGATGGCATTTTCCATTTCCTCCTTTAAATATTTTTCATCATGTAGACTTCTATCTCTACATCTATTTCCATCTGGTGTAATGTAAGTTATATATTTTCTAGTATCAGTCCATATAACTTCATAACCTTTATAATTCATATTTTTTATATAATCTTCTTTAGTGTTTGATATTAATAAACATTCATCAATATCATTTATAAGTTTGAATTTCCAACTTTTTCCTCTTTGTGCAACTGCAATTTCATTTTGACTTAAATCCTTTACTTTAGAATTTTTAATAGGTGTTTCTGTTAAATTGTAGTTATTACAAAGAAAGTTGGAATATTGTTTTAATCTTTCCAAATCTTTATTACTCATATGAACTTTTTTACCATTCTCAAATGAAACAGAATTAACTATTAAGTGATTATGAAGATGATTTTTATCAGTATGAGTTGCAATTAAGACTTGGTAATTCTTAAAATAATCAGCAAAATTAACTCCAACTTCATGAGCTTTTTCTGGTTTTATATTATCATCAGGAGAAAAAGATTGTATAACATGAAAAGATGTATTTCCATCTGTTTTATTATATTGTTCTTTAACAACTTGCATTTCTATTGAAGCTGTTTCAGGGGTACAATCTTTTCCTGATATTAAAAGTTCATTAGTTTTTTCTGGATTTGTAACATAATTAATTATGCCTTTTATATTTCTTTTGGAGGTTTTGACTTTAACGATTGCCATATATTTTTTAGCTCCCTTTGGAACACAACCAAATTAGGATTACTAATTTCACCAGAATTACAAGCTCTTGCGATTTGATTAACATTAGTTCCAATTTTTCTTAATTCAGTTAAAAATTCTTTATATCCATCATAGACATAAATTTTCCTATTCAATGCACATTTTGTTACATAACCTGTTATAGTTAAATTTGCTTTTTTACTTCTTTGCTTTATATAATCTAAATCTTTTGTACTAATTCTAATATTTAAATTTTTATCTTTATTCAATTTATACTCCTCTCTACTAAAAAAGTGTCTTGACACTTTTTTACTCGCCGATTTGAGTTTTCGAATGTAATGAGAAAATCTCAAAGGCAATAGCGATTATAGCTTTATATAAATAAGAATTTTTGAAAAAATTTCTTATTTAATATAGGGGTTTTAGGGGCTTGCCCCTTATTAAGTTGCGTTTGTATGTATATACAAAGGCGAAACTTGCAAATAGAATAAGCAAGCCCCAGAAGAGAAAGAAAATTAGTAAAATGTATTGCCAAATTTCATTCTGCAAGGTATAATAATCTTAATAAATTTAGTAATGTTATTTTAAATATATCCAGTTTTCGAAGGCAGGTATATTTTAGTAACATTATTTTTTTATCTTCAAAATACATTTCTAAAACTCCTTAATTACAATTTGAATTACTATTAATCCAAATCAAAAATTTATCTTTTGGTACAAGTTTTCTTTTACCAATTTTTAATGTAGGAAATCCTTTGCTATCCATAAGTTGATATGAATTAGCTTTAGATATCCCTAAATATCTACTAATATCTGTTGCAGATAAAGTAGCAGGTAAATCTTCTTTTGTTTTAAAGCTACTATGCATAAGCATTCCTCCTTTCTTAAATTTTTTCAGTTTAACGTCTGTTTGTATAGCATTTGCTCATAACAGTTTTGGTTCTGTTCTCCCTTATCAAAGCGAGCTACCCCTTTACATCACGTTAGCCAGGTAGAAGTTTCATTAGATGTTTACATCTAGACTATTTAGTTTTCAATGTGCTATAATAGAAAAGAGATCAAATAACAATCTGTTTTCTATTTGCAAAATCATTATAGAATGCTTGAAATACATTGTAAATAGAAAATCATAAGTCTATAAATAAAGTCATAATAGAAAAATCTATAATCTATTTTCAAAAATGGAGGTAATGTAATAATGTCAACATTTTTCACATTTAAAGATAGAAAAATTATATTAAAGAATGAACGGAGAATATTATGGATATTTAAATGGTTTTGAATATAATATTGGAGAAAAACTATTTGAATTTATCACAATGGACTATGATGACATAGATAAATTAAAAGAATTATATTCAGAATTAATACAGGTAGTTGCAGATGGAAAGTTAAATAATAAAGGATATGATTTATATTGTGATATTAATAATATTTTACAAAAATGCTTAGATTTCTCTCCATATACACATTTCTATAATCAAATATTAGTAGATATAATAATTAAAACATATAATATGAACTTTATTAGGTCAGATTTATTAATTAAAAATGATATAAAGTTTAATTATGATGAAGGATTCAACAAAAAAGAAACAAGTATACATGAATTATTGTTAGAGAAAGATGAGGATAAAAAGAATACAACAATATTAGTAAGAGATTGCTTTCAAAAAGTACAAGGAATAACAGAGAAAAGAAATAATAAATTTTTGGAATTTTTTAATGAAGTAAAAGATGCATTGGCAATGGATTTCAAAGAAAAAGTAGATGAATATAATGAAAGAATAACTTTAATGGCAGAATATTCAAAAGACAAACTAATAAGAGATTTAACTCCAGAACAAAAGATTTATTTGTATGAATCTACAGGAGTATTTAATTTAAATTATTTGAATTTATCTCCAACAAATACAATATTTCTAGATACAGCATTTAAAACAAAGTATATTGAAAATGGTAGTTTGACAAAAGAGGAAAAAAGATTAGATGTATTAGAAATGGCAAAGAAAATAAAAGAAAAAAATATTGAAGTTCAAGAAATATATGAGTTAGATAGTAGCGAAGATCAGATAAGGTTTGAATTATTCAAAGTAATACAAAACAACTTTGTAATAAAAAAATGTACAAATTGTGGTAGATTATTTATTCCACTTAAAACTGATAAACAATATTGTGATAATTTATACTTAAACACAGGCAAGAGTTGTGCTGAGATTGGTGCAACAAAAAAACATAAAGAAAAAATATCAGATAGTTTAATTTTAAAAGAATTTCAAAGAGAATATAAAAGAATGTATGGTTTACATTACAATAATAGTAAAAAATTTACAGAAGCAAAATTCAAAAAGTGGTCTAAACAAGCAAGAGAATTAAGAGATAAGTGTACAGATGATAAAATAGAAGATTTTAAGGAAGAGTTGAAAAATTTAAGTGAAATATTTTATGATTTTGATAAAATTTAAAAGTTTTATGTTATAATGATTTTAGATAATTTATATGAGGTTAAATATATGAAACAAATGACCAAAGAAGAGTTAATTGAATATTTTATAGAGCAACTAGGCGATAATAAGATATTAGGTCAAGTAATGACAATAGAACAAATTAGGGAAAAACTAAATGCTGTAATTAAAGATGTAAGCTATGCAGATGATATAAAAATATTTAATGCTTCATGGAAATTACAGCAAGACGGAACAGGCATTGTGAATTTTGACATTAATAAAATAGCAAAAGACCAAGAAAGAAGAATAATAGTTCATGAATTACTACATGCATTATCAACAACAGAAATAACAACAAAAAAAAATTATGAATTGAAAAAAAAGAAAGAAAAAAGTGGATTGCAAATATCTACCGCATATTATTGGTCGGATGGAGAAATAAATAGTCATTCAGAAAATGTTGCAATCAATGAAGGATTAATAGATTTTTTGGCGGTTCAAATCACGGGTATAAAAAATCCAGGTTATGAAGACGAAAAAAATATATATCAATTACTATCTCAAGTGATTGGTTCAGATATAATGCTAAAAAAAGCTTTTATAACTGATGCTTCAATATCACAAAACGCTCGTGATTTATTTAAAGAAGATTTAATTTCTAAGTATGGCGATGATTTAGAAATTGAATTAAATGAAAGTGTAAAAAAAATATTAACTTTATCAGATCAATTATTGGATCTTAGTCATAAAGATAGTATTTATGGTTTAAATGAAAATGGAAGAAGAATTCAGAAAGAAACCGAAAAGGAAAAATATGAAACTATAACATTAATGATGGAGCAAGTAATAGAAAATGAGCAAGATTTAGAAAAATTGTTTGATATAGCATCAGTAGTTCAAAATATATATGAAATTAGAAGTAAACTACAGAAAAGATTATATGATAGAATCTATGATATGTATATTGAAAAAGGAAAGGTTTCAGATAATATTTTTTCTAAAAGAAAAATTTTTGAAAAATGCATTAAATCATCTATTGCATTGGTGATGGATGAATTTGATTCTAGATTGTTTAAGGTAAAATATAGGCAAGTAGGAGAATACTATGAAGTTTTTGGAATTTCAAAAAAAGGAAAATTATATAATTCTGATGGACTTTTAATTGAAAAATTCGATGATGATACATTATGGTCTTTTTCTCCTGATGATGAAGAGGTTGTCGATGAATTTGACAGAAAAAAACTTCTTAGTATTGTAGATGAAGATAATATTTCAATATTACTAGAACAATTAAAAACAAAAGCAAGAGAATTTAATGAAAAAAATGTTGATCTAACAGAAACTTCACAAAATAATGAAGGAAATTATATGGATGTTTCTGTAATAGAAAATCTTATAAAATTAGAATATGGTAATTATTATGAATTTTATTCTGTTAATTCAGATGGAACTTTAAATGTAATAGAGCCACGGAGAAGAAAGAAGATTTACAGATGATATGTCTGAAATTGATATTGAATTACAAAAACAAACTACTGATGTTTCAATAACAGAGATGATGCAAGAAGCTGATAGCATGCAAGTAGCTTTATCTAGTAAAGAACCTAGAACGGAAGAAAATTCAATAGGAGAAGGTAATGATGGTAAGTAAAATAAATATAAAAAATCAAGAATTATTAGTACTATTAGAATTTGATGATTCTGAATACGAAAAGATAACAATGTGTTTAGATGAGCAAGATAAAAAAGTATTTGTAATAAATAATGAAATTGTAACAGATAAAAATTTAATTGATAAAATAAATAAAAAATATGATTTAGAATTACCAGATGAGTTAAAAGGAATTATATTTTAAAAAAGGAGTAATAAGAAATGACTTTTGAAACAAGACAAGCTTATTCAGAAGTTTGTGCAATTTTAAAATATATGCCAGATGAATATGTTAAAAAGATTCCTGAAAAAATAATAAAACTGTTTCAAAGTGAAAAGCTTGAAGATTACGAAGTTAATATTAATAAGTCAAATCCATTGGACAAGAATTATTTGAGTAAAAAAACAATGGTTCTTATTGCTATGCTTAATTATCAATATTGGTGTCCTAATAAAAAAGTAAAGAACGAGTTATATAAACAGTATTTATCTAATAACGAAAAGTATGAAAAAGAAATTCGAGAGAAATATAATACAGATAATTTATTTAAAAATAAAAAAACAGAAGAAATTGAAATTAAAGAAGAAACGCAGGCACTAGTCGAATATAAACAAAAAACATTCATACAAAAGGTTTGGGATAAGATAAAAAGTATTTTTAAAATAAAGTAATAGTAAAGGAAAATTTATGATAAATTTAGAAGGATTAAGAAAGTTAGGATATGATTCTATTTCTTTAAGTGTATCAGGTACTAGAGGCGAATTAGAATATATAGATGAAGAAATTGATAATTGGAGAGATGGCCAAGATTTTGAAGAAAAGTATATAATAAATATATTTGTAAGTATTTATGCAACTAATTTAGATACTCAAAAGAAAGGAAAAATCGGAAAATTAACAGGAAATTTCTTTGAATCAGAAATAGTGATGGATGATATTAGTTTTTATGATTTGTGCGATTCAGTTGGCACAGATTTAGAACATATGGCATCTGCTATAGTTGATGAAGAAGAGTGCATAAAGGATGAAATTTGTGAATTTGATGAAAACTTAATGTATATAGATAGAATATATATTAATGAAAAATTTAGAGGATTAGGTATAGCTAGTTATGTAATAAATTCTTTAAATGAGATATTAGAATATGCTGTTAATTTAAGTCCAAATGTATTAATATTATTACCAGCACCACAAGAAATTGGAGAGGATGGATTATTACAAGAAGTACGAGATGAGAAAATAAACGAGAATGATAAAAAAAGGTTAATTAAATTATATGAAAAACTTGGGTTTGAAAAGCTAGAAGATTCAAATTATATGATTAAAAGAACTAAAGAAAGATATATATAATTTGACCACTTTTTTGACCACAACCGAAACGAAAAACAATGGAAATAAAGAGAAATAAAAAACAAAGTGTTGTTCTGAAACCTTACAGAATAGCACTTTTTAAAATTCTATGAAAATAATGAAAGTTAAAAGTTAGTCCTCATAACCCGAAGGCATTAATCAATAATAAAAAGCAACATAAAAAGAAACAAAAGTGATATAATAAAACAAAAAGAATAAAAACGAATAGGAGAAAATAAATATGTGTACAGCGATAACATACAAAACAAAAGATTTCTATTTTGGAAGGACACTAGACTATGAAAATTCATATGGAGATGAAGTAACAATAACGCCAAGAAATTATGAATTTAACTTTAGACATAAGCAAAATATAAAAAATCACTACGCCATAATAGGAATGGCATATGTTACAGAAAATTATCCATTATATTATGAAGCAGTAAACGAAAAAGGTTTAGGAATAGCAGGAATAAATTTTGTAGGAAATGCACAATATAATAAAAAAATAAAAGGAAAAGATAATATTACGCAATTTGAATTTATTCCATGGATTTTAAGTCAGAGTACAACAGTAAAAGAGGCAAAAAAATTAATAGAAAAAATAAATTTTTTAGATGAACCATTTAGCACAAATTTACCATTAGCACAATTACATTGGATTATTTCAGATAGCATAGAATCTATAACAGTAGAAGCTGTAAAAGATGGAATAAAAATATATGAAAATCCAGTAGGAGTGTTAACCAATAATCCTACATTTGATAAGCAAATGTTCGAATTAAATAACTATATGAATTTATCAACTAAATCACCCAAAAACACATTTGCAAAATCGTTGAATTTAGAGAAATATAGTAGAGGTATGGGAGCGATAGGGCTTCCAGGAGATTTATCATCTCAATCTAGATTCATAAGGGCAGCTTTTGTAAAAATGAATTCAGTATCTAAAGAAGAAGAAAAAGAAAGTGTTAGCCAGTTTTTTCATATACTTAATTCTGTTGAACAACAAAGAGGATGTTGTGAATTAGATGATGGAATATTTGAAATAACAATTTATACATCTTGTTGTAATGCAAGTAAGGGAATTTATTATTATACAACATACGATAACAATCAAATTACTGCAATAGACATGCATAAAGAAAATTTGAATAGTGAAAATCTTATTAGATATCCATTAATAAAAGATGAACAAATAAAAATGCAAAATTAGTAAGCTATTTAACAAAATAATATTTAATACATATTATAGCTTAAGGGAGGGGATAAAATGTATCCTGATTATAATATGTATAATCAATATTATGGATTTAGAGAATATAATTACAGAAATAGTGAGATGAAAGAGGAAAGCGGAGAAATTATAACATTAAATCAAGCAATTGATTTGATAAGAAAGTCTGTTGATGATGAAAAAGAAGATGAAATGTTTTATGGTATATTAATAGAACAAGCACCAACTGATAAAGAAAAAGATATAATAAGAAGTATTAGAGATGATGAAAGAAAACATAATCAAATTTTAAGAGAATTATATTATGATTTTACAGGTCAAATTTTGCCAGCAGATAATTTTACAAATAGTAGCAATAATCAAATGAGTTATAAAGAAAATTTAGAAAAGGCATTATTTGGGGAACTTGATGCTATTAAGAAGTATAGAAAAATAATGGGAACTATGCCAAGTGGTAAAAGTTATACTTTACTTATGTCAATAATGACAGATGAAATAAGACATGCAAATAAATATAATTTTTTAATTCAAATGCAAAAATAAAAATGTTTATAAAAAACATATAGATCTTTCTTTATCAATATTTAGACTATAAAAAGTCTTTATATTGTAAGAAAGATTTTTATATTTGAAAATACTAAAATTCTTCTAACTTTTTACAATGTGATATATTAAATGTTTCAGTAGTTATTTAAAGCCTTTTTAAAAATTTTTGAAAAAGGGAATTACTATTTTCATTTGTGAATTTTAATTTTAGATAATTTAAAAATAGATAAGTCAACATGATAAACACAAAAAATAATAAAATAATTAAAAGTTGTTTTTTTAGTTCTTCTTTTGGTAAAGCTATTAAAAAAAATAAATAATTTGTAATCATAAAATATTCCACCTTTTAGTATATATATTAGTACTTTATGTGGAATATTTTATTTAAAAGAATATAAAAAGTCAATATAATATATTCAAAACAATATAAAACATATATAAAACATTAAATGTTTTTTATGAAAGTTGCAATTTGTGTAATTATTTTAGTAGCGTAAATAAATTCTTCTTCAGAATAATGTTGTAAGCATTCTTTTGTTTTAGTTATAGTTGTATCATCAAAACCATATAAAATAAAGTCAGCTGAATGTCCACTAATATTTCTTAGTTTTTTTATACTTTTATAGACAAGGTTACCTTTTCCTTCTTCTACTAATCCTAAAAATTGTCCAGAAATGCCAATCTCTTTAGCAAGTTGAGTTTTATTCATATGTAGTTCATTTTCTCTAATAAATTTAATTCTTTTGCCTCTTTCTATTTGTTCTAATTTATCTAATTCTATTTCTTTACTGCTATGATTAATATTCATAAAAACCACTCCTTATACTTATTGTTCATTTTATATGAAAAAAACTGAAAATATATAGGAAAATATTCTACATTAATATGGTATTCAATGAGGTTTTATGGTATATTATCCATAATAAAAATAAAAGGAGGAGTATAATATGGAGTCTAAACCAATGAAAATACTAATCATAGAAGATGATATTGAGGACTGCAATAGATTTGTTAATTGTATCAAAGATAGAAAAGATATAGAATTAGTTGGAATAACAGATTCGGATACAGAAGGATTAAAATATGTAAAATTGAAGCACCCAGAAGGTATAGTTTTAGATTTAGAGCTAAATAATAGCACATCAGGCAACACGGATTCTCTAGGATTTTTATTAAATTTAAAAAAATTAAACTTGAATTATGTACCAATTGTAATTGTAACTACACATGTTAACTCAAAAAGAACTTATGAAATACTACATAGGAATGGAGTTGATCTTATATTATATAAAGATCATCCTAATTATTCATGTAATCAAGTCTTAAATAAATTCATTAATTTAAGAAAAATAGAAATACAATCAGATATTAAAAACTTAGAAGAGGAATTACGAGAAAGTGAAAGTAAAATTTCAGAACATATTTATCATGAGTTGGATTTGATAGGAGTAACAGCAAAGTTAAAAGGAAGAAAATATATTCATGATGCTATATTATACTTAATACAAAACGAAAATAGTAATATAAATGTTATACAACATTTAACGAAAATATATAAAAAATCAGGAAATACTATAACTAATGGAATTCAAAATGCAATTATACATGCTTGGAGAGTTTCATCAATAGAAGATTTAACAACATATTATACAGCTAAAGTAAATTATGAGACAGGAATACCAACGCCTATGGAGTTTATTTATTATTATGTTGATAAAATAAAAAAGACGATCTAGTAGCAAATACTAGATTTTTTTATTTTTCGCCATTTTTTGTCATTTTTTTCTATTATTAGATACCGTTTATTTGAAAGTAATAAATGGTATTTTTTTATTGACACCAAGAGAAAAAACGAAATGGAAAAGGTGGTGAATACGATGAAAAATTGGATTAATGCCTTTTGGAAATGGGTTAGTTTTTGGATTTAATGAGCTAAACCAATAAGAAAAATATAAAGATAATTTGTATTGATTATCTTTATATTTTTATATATAATAATATAAAAAGAAAGAGATAATAAAATGTATTATGGATT
>OQVN01000977.1_pt1 | contig 10307 bp, 4 predicted proteins | sample 1691621 | NCBI WGS metagenome assembly OQVN01 (sample SAMN03418278, study PRJEB22391) | human gut metagenome | biome: human-gut; feature: organic feature; material: feces | host: Homo sapiens | place: Tanzania | collected 2013-01 | reverse complement strand
GTAGCCGTGCTTCCCATGGTGTTATCTTGATTACGACCAAGAAGGCGGAGAAGGATAGAATTTCCGTGGAGTACAATGGTTCTTATACTATCGATACCCAGTTGGCTAAATGGGACGACATCCAGGAGATATATGGCGCTGGTTACAATGGCGAGTTGCCTACATCCAGTACCTCTGGTACCAATGCCAGTTGGGGACCTAAGGCCGATGACTTCATGTTCAAGTATTTCGATGGCGAGGAGCGTCCATTCATGATGCATCCTAACAACGCCTCCGATTTCTTCCGCACAGGTTTCACCACCCAGAACTCTGCCATCCTCTCAGTAAATTCCGGTAAGACGGGTATGCGTTTCTCTGTTACGGATATGCGAAATAAGGATATCTTGCCAAATACCAACATGAGTCGTGACAACTTCAACCTCCGAGTGAATACCTCAGCAGGTCCTGTTGACTTCGACTTCACCGCCAACTATACTCGTGAGAAGGTGAAGAACCGTCCTGCATTGGGAGACTCTCAGAGCAACGTGGGTAAGAACCTCATGACCCTGGCGGGTACCTACGACCAGGCTTGGTTGAAGCACTATGAGGATGCCGACGGCAACTACTCCAACTGGAATGGTAACGACCAGTATAACAAGAACCCATACTGGGATCTCTATAAGAACAGCAATACATCCGACAAGGACGTGTTCCGTTTTACGGGTAAGGCAATCTGGAACATCAACAAGCACCTCAAGTTGCAGGGTACTATCGGTACCGACATTAACAGCATGAACTTCGAGGACTTCATCGCCAAGACAACTCCAGGAACTCCTGCCGGAAAGCTTACCGACCAAATCTTCAACAACCGCACACTCAACGCAGAGATACTCGCCCTCTACAACAACTCATGGGGCGACTTCGATGTCAACGCTACCGTTGGTGGTAACATCTTCAAGGTGAACAACAAGACCACTACAAACATCGGTCTCAACCAGCAGATGAATGGCATCCAAAACATCATGAACTATCAGGAGCAGAATACTCGTGAGAGTATGTACAAGAAACAGATCAGCTCCCTCTATGCCAGCGCAAGCCTCGGCTACAAGCATACTTACTATCTGGAGGGAACCATCCGTGGCGATAAGTCATCTACGCTCCCTACAAATAACAATACATACGTATATCCTTCTGTATCTGGTAGCTTGGTTTTCTCTGAGTTTATCAAGAACAAGAAGTTCATCAATTACGGTAAGATCCGCGCATCTTGGGCAAAGGTAGGTAGCGATACCGATCCATACCAGTTGGCACTCAACTATACCACGGGCAAGTACAGCTACTCGGGTTATACCATCGGTATGATAGCCAACTCAACCCAGCCAAACAAGGACTTGAAGCCTACGATGACAGGTTCTTACGAGGTTGGTTTGGAGATGAAGTTCTTCAACGGACGCTTGGGCTTAGATGCCACCTATTACAACCAGAACTCCAAGGACCAGATTTTGAGCTTGGCTTCAACCACCACCTCTGGCTATGCTTACCGCCTCATCAATGCCGGTGAGATTCAGAACCAGGGTGTCGAGATTGCCCTCAATGCTCGTGCCTTGCAGATCAAGGACTTCGCTTGGGACTTGGGTGTCAACTTCTCGAAGAATACCAACAAGGTGAAGTCGCTCACCGATGGCATGGACTACTTTGAGTTGGCGAAGGCATACTGGTGTGGTGTTTCTGTTGGTGCCAAGGTAGGAGAGAACTATGGAGCTATCCGTGGTCACGACTTCCTCTACAACGACAAGGGACAGATGGTTATCGATGCAGCTACGGGTCTTCCAAAGGTTGACCAGGAAATCAAGACCATCGGTAACTCTTCTTGGGACTGGACAGGTGGTTTCTACTCAACCTTTACCTATAAGAACTTCCGCCTTTCTGCATCCTTCGATGTGAAGGTAGGTGCTGACATCTACTCGATGTCCATGCGTTCCGCATACCAGACAGGTAAGGCAAAGGGAACATTGGCAGGCCGTGAGGAGTGGTACACTTCCGAGGAGGCCCGCAAGGCTTCGGGTATGGATCTTGCCGCATGGCGTGAGACAGGTAACTGCAAGGGATTTGTCGTAGAGGGTGTCATCGACAATGGCGACGGTACTTATCGCAAGAACGACATCGCCGTGAATCCTGAGGATTACTGGAAGCATGTGGCAAATGGCGTGCAGAGTGCTTTCGTTTACGACAACTCTTACGTGAAGTGTCGTGAGATTACTTTCGGTTATACCTTCCCAGAGAGCATCCTGGGCAAGTATGTCAAGGGATTGACCGTATCCTTCGTGGCACGTAACCCATTCATCGTTTGGAAGAATATTCCTAACATCGACCCTGACTCCAGCTACAACACCTCAGGTCTCGGTCTGGAATATGGTTCCCTGCCATCTCGCAAGAGTTATGGTTTGAACGTGAACGTGAAGTTCTAGTCTCGAAAAAATGAATAAATTTCTTTAGAAGAGTTCTAATATATAATAAGGTAAGAAAATGAACAATATAATCAAGAAATATATAGGTAAGAGCAGCCTGATGATGGCTTTCGCCCTGATGGCGACCGGCACTGCGATGACTTCTTGCTCAGATGATACCTTGAGCAACATCAATACCGACAAGACCAAGGTGAGCGAGCTCGACCCTAACGCACAGTTGACAACAGCTTTGTTGCAGACTTACGGTGACTTCAGTCTGATGGATACCTACCGTAACTATATCTCAGGTTTTCCACAGTACTTTGCTGGTGGTTGGAACGTAACCAACTATTCCGGTTCCAATTTCCGTGAGGACGACATCGCTCGTCGTGTCTGGGACCGCTACTATGAGGTCAGCATCAAGAACCTCGTGGATGCCATCCACAATTCAGCTGACAAGGCAAACTTGAATGCGGCACTTCGTATCCATCGTGTCTATCTCACGGCAGTCTTGGCAGATACCTACGGCGACGTACCTTGTTCTGAGGCAGGTCTGGGTTACATCTCAGGCATCTCCACCCCTAAGTATGATACCGTAGAGGAACTCTACAGCTGGTTCTTTGAGGAGCTTGACGCTTGCGAGAAGCAGCTTGGCACCGGTACCGATCGCATTTCAGGTGATGTCACCAGCATGGGTGGTGATGCCGCCCAGTGGAAGAAGTATGCCAATGCGCTCCGTATGCGCTATGCCATGCGCATTTCCGATGTTAATCCACAGAAGGCAAAGGAGGAGTTTGAGAAGGCTGTGGCTGCCGGTGCTATCGCCAGTGCAGCAGATGATGCTTACATCAGATATGCCGATTCTCCATTTACCTATTATGATGGAGCCAACGATTACGATTTCCGTACCAATGCCTTGGGAGAGATTCTCTATGGTCAGGATGCCACATCGCCTACCATGGTATGCTCTACCTTGTTCTATCAGTTGCAGAATACCAACGACCCTCGTCTCTATCGCATCTGCCGTCACTACTACAATATCAAGCGTAGTCAGGTGAAGCCAGACAAGGAGCAGAACATCGACTTGACTGATGATTTCCTGGCTTACTTCCAGAGCAAGGATCTCGGTGAAGAGCCTTGCAACCCTGGTGCAGCCTGGTACACAGACTGGATGAATCCAGCTACGATTGACGACCTTCCTACCTTGAAGAAGTATGCAGAGATAGACGAGAACACTTATGCCAACTCTGATTATATAGCCCGAGCAGGTCGTCCTTGCCTGAACATCGACTTCGAGATGCCTTCTTGTCCTGGCGACTTGATGAGCTATGCTGAGGTGGAGTTCCTCAAGGCTGAGGCTGCAACCAAGGGTTGGAATGTTGGTGGTGGTGATGCAGAGAGCCACTACGAGGCTGGTGTTCGTGCCAGCATGGAGTTGCTCAACAACTACTATCTTACATCCAACAAGATTTCTAAGGAAGAGATAGATGCGTTCATTGCCAATAATCCGTTGGGTGACAATCCTAAGGAGACCATCAACACCCAGGCTTGGATTCTCCACATGATGAACCCTTCTGAGGGTTGGGCTAACATGCGCCGTTCTGACTATCCTGCCATCTTGAATCGTGATCTCTTGACCAAGAATGGTTTTACTTACACAGATTCTAACTGGTCAATGCCTGTCCGTTTGCAGTATCCTGAGTTGGAAGGTCAGTACAACAATGTCAACTACAAGGCTGCCATCGACCGCATGGGTGGTACCGACGATTGGCACAAGCGCCTCTGGTGGGACAAGGCTGATGTAAACCTTCAGCCAGCCTTCAATCCTCCATTCGGAAAGGGCTATAGTGAGTAGTGTTTAATGCTTAATGTTAAATGTTAAGTTTTATAGGACAATAATTAGAATAATTAATGATGAATAAGACAATGAAACAATATAAGGGAAAAGTCTTGAAGGCTATGATGATGCTCTTCGCCGTGAGTTTCGCACTGGCTGGTACATCTACCTTGTCTTCTTGCTCTTCTGACGATGAACCATATTTCACTGTCAGCGAAGATGACGAACCGCGTATCTTGAACACCGACTTGGCTGATTCCAAGATAGACCGCAAGACTAATTATAAGTTGGAAATCAAGGTGACTCCTGTTCACTACACCACAGTGACATGGTTGCTCGATGGCACTCAGATTGCCGAAGGTACTACTATCGACCAAACTTTGCCTGTAGGTAATCATGAACTGAAGATTGTGGCAACCACCACCAAGGGTAAGACCACATCCCGCACCTTGAACGTTACCGTGACTCCTGCTGCTGATGACCCAGCCTTGGGCACCAATGCCGTCGAGCTTTGGGTAGCTCCAGGAGAAACAACAACCATTCACAAGTGCAAGAACCTGGGGCTCGTTCAGAAAGTACTCATCGCTGGTAAGGAGGCTGCCTTCGAAGTTCTCGATGAGGGTACAGCATTGAAAGTTACTGCTCCTTCCGACCTCGCCAATGGCGATTACGACATTACATTGGTAGATGGCAATGGCGTACAGTTTGCTGGCGGTACCATCAGGGTAACCACCGAGGCTCGCCCATCTATGGAGAACACCATCTGGGAAGGTGAGTTTGCCGTGACATGGGGTACACCATTCGATGCCTTGAAGGATACCTTCCTCTCAAAGGTGAAGGCTGGCACCATCCTCCGTGTCTATGTAGATGGAAATGGTCAGGGTACCGCTGCCACTTCCTGGTGGAACAACCTCCTTACTGGTAAGGGCGACCCAGAGCGTGGCGACATCATGGTGGATGGACCTGCTACATGGGAGTTTGAACTGACCGACCTCTCTATCCAACTCTTGACAGAGCAGGATGGTCTCCTCCTCGTGGGTGACGGTTACACCGTAAAGAAAGTAACTATTGAATAATATATTAAAAAGATTTCCGTTTTTATCATAAAACGTCAAACCTTTGAACTTATGAAGAAAATATTATTATCTATTTCAATGTTGGCATTGGCTTATACAGCCAGTGCCAATGTTCCGGTTATCAAGAGCGACCCTAAGATAGAGGCTCAGGTAGAACAAACCCTGAAGAAACTCACCTTGGAGGAAAAGATAGGTCAGATGATGGAATTGGTGACCGACCTCTTTGGTGCCAACGACAAGAACGGTGTGTTCTATATCGACGAGCACAAGACCGATTCTATCCTTTCTCGCTATAAGATTGGCTCTATCCTCAACGCTCCAAATACCTGCGCTCCTACAGCCAAGCAGTGGGAGAAGTACATCGCGCAAATCCAGAAGATCTCGATGAAGCGCATCGGCATCCCTTGTGTCTTCGGTCTCGACCAGAACCACGGTTCTACTTATACACAGGGCGGAACCCTCTTTCCGCAGAACATCAATGTGGCTGCCACCTTCAATCGTGAGATAGCTCGCCGTTCGGCTGAGGCTACCGCTTATGAGACTCGTGCGGTGAGCGTGCCTTGGACTTACAGTCCTACCGTTGACCTCGGTCGTGATGCCCGTTGGCCTCGCATCTGGGAGAACTTTGGCGAAGATTGCTACCTCAGTTCAGAGATGGGCAAGGCGATGGTCTATGGTTTCCAGGGCGAGGACCCAAACAACATCGACCAGTATCACATTGCCACTTCCATGAAGCACTTCATGGGCTATGGTGTGCCTTGGACCGGTAAAGACCGTACGCCAGCCTATATCTCTCCTGCCGACTTGCGAGAGAAGCACTTCGCTCCTTTCCTGGCGGGTCTGCAGGCTGGAGCCTTGACCGTGATGGTGAATTCCGCTTCCGTCAACGGTATGCCGATGCATGCCAACAAGGACATCCTGACAGGATGGCTGAAGGAAGAGACTGGATGGGATGGTGTGCTCATCACCGACTGGGCAGACATCAACAATCTCTATACTCGTGAGATGGTGGCAAAGGACAAGAAGGATGCGCTCCGCATTGCCATCAATGCTGGTATCGACATGATTATGGAACCTTATTCTTGCGATGCTTGTGGCTATCTTGTAGAACTGGTGAAGGAAGGTAAGATTCCGATGAGTCGCATCGATGATGCCTGTCGCCGTGTGCTTCGCATGAAGTACCGTCTCGACCTCTTCAAGAACCCAACCCAGAAACTGAAGAATTATCCTAAGTTTGGTGGCGAGGAGTTTGCCAAGCTCGCCTTGGAGGGAGCTACCGAGAGTATGGTGCTCCTGAAGAACGAGGGTAATATCCTTCCTTTGCAGCATGGCAAGAAGATTCTCCTTACGGGTCCTAATGCCAATCAGATGCGCTGCCTGGACGGTGGATGGAGCTATACCTGGCAGGGTCATCGTGCCGATGAGTTTGCCGGCAAGTACAATACCATCTATGAGGCATTCTGTAATGAGTATGGCAAGGAGAATGTCATCTTGAACCAGGGTGTTACCTATAATGAGAAGGGAAAATACTGGGAGGAGAACGAACCTCAGATTCAGGGCGCAGTTGATGCAGCAAAGGATGCTGACATCATCGTTGCCTGCATCGGTGAGAACTCTTACACAGAGACTCCGGGCAATCTGACCGACCTTTGGCTTTCAGAGAACCAACGCAATCTCGTGAAGGAACTCGCCAAGACCGGTAAGCCTGTCGTTCTGGTATTGAATGAAGGTCGCCCTCGTCTCATCGCTGACATCGAACCATTGGCACAGGGCATCATCGACATCCTTATCCCTGGCAATATGGGCGGCGATGCCTTGGCAAACTTGGTGTCGGGCAAGTCAAACTTCAGTGGCAAGATGCCTTACACCTATCCTAAGGAAATCAATTCGCTCGCCAACTATGACTTCAAGAAGAGTGAGGAGGTGGGTACGATGGAAGGTGCTTACGACTACAATGCGAAGATTACCCAGCAGTGGGGCTTCGGATATGGTTTGAGTTATACCTCTTACAAATATAGCAACCTGAAGGTTTCTCAGTCTGATTTCCGCCACGGCGACATCATCAAGGTGAGCGTGGATGTGAAGAATACGGGAAAGGTGGCAGGCAAGGAGAGTGTCCTCCTGTTCAGTAGCGATCTCATCGCCAGTATGGTGCCTGATGGCCGTCGTCTCCGTGCCTTCGACAAGGTGGAACTTCAGCCTGGTGAGACCAAGACCATGACATTTGAATTAAAGGCAGACGATTTGGCCTTCGTAGGTTGGAATGGTAAATGGAGATTGGAGGAAGGCGACTTCAAGTTGATGATTGCCGACCAGAGTGCTGATATCCATTGCACTGATACTTATCAGTGGCAATCTGCCAACCGATAAAGAATATTTGAGAAATGAGTTTTAGAAAAGAGCGTGCCAATAGCGGTGCGCTCTTTTTGTTTGCATAGTTAAATGCTGAAGAGTTAAATATCTACAAGAATCCCCCATGATGTTTGGTGTTATGTCTTGAAATGATTACTTTTGCAAATCATAATTTTTGCAGATTTACAGAATCATTCAAAACAAGGATAAATGGAAATAGTAATTGGAATCATCATAGGGCTTGCCATCGGATTCTTCGTGGGGAAACTGATGGAAGCAAAAAGTGCGGGAGAGGAGAAAACCCAGCTCGTAGCGAAGGCTCAGGTGCTGGCGGCTAACATCGAACAGATAAAACTGCATCATGCTTCTGAGGTTCAATCAATGAAATCTCAAATGGAGAACGAGCGGCAGTATGCGGCGAAACTCAGGGCGGAAAGCGACCAGCAGTGGGCACAGAAACTCGAGAGCCTGAAGCAGGAAATGCAGCGAATGACGATAGAACAGCAGAGGGTGGCGGCTGAGCAGTTGGCTGCCAAGCAGTCGGCTCTGCAGGAAAACAACCGTCTGCAGATGAATGAACTCCTGAAACCTATCAAGGAACAGTTTGCTGATTTCAAGAAATCGGTAGAGGAGAGCAAAACCCAGAACGAGGTGAACAAGAAGGAACTGCAGAACACCTTCGAGGCAACGATGAAGCTCTTCCAGCAGGAACAGCAGCAGGCTGTACTGAACCTGAAGGAGCAGACCGAGAAGATTGGCTCCGATGCTGCCAACCTGACCAAGGCATTGAAGGGCGACAGCAAGATGCAGGGCGACTGGGGCGAGATGGTGCTGGAAACCATCCTGGAGAACAGCGGACTTCGTAAAGATGAGGAATTCTTCATTCAGGAGAATACGAAAGATGAAGAGGGAAAGAACTATCGCCCGGATGTCATCGTCCGCTTCCCGGAAGGCAGAAGTGTGGTCATCGATTCCAAGGTTTCGCTTACCGCCTATTCCGATGCTCTGGCAGCTGAAGATGAGGCTGAACAGGAACGCTTGATGAAGGCACATGCGCTGAGCGTACGAAAGCACATCGATGAACTGGCAGCCAAAGACTATTCCAAACTGGTGGATGATGCCATCGGCTTCGTACTGATGTTCATCCCTAACGAGACCAGTTATATCGCAGCGATGAAGCAGCAGCCGGATCTCAGCCGCTATGCTTATCAGAAGAAGATTATCATCATCTCGCCAAGCAATCTGCTCATGGCACTCCAGCTGGCGTATAATCTCTGGCAGTACGACCGCCAGAACAAGAATGTGGAGAAAATCGTGAAGACGGCAGCCGACTTATATGATAAGGTAGCGACTTTCGAAGATACCTTCCTGGGCATCGGCGATTTGATAACCCGCCTTTCCGGCACCTTCGACAAGGCAAGAAAGCAGCTTTACGACGGAAGCGGCAACGTGATGCGCAGGGTGGAAAGCTTGAAAGGGCTGGGTGTTACGCCGAAGAAGCAGATTAAATCGCTGGAGGAATTGTAACATTTTCTTTTCCTGGTTTTACCATATTGTTCAAAAGTATTTGTTAATCGTTCATTTTTTGAAATTAGTTCTCTAAAAATGAGCGGTTTTCGATTTTTCTTTGTACTTTTGCCACGCCTATTCGAAAAAGATAGGCGAGTACATGGAACAATCAAAAAATACCGTATAATCATGAAACTGAACGAAATTCTTTCTAGCAGCTTTAATGCTGCAGAATGGGAAGCTAAAGGTTATCAGCTTCCTCAGTATGACATCGCAGCCGTAGCTAAGAAGACTCACGACGAGCCTACTTGGGTTCACTTCGGCGCAGGTAACATCTTCCGTGCTTTCCCGGCAGCCATCCTCAACGATGCGCTCAACACGGGCAAGTACGATCGTGGCGTAATCGTGGCCGAAAGCTTCGACTACGAAATCATCGACAAGGCTTATCGTCCTTACAATAATCTTTCTCTTCTCGTCAGCCTCCAGAGCAACGGAACCATCGAGAAGAAGGTCATCGCTTCTATCACAGAAAGCCTCAAGGCTGATAAGCAGTTTGGTGAGGATTGGGCCCGATTGGTTCAGATCTTCCAGGCACCAAGTCTGCAGATGGTAACTTTCACCATCACCGAGAAGGGATATTCTTTCAATGATGCCGATTTGGCACGTGGTCTTGATGCAGTATTTGCTATGGGTAAGCTTACCGCTCTTCTCTATGAGCGTTATAAGGCAGGCAAGTTGCCACTTACTCTTCAGTCTACCGACAACTGTTCTCACAATGGCGACCATGTTAAGGCTGGCGTAAAGGCTTATGCTGAGCGTTGGGCACAGGATGGCATCGTAGAGGCTGGCTTCCTTGACTATATCAACGACAGCAGCAAGATTACTTATCCTTGGTCTATGATTGATAAGATTACTCCTCGTCCACACGAGAAGGTACAGGCGATGCTCGCTGAGGATGGTTTCGAGGATAACAATACGATTATCACCGAAAAGCATACCTTCACCGCTCCTTTCGTGAATGCAGAGGAAGTGCAGTATCTTGTTTGCGAGGATACTTATACCAACGGTCGTCCACCTTTGGAGTTGGGCGGTGCGCTCTATACATCC
>OQVN01000975.1_pt1 | contig 10316 bp, 10 predicted proteins | sample 1691621 | NCBI WGS metagenome assembly OQVN01 (sample SAMN03418278, study PRJEB22391) | human gut metagenome | biome: human-gut; feature: organic feature; material: feces | host: Homo sapiens | place: Tanzania | collected 2013-01 | reverse complement strand
AATACTTATCCAGAAGAAAAGTTGGCAAATATAATATGGGAATATGGGGAAGAAAGATTTAGCAGACAAATAGCTAAAAATATCTGTAAATTCCGTGAAGAAAAGCCAATTGAAACAACAAAAGAGCTAGTACAAATAATAGAAAATTCTATACCAAGAGCTATGCAAAAGGATGGGCATCCTGCAAAAAGAACATTTCAAGCTATTAGAATTGAAGTAAACAATGAAATCGCTCCATTATATGAAACCATAAAAAACAGTGTCTATTGCTTAAAACAAGGAGGAAGGTTAGTAGTAATAACTTTTCATTCATTAGAAGATAGAGCAGTAAAAAATGCTATGGTAGATTTACAAGGAAAATGTACTTGTCCAAGCGAGTTACCATATTGCGTGTGCAATTATGAATCGTGGGGAAAAATAATAAACAAAAAACCAATTATAGCAACACAAGAAGAACAAGAAAGAAACTCTAGAGCCAAAAGTGCAAAAGTAAGAGTTTTTGAAAGATTAGATAAAAACACATAGGATTTTAAAAATACCAAAAGAAAAGAGGTGAGAACTTATGGCATATAGACCAATGAAATATCAATATGAGACTAGCCCTAGAAAATTAAAACCAGAATATGAACCTATAAAAAATGATGATGTAAAAAAGAAATCGTCTACATTAAAACAAAAAAATAAAAAGTCTCAAAAACAAGCAAAATTAGAAGTAAAAACTATTATGTATATAGTTATTGGCTTTGCAATCTTATTTGCCATAAGTTATAGAAACTCACTTATAACTGAAAGCTTTAATCAAAAAGAAAATTTGAAAAAACAATTAAGCACACTTCAAAAGGAAAATGCACAAACAGAAATTAACATTCAAACTAATTTAAATTTAACAAATATAGAAAAATCTGCATCTAGTATGCTAGGAATGAAAAAATTATCTGATTCACAAAAAGTATATGTTAGTCTTCCAAAAGAAGATTATGTAGAAACAGCAAGCGAACAGGTAGTTGTAACAGAAGAGCAAAATTGGTTTGAAAAAATAATAAATACAATTACAGATTGGATAAAATAATTAAAAGGATTAACTCAAAAGAGTTGGTCTTTTTTTTATTTACGTGAATAAAAATAAGAAGAGAAAATAGGAGTTTAGATTATGAAAAATTTAAGATATAACATAGACAAAAAGCAGTTATTAAAATGGAAAAAGAAGAAAAAAGAGGAAGTTATAAACATAAAGAAAGAGCAGAAATTAGCACAAAAAGATATTAAGAAAAAATTTAAACAAGAGCTAAAAAATGAAAAAATAAAAGTAGAAGAAAGAACTAGTGGTATTTCTAGAAAAAAGAGAATGAGAAATGAAATTATAGTTTTATGGTTAGTGTTAATTGCATTAACTGTTAGAATTGCATGGCTACAATTTGGAATGGGAGCAGAATTACAGTCTAAGGCATATGTGCAACAAACTCTAGATAGAAGCATAAACCCTAGAAGAGGTACTATATATGATGCAACAGGCAAAACAATTCTGGCTGTAAGTAGTACTGTAGAAACTGTTACTATGAACCCTGTTAATATTTCAAAAGAAAATAAAGAAAAGGTTGCTCAGGCCTTAAGCAAAATATTCGAATTAGATTATGAAAAAGTATATAAAAAAGTGACTAAAAGGAGTTCAATTGAAACTATCATAAAAAAAGTGGATAAACAAAAAGCTGATGAACTGCGAGTATGGTTGCAAGAAAATAATATAACAACAGGTGTAAACATTGATGAAGACACAAAAAGATATTATCCATATAATAATTTAGCTTCACAAATTATAGGATTTTCAGGAAGTGATAACCAAGGGTTAGATGGAATAGAAGCTATTTATGATGATGAACTAAAAGGAACAAAAGGTAAAATTCAAAAGCTTACAGATGCAACAGGAGGAGATATACAAAATACAGGAGAAAATTATGTAGAAGCAATAGACGGAAATGATTTGGTATTGACAATTGATGCTACAATTCAAGGAATTGCTGAAAAGTATTTAAAAGAAGTATGCATTGATAATAAATGTGTAGATGGAGGAAATATTGTTGTAATGAACCCAAAGAACGGTGACGTTTTGGCAATAGCAGGGTATCCAAACTACAATTTAAATGAACCCTTTGAACCGACTACAGACGAATTAAAAGAGGCTTGGCCAAGTATGTCACAAGCTGATAGAAATAAAACAATGTTATCACTCTGGAGAAATAAAGCAGTAACAGATACTTATGAACCAGGATCAGTTTTTAAGCTAATTACAGCATCTGCATCACTTCAAGAAGGAATTACAACACCAGATAAAAAAGGAGAATTTTGTTGTACAGGTGGAATAGAAATAGCAGGTGTTAGAATTAAATGTTGGAGATATTATAGACCACATGGACCAGAATCTTTGAGAGATGCACTAATGAATTCATGTAACCCAGTATTTATAGGACTAGGACAAAAATTGGGAGTACATACATATTATCAATATTTGAAGAAGTACGGATTACTTGATAGAACAGGCATAGACCTTCCAGGTGAGGCCACAAGTATATTCCTAAAAGAGGATAAAGTTGGACCAGTAGAATTAGCAACAATAGCCTTTGGTCAAAGATTTGAAATTACACCAATACAACTTGCAACAGCAGTAAGTACAATTGCAAATGGTGGAGTAAAAGTAAGTCCGAGAGTAGTTAAACAAATTATAAATAGTGAAACAGGAGAAGTAAAAGATGTTCCTGTAAAAACTGGGGAAAGAGTAATTTCAAAAGAACACGCAGATGAAATGTTAAATATGATGGAATCAGTAGTTGCTTTAGGAACAGGAAAAAGAGCACAGGTAAAAGGATACAGAGTAGGAGGAAAAACAGGAACTTCAGAAGATGGTGTTAATACAAATAAATATGTTGCTTCATTTTTGGGAGTAGCACCAATATCAGATCCAACAGTAATAGTTCTTGTAACTTTATATGATCCAAAAGGAGAAGGAGGTCATCAAGGAGGTGTGGTTGCAGCACCTGTTGGAGGGCAAGTGTTATCAGAGGTTTTACCATATTTAGAGCTAAATAAAGATGACGAAAAAGAAGATATTAGAGAACAAGTGGAAGTTCCAAATGTTGAAGGATTAACGATAAAGGAAGCAACTAAAATATTAAAAGATTTAAATTTAAGCATACAAATAGAAAATGAATCTGAAAACTTGGATAAGGAAAATACAATAGTTAGAGAACAAGTGCCAAAAAAAGGCATTAAAGTTTATGAAGGTACAAAGGTTATTATAAAAATTTAGCAAAAAAGCTATACAAAAAAAACATTTAATTATATAATGTAAACGTAAAAATGGAGAAAGAGAGTGTGTGCTATGGATTTAAAGAGTATATTATCAGGCTTAGAAGGACTAAAAGTAAAAGGAAGTCTTGATATAGAAGTAAATGAGATTAGAAACAGCTCTAATCTGGTACAAAAAGGAGATATGTTTGTAGCTATAGATGGCTTTGACACAGATGGACATCAATATATAGGTGAAGCAATACAAAAAGGTGCAAAAGTTATTATAGCACAAGCAGATAAAATAACCAAAGAAATGGTAAAAGAATTACCAGAGAATGTTACTTTTATCTTAGCACCAGATACAAGGCATGCAGTTTCAATTTGTGCTTGTAATTTTTACAAAAATCCATCTAGAAAACTTAAATTGATAGGCATAACAGGAACAAAAGGAAAAACAACAACTACTTTTATGATTAAAGAATTACTAGAAAAACAGGGATTTAAAGTTGGATTAATTGGAACTATTTGCACATATATTGGAGATAAAAATTTAGGAGACAATGACAGAACTACACCAGAAAGTCTAGAATTACAACAACTTTTGAGCAGAATGGTGGAAGAAAAATGCGATGTGGCAGTTATGGAAGTATCTTCTCAAAGCTTAAAATTAGGCAGAGTTGATGGATGTGAATTTGAAATAGGAATATTTACAAACTTTTCAAAAGATCACATAAGCCCAAAAGAACATCCAGATATGGAAGATTATTTTGCATCAAAAGTAAAACTATTTACAATGTGTAAATATGGATATATAAATTCAGATGATATATATGCTAATAAATTACCTAAATTAGTACCAAGTTGCCAATTTAGCACTTATGGAATAGATAACCCAACAGAGCTATTAGCAAAAGACATTACAGTAACAAACTCAAGTGTTGATTTTAAAGTGAAATTAGACGGAAAAAATCAAAGAGTAAAAACCGGTATTCCTGGAAGATTTAGTGTATATAATTCATTGGCAGCAATAAGTGTTGCAACAAAATTTGGTTGCAGTGTAGAAAATATACAAGAAGCACTATTAAATGTTCGTGTACCAGGAAGAAGTGAGTTAGTAGATAATAAAAAAGAACTAACAATTATGATAGATTATGCACATTCACCAGAAAGCTTGGAAAATATTCTAACAACTGTTAGAGAGTACACACAAGGAAAAGTAATTTGTGTATTTGGCTGTGGTGGTGACAGAGACAGTGGTAAGAGACCTATTATGGGAGAAATATCAGGAGTTTTAGCAGATTATACTATTATTACTTCAGATAATCCTAGAAGTGAAAAACCAGAAGAAATAGTCGAACAAATAGAAAAAGGAATTACAAAGACAAAGGGAAGCTATGAGTGTATAGTAGACAGAAAAGAAGCAATAAAAAAAGGAATAGAAATGTTGCATAAGAAAGATATACTAGTTATTGCGGGCAAAGGACATGAACTAACACAAGAAATTAAAGGCAAAAAATATGAATTTGATGAACGTAAAATTGTACGTGAAATTATAGAAAATTTAAAATAAAACACAGAACAACTAAGGAGGAAATATGGAATTTCAAACCAAAATAATAATAATTTCATTAGCATTTAGCTTTATAATGGGGTTAATAACAATTCCAATTCTAAAAAAATTAAAAGTAGGTCAATTAGAAAGAAAAGAAGGACCACAGTCACACCTAAAAAAACAGGGAACGCCTACAATGGGTGGAATTATAATAATGATTACATTGTTAGTGATGGGGGCATACATTTGCTTTAATTACTTTAAATCAGCTAATACCGGAGAAAGCCATAACAAAAATGTTTCTTAGACCTTCAGGAATACCTGAAATGTTACCGAAGATAACTACAAGACCTGCAATAATGTAAAAGACAGCCATTGCAGGTACTAGTACAGAAGAAACCTTTGAAATACTCTGAATACCACCTAAAACAATAATCAGTACCATAACTGTAAGGATTAGACCTGTTACCCATGTAGGAATAGTAAAGGTTGAGTTAACTGCATCGGAGATTGAGTTAGCTTGTGTTAAGTTACCGATACCGAATGACGCAAGTAATGCAAAGATTGCAAATAACACTGCCAAAATTTTACCGGGTAGCTTGTCGTGAAAGGCTGCCTTGATTGAGTACATAGGACCACCAAGCATTTCACCACGGTCATTAACAACTCTGTACTTAATAGACAATGCACATTCAGCAAACTTTGTTGTAATACCAAATGCTGCTGAAATCCACATCCATACCAAAGCACCGGGACCACCGGCTATCATAGCAGTAGCAACACCGACAATGTTACCTGTACCGATTGTAGATGCAAGTGCAGTCATAAGTGCTGCAAAAGGAGAAACATCACCTTTGCCACCGTCTTTTTTGATTCTTGATTCTTTGCTGAAAAGTGCTTTTAGTGATGGAAAAAGATTTCTCCAAGTTAGAAAACCAAACCTAAAGGTTAGGTAAACACCTGTACCAACAAGCAGTATCAGCATTACAGGACCCCATACTGCATTGTCAATGTCGTTTAAGACAGTTTGCAGTGATTTCATAAAATGTTCCATAATTCTGCTCCTCATTTTTAAATTGTATATTACTACGAAAAAAGGTAGCACACCGAATATATGCACTACCTTGTACCCATATATTATACACTATTTATCACTTTAATACAATGAAATGCACCAACGAAATTCGACAAATTCTACAATTTCTATATATTTACCAAAATATATGAATAAACAAATGGACTTATTCATAAAATATGTATGTTATTTTATGTACATTTTTTGTAAAAGGTATATAAAACATAGATTAAATCTTGATTTTGAAATGTGGTTGTGCTAATATGTTTGATATGAAAAAACAGTTAATTCCAAGATATGCGTATTTGCCTATTGTGGTTTGTCTTGTTTGGAACACTCTTGTCTATAATATGACAAGGTTCTTTACCAATAAAATGCCACATTATGATTTTTCAATAAAATTAGATAGTTACATTCCTTTTGTATCCTCTTTTGTAGTGATATATGTTCTTTCTTATGTGTTGTGGATTATAGGTTTCTTGGTGTTTGCTAAAGAAAGTAGAAGTCTTTGCAATGAGCTTTTTGCTGCTGAGTTTGTGTGCAAAACCATATGCCTACTTTGTTTTGTTATTATCCCAACCACTATGACAAGAGCAAATGTTCCTTCCGGAGGTGTTCTTAACTGGTTGACTAATGCTGTTTATTCATTAGATCAACCTAATAATCTTTTCCCATCTATCCATTGTATGGAAAGCTGGATTTGCTTTAGAGGTGCTTTAAGGTGTAAAAAGGTTCACCCTATGTATAGCAAGGTGTGGTTTGTTCTTGCTATATTAATTTGTATGTCAACTGTATTTGTAAAGCAACATGTGTTTGTTGATATTATCGGTGGCATTGTAGTGGCTGAAATTGGTTTATTTCTTTCAAAGAAATTTAACCTTGGCAGAGTCTATGATGTTGTAAGGTATAAGTTTATTACACTTGTAAGACCTAAGAAAAAGACAAATAAGGTTGTACTGAAAAAGTAAATAAGATTTTAAAGTCACACTATTTTCGGTGTGACTTTTTTATTGCCTAAAAATATATATTAGAAAAGCTGACTTAACATAAAGTAAAATATTTCAAAATAATTGTAAAATATACTTGACATAATGTAATCAAGATAGTAATATATAGTCAAGAGATAAAAATAAATTTTTATTGGAGGTTTTATTATGATTAATACAGAGAAACTTTCTTTTGCATTGGGTATGGTTGCAAGTTTTGTATTGGTTTTCCTTGTTTGTCTTTTGATATATTTATATAGAAAGAAAAAGGGTAAGCCTACTAACAATTACGATGAAAGACAAAAGGCTATTAAAGGTGTAGCATATAAGTATTCTTTCTTTACAGTTATCGCTTACTATATTGCTAACGGTCTGTTTTGCAAATTGTTTGGTGATTGGCTTGACACAATGTCAATGAACTTTGTTGGTATTTGCTTAGGTGTTGTTGTGTTTGCCGGTTATTCAATTATTAAGGATGCTTATGTTTCATTGTCCGGTAATCTTTCAAGGTATATTATTGTTTTTCTGGTTGTAAGTGCAATTAACTTTGCTTGTTTTTTTGGAAATATAATCACTAAAGGTGATGATGAAACATTTTTTATGAACCTAGTTTGTGGTGTTACATTTCTAATAATTTCAGTAATTGCAATTATCAAAATCATCATTGACAAAAAAGCAGAAAAGAGAGAGATTGAAGAATGAAAAATTTAAAATTAAAATCTGCTAGGGCAGGTATGGATATTTCTCAGGCTAAACTTGCTGAACTTGTTGGTGTATCACGACAAACTATAAATGCGATAGAAAAAGGTGACTACAACCCTACAATCAAACTTTGCATTGCAATTTGTAAAGCACTTAATAAAACTTTGGATGAACTGTTTTGGGAGGAATAAATGAATACACTTTATGTTTCTGACCTTGACGGTACATTACTGAATAGTGATGTTAAGATTAGTGAAAATAGCAAAAATATCATTAATTCCCTTATTGAAAAAGGAATGAACTTTACAGTTGCTACTGCAAGAAGTTTAGTTTCTGCAAGTGATAAAATTGAGGGCTTGAACCTAAAATTACCTGTAGTTGTGTATAACGGCACTTTCACAATGATGAAAGATACAGGAAAAATAGTTAATTCAAATTACTTTAATAAAGTTGACAGAGATTTTATTATTGAGAATATTAAGAAATCTTCACTAAACCCTTTGGTATATTCATTTGTTAATAATGTAGAAAAGGTTAGCTATAACAAGAATGCAACCGATATGTATATTGAACATATTAAGTCAACAATTGAAGATGACCTTTCAGGTCTTGAAATTGCTATTGACTGTTCTAACGGTTCTTCTTCTGTTACTGCAGAGAAGCTATTTACTAGCCTAGGTGCAAAGGTACATATTCTTTCAGCAGAACCTGACGGTACAAATATCAACCAAGATTGTGGTTCAACTCATATGGAAAATCTTATGGATTATGTTCGCAAGAATGGACTACAAGCAGGTCTTGCTTTTGACGGTGATGCAGACAGATGTCTTGCAGTTGACGAAAAAGGCAATATGGTTGACGGTGACTTCCTAATTGCTATTTGTGCTGATGATATGCACAGAAGAGGTGTCCTAAAGGGCAATGCAGTTGTTGGTACAGTTATGACAAATATGGGCTTCCAAAAGTTCTGTGAAGAAAAGGGACTTAGATTTGAGGCTACTAAAGTTGGGGACAGATATGTTCTTGAAGAAATGCAGTTAAGTGGCTACAACATCGGTGGCGAACAGAGTGGTCACATTATCTTTAGTGACTATGCTACAACAGGCGATGGTCAGCTAACAGGTGTTCAGCTAATGTCAATTATGAAGAGAAGAAACGAAACTCTATCAGAAATGGCAAATGTGATGAAGAGATACCCTCAGGTACTTATCAATGTTAAGATTTCTAACGAAATGAAGCCTAAGTTCTATACAGACAAGGCTATTAAGGCAGAAGTTAAGCAGGTAACAGATATTCTAGGTAGCAGAGGTAGAATTCTTGTTAGAGTATCAGGCACAGAACCACTTGTAAGAGTTATGCTTGAAGGTGAAGATTATCAGGAAATTTCTGTTCTTGCAGAAGAAGCAGCCAGTGTTGTAAGGGAAAGATTAAGTTAATGAGAATAGCAGATAATTGGAAAGATTATGAACTGATTGATTGTTCAGATGGAGAGAAATTAGAGCGTTGGGGAGATGTGATTCTTATCAGACCCGACCCACAAATTATTTGGCATACAAAGAGAACTCACCCACTATGGAGAAAAGCTCATGCAAGATATATCCGTAGTAATAAGGGTGGTGGTGAGTGGCAGATTTTCAGAAAGATACCTAAGCAGTGGTCAGTTAACTATAACGACCTAAAGTTCAATGTAAAGACAATGGGCTTCAAGCACACAGGTATTTTCCCTAAACAAGCCACAAACTGGGACTTTGCCAGAAATAAAATCAAAAATGAAAACAGAGAACTAAACATTCTTAATTTGTTTGGATATACAGGTTGTGCTACTCTTTCTTGTATGAAAGAGGGTGCAAGGGTATGTCATGTTGATGCCTCAAAGGGTATGGTACTTTGGGCAAAAGAAAATGCAGTAGCAAGTGGTATTGCCGATAAACCGGTAAGATGGCTTGTTGATGATTGCATTAAGTTTGTTGAAAGAGAAATCCGTAGAGGTCATCACTATGACGGTATTATTATGGACCCACCATCATACGGCAGAGGTCCTAATGGAGAAGTTTGGAAGTTAGAAGATAACCTTTATTCTTTAATAGAATTATGTGAAAAGGTTCTTTCCAATGACCCTGTATTCTTCATTCTAAATTCCTATAGCACAGGTCTTTCAGCCGGTGTTATGGAATATATGCTTGGAAACAATTGTAGAAGAAGCCTACCTTACGATAAATGGTGGAGTAGTTAAGGGAACAGTTTTTGGTGGAGGTATGGGAATTAGCTATGTAAAAAATGCTTACCTTACGATAAATAATGGAGATTTAAGTTCTTCTTATGTAACTGCTGGAGGAAGTAATGGTGTAACTAGTAATGCTGTAGTAAATATAAATGGTGGTAATATTAATATTTTTCAAGCCTCTAATAAAGGTGTTGTCGAAAAATCATTTACTAAAGTAACAAATGGTAATATTGATAAATTATATATTGCGGCTGAAGATGAGGGGGACATTTTATATTCAGGTGTTTTAATAACGGGAGGAAAAATAAATACTTTATCTAAGGGCAAAATAAAAAATAAAGATGTTCCAACACTTAATAATAATACATCATTTAATGCTTTATATTTAGATGGTACTGTTATAAACGATGAAACACTTGAAGCTTTTAAAGTAATAAAAGATAAAAATATAACTGGAGGATATATTAATTTATATTTACTTCTTCCAAATAATAT
>OQVN01000973.1_pt1 | contig 10325 bp, 10 predicted proteins | sample 1691621 | NCBI WGS metagenome assembly OQVN01 (sample SAMN03418278, study PRJEB22391) | human gut metagenome | biome: human-gut; feature: organic feature; material: feces | host: Homo sapiens | place: Tanzania | collected 2013-01 | reverse complement strand
AGTTCGAGCGAAAGCGCATTGTTGTAAGAAACAGAAAGGTGACTCGGCGCAAAAATCAATGCCGCAGCAGCGAGATACAGCCTGAAGTGATTGCAGCGTCTTTTTGCAGCAGAATTTTCCGACAGAAATATTGCGGCAACCCGACATTTACCCGTCCTGCTCAGTCAACCGTTTCGCCTGTTCCATCCAATAAGCCCGAATCATTTCTATCATTTTAATACAGTCGCTTTCAGCGGTGGAAGCATGATATTTTTTCATGTTGCTAAACGTATGCCCGCAAGGTTCAAGCGTAGTATCGCTCTCATAACCGCCGCTTACGCCGATAAGCCATGGACCGAGTAAGCCGGGTTTAAACTTGAAAAAATAGTATCTCATATCATGGAGTTCAAAGTTTCCGGCGTATTCGATCTTCCTCGGTGCTCTCCCGAGTTCATGCGGATCAGACAACCATATTACCATATTCTTTTTTGCAGCTTCCATCTGTGCAAGGTTCATTTCTTGTCACTCCCGTAAAATTAATTTGTTCAATTCGCGGCAATATTTTTTCAAGTTTAAACCCGGATTCGAACCCTTGATACGGTTCCCCGTATACACGATTTCCAATCGTGCGCCTTAGACCAGCTCAGCCATCTCTCCAACTGTATGTGCAAAGCATCATACGGCACTTGCATATAATACAGCATCGGGTGAAAAAAAGCAAGCTTTTTTTGCAATGTAGATGATATATTATCGATATTCGTAACCTTTATTGCTCAGGTCGGTTTAATGTGCTATAATCGATATGAAAGGGGAGCGAAATGCAAAAGAAAAGCGTTCGAACGGCATTGACTTATGCGCTGCCGGGTTTGGTGAGTGTTGGATTTGCTGTGTTTGCGGCATTTTCGAAAAGAGCGGACAGGTTGGTCTTGGAATCCTGAAGCTCATCACCGTTGGAGGCTGTGGTGTATGGAGTCTGGTTGACTGGATCATTGCTCTGACCAAGGCATACGGTGCTGCTTATGCCGGTTCCGAAGAGATTGTATTTGTAGACGGAAAATATACTGCATAATCACATGATTAAAAAAGCTTTTGTCTTTTCAGGCAGAAGCTTTTTTCGTTTGATCATAATCGACGATAAATTTGATATGAAATATAAATCATGAAGAAAAATACAAAACATATATTATTTTTTAGTTTATTTATTCTACTGTTCCTGTTATTCCTGTTGCTTGCAGGCTATCAATGTCCACTGCGTTTCTTTTTGGGCATTCCCTGTCCTTTTTGCGGAATGACCAGAGCGTTTTTATGTGTCTTAGAGGGTGACCTTGCAAAGTCCTTTTATTTTCATCCTCTGTGGCCTATCGTATTAGGACTTTTGATTATGTATCCTCTCTGCAAATGCCAGCTTCTTCACTTATCAGACAAATGGATCGATCATGGGGCTTTTGTAATTGGAATTCTGTTCTTGCTCTGTTTTATCATAAGGCATGTAATACATTCCCCCATTGTACAAATTGATTTTACAAAAGGAGTTTTTCATTTTTTTCATATATGAATATATGAAAAAGGAGCTGTAATACAGCCCCTTTTTTCAATCTTTTTATACAATCGCTTTATCCGTTTGATCAGTCAAAATCAAATTTGGTGTAACGCTCATACATAGCGCCATAACGGAATCTTGCCATTTCATTCTTCTGCAGGACATCTTCTTCGGAGCCTCTGTACTGACAGCGCAGGCAGTAGTACTCTTTCTTATCCTTATCGTAGAACATATCCATATCGATATCTCTCATGAAGCAAGAGGGACATCTGTAATTTAATTTGCCTTTTCCAGCTTGAGCCATGTTGCAACGACCTCCTTATCCTTGATCTTGGAATTGTAACCCAGTGTAAGCATCGGGGAGAATGCGTATCCTTCCTTCACGTATCCGACAGCGCCTTCTGCGTTGGTGCTCATGGATACTGCGGTCTCAATCTGAGGGATCACCGCTCTTACTTCGTCTGCGTCTGCCTTCTCCATCTCACGGCACTTGTACTCGTAATCCAAAGTCTCTACCTCGTCACCCTTCTTGGTGCTTAAGGTGATACCCAGCATATCCTCGGAATACTCTGTGGTACCGTAGCAGGCTACGATATACTCGTTCAGTTCTACTTCAGCGTTCGGATCGCTCATCTCCAGAATCTTACGCTCGATCTTGATCGCAGAGCTGCCTTCCTCGAAGGAAACGATAGTCTGTAATTTTACGGTCAGATCGTAGAACTCGATGTCTACGGGATCCAGTGTCAGGATTCTGGCGTTGCCTTCCTGAGAGAAATGAGCCTTGGTACGGCACAGGCACAGATCCACTTCTTCACCATTGTGTTTTAACTTGGCACTTCTTACGGTACCTTCTCCTGCATAGTGGGTGAAGTAACCTGCACGGTACTTCTCCTGGATCAGGAAAGGATAGGATGCATCGGTCACATGCTTGGTACCGATACCTACCGGCCACTCCAGCTTGGCAGCGTAAGGACGCAGGTCAACGATAGCACCGCCCTGATCCATATTTACGCAGGCACGCATGAAAGGATCGCAGTACCAGAACAGCTGCTTGTCGGAGCCGTACAGGATATCTCTCCACAGAGCACACTCGGGCTCGGTGTAGGTCTTCTTCTGACGATAGTAATCAGCGAACTCAGCCATGGTCATATCGGTAAGCTTGCCTTCCTTTTTCAGGTCGCCATAGTACTTCATACCGTCTTCATAGCTCTTCTTCAGCAGTTCGTAAGGCTGCTCCCAACGGCCCATTTTGTTCAGCCAGCCGGGTCCTACGAACATCATGTTGTATGCGTATCCGTTGTTGTATTTCTCCAGGGAACGATACTGGTCGATCAGGTTGTACAGGTAAGGGTACTCCCAGGTCTTGGTGTCATAGATCATACCACGCAGTACGTTCTGGGGATGGGTTCCGAAATTGGAGCCGTTGCCGTCATAGCATGCCAGCAGGTCTCTGGACAGATGGGGGATCGCTACGATACCGCTGTCCTCTGCCTCATTGGCTGCAGGTGCATGAGTGTTCTGTTTGGAAGGGATCCAGGGTGCCCAGGGGCCGCCATCCATGAAGGTATACCAGGAGTTGTTGCAGGTATGGTATGCCTTGGGGCCTTCTTCCCAACAGGTTGCTACCGCACATTTCACGGTAGGATAGGTTGCTTTGATATAATTGGTCAGATCCGCATCCATGTAGTAAGATCCGGTGGATTCGGGATAGAATCCGAACTTCTCATGGAACTTGCCGAATACATCATCCACGATAGACTTTTTGTCTTCCATGGAGAACATCCAGATACAGAAATCCTTGGTCTTGTACTTCTCACGGAACTCTGTGCAGGGCAGTCCCAACAGAGACAGTGCGATCTCATCGCCGTACTTCTCGTGATCTGCCTTAGCCAGTGCTACCGCTTCGTCATTGAACAGGGAAGCATAGGTCATCTGAATGGTGGTCTTCAAACCATTCTTGTGCGCAGTTTCCTGCTGAAACTTGAAAATATCCAGAGACTCTGTTAACAGTGCTTTTCTGCCCAGATCCTCTTCTTTGCCGTGTCCGGTTACTTTTTCCGCATACTCGGGAACCATCTCCGGGCGGTGAATGATATTCACAATAAACTTATCCATCTTTTCCTCCATCTCGCCGTTAGGCATCTTATATTACTTCTGAAAGTCTCTGATCACTTTCAATGCGGGTAGTGCATTTCCATCATAATCGAACAGTGCCTGATTGGCCCATTCGTTTCCCCCGGGACCGGGATCCTGAATATACTTCAGGGACTCCTCGTTGGCCCAGCCACAGCCGGGCACAGGGATCCATGCCGGCTCCCAGTAATAGAAGCCTTTTCCTCTGCCATCCGGAATCTGCGCAATGCGTTCCATGACCTTCTGCATGAATGCAGCCTGTCCTTCCGGTGTCATAGGATACTCTACCGCCTCCGCAAGGTGAGGCTTTGTCGCCATGCCCTTGCGCTCTTTGGGTGCGAGCTTCTCTCTGTCCGCATAGTCTTCCATGGTAAATCCCATGGAAACCTCCGCCACGATGACATCCTTCTGATATCTCTGTGAGAGATCGTTCATATTATTGGTCAGATCATCAATGGTTCCGTGCCAGAAGGGATAATAGGACAGTCCGATGACATCGAAGTCCTCTCCTCTCTGTACATAGGCATCAAACCATTCTCTGCAGCGGGCATTGTTGCCGCCGCAGTCCAGATGAAGCATTACTCTGCTGTCCGGGGATACTTCTCTCACCGCACGGATGCCCGCACTGATGAATCTTGCAATATTGTCAACGTTGTCCCATTTTCCGTGGGGCCACATCAGACCATTGGTGATCTCATTGCCCACCTGTACCATCTCCGGAAGCAGATCGAGACGCTTTAACTTCAAAAGCACATCCTTTGTGTAGTCATACACATGCTTCTCCAGTGCATCCGCGTCGGCATACGCCCACTCCTTGGGAGGGAACTGTTTGCCGGGATCTGCCCAGAAATCACTGTAATGCAGATCCAGCAGATAGCTGTAGCCCAGCTTTTTGCCGGCCGAAGCCAGTGCCACCAGCTTGGTGAAATCACTGGTACCGGCACCGTAAGGCTTGCCGTCCTCACTGTAAGGATCATTCCAGAGACGGATGCGCAGAGAGTTGGCACCGTATTTTTTCAGGATCTCCAGTGCATCGCCCTCTTTGCCTTCATCATAAAACCTTGCACCGAGCGCCGTCTCCTCCGGCAGACTCGATACATCCATACCTTTGATAAATTTATCCATAAATTTAACTCTTTGTCTCCATGTCATACGTTTATCCGGAGCATCCATTCCATGGATTCTCCCAGATTAAACTGCCGAAGCAGTTTAACCTTTCACGGCACCACCGGTAATACCTTCCACATAGAACTTCTGCATGATGACGAACAATACAGAGATGGGAATGGATACCAGTACACCGCCTGCACAGAACTGACCAAAGTAAGTGTTGATCAGGCTCTTATCCAGCATGTTGTACAGACCGATGGCAACGGTCCACTGCGAAGAAATACCGGAATTTAACAACAGCTTTGCATATACAAAATCCATCCAGGGGGACAGGAAGGAGCTGATAACGGTATACACAATGATGGGACGGCTCATGGGGATAACAACCTTCCAGAAGATCGTAGCCTCACTGGCTCCATCCAGATAAGCGGCCTCACGCAGGGAATTCGGGATCGTATCGAAGAAGCCCTTTGCGATCAGGTAACCCAGACCGGAACCGGCAGAATATACCAGGATCAGTCCGAGGTGCGTGTTGGTCAGGTTCAGGGTCTTCAGGATAAAATATACTGCGATCATGGACAATACACCGGGGAACAGATTCACGATAACTGCAGCGTTCATCAGCGGCTTACGTGCCGGGAAACGCATACAGGAGGTCGCATAGGCCACCATCAGTACAAAAGCGGTGGAGATCACACATACCACACATGCAATGATGAAGGTGTTCTTGAACCAGTTCGGGAACTGTGCCACACTGTCTGCGGAAAACAACAGGTTCTTATAATTGACCAGGCTCCATTCCTTCGGGAAAAAGGTGCTGGTATTCATGCCGGTGTATGCACTGAAGGAGGTGACGACCAGCCATACGATGGGCACCAGCCAGACAAATGCCAAAAACGCCAGTAACAGGTTATGTAATAAAGTCTTAATAAATCTCTTCATTAACGGAACGCCTCCTCTCTGTCACCCTTCAGGAATCTGCTGAAGGCAATGAGGGTAAATACCGCACAAAGGATAAACACGATAATACCGATGGTGGATGCCATCTTGTAGTTGTAATAACTCTGTGTCAGGTTGAACAGCCAGGTGATCAGCAGGTCTACTTCCTTCGCCTGGGAGTTCGCCATGGCCTGATTGGTGGTGGTATATACCCCCTGGGTCAACAGATAGATTACGTTGAAGTTATTAATATTCTTGACAAAATCCGTTACCAGAGAAGGTCCGGTGACGAACAGCATATACGGCATTGTAATATGAATAAAGCTCTGCATCGGAGTAGCTCCGTCGATCTTCGCACTCTCCAGCTGGTCAGAAGGAATATTCATCAGCACGCCGGTAGCGATCAGCATCTGGTAAGGAACACCGATCCAGATATTGATCAGGATGATCATTACATGTGCCCATCCGGGAGCGGACAGGAACGGAATGTAGCTGGTACTGATCGCACCGATATCTCTCAGCCACTGGGTAATACCCGCATTGGCACAGACCGTGTTCATGATACCGTTATTAGCGAAAAAGTTACGTACCAGAAGCAGGGAAACGAACTGGGGAACCGCGATCGTTACAATGAACAGAGTTCTCCACAGCTTCGGCAGCTTGGTTCTCTTATTATTGATCAGTAAGGACAACAGGATACCGCCAAGGTAAGTGGTAAAGGTTGCGAACAGTGCCCATACCAGTGTCCAGATCAAAATCTTACGGAAGGCATAACCAAAGGTAATGGTCATTCCACCGTTGGAGAACAGATTCTTGAAGTTGGTAAATCCCACCCATGTAAACAGTGCGGACGGAGGCATATGTCCCTGATCATAGTTCGTAAATGCGACAGCGATCAGGATCAGCAGAGGAATGATTGTGAAAATAACGACACCCATAACAGGAAGTGCCAGCAGTGTGATATAGAATTTGTCATTCTTGAACTGCTGCAAGTCCTCAACAAACGTATTGATATGTTCTCCTGCCTGTGCTTTTTTCTGAAGTCGGTAAACAGTCACTTCATTCTTAAGCCAGATCACCAGGAACGTGAACCAGATAACAAATGAAACTACGGAGAATAACAGGATCATAAACGAGTTGTCATAATCGTTGAATTCATTCTGCATGGTTACAATGTTGAAAACTGTCTCCTGCTGAACAGTTCCCAAAGTTCCAAAATCACGTACATACTCTGTGGCAAAGCCAAATGTAAATACAATGACTGCCACTTCGAGCAGAGTCATTAAAATACCTTTAATAATTTGTTTTCTGCGGATATATCCTGCTCCCATCCAGACCAGGGATAATTTTACGAACAGATCTCCTTTTACGACTGCTTCACCGAACTCCTTGAAGAATCCGCCGATTCCGCTCTTTTTCTTCTTCATTCTCTGCCCTCTCCTTTCTTAATATTAAAATAAATAATTTAGTAACTATTCCGAACACCTTCCCGCGCTCATCTGATTAGTTACATAACCCGGCAGGCAGGAGTCGAACCCACTTACCGGAAACGTTTCCTGTAAAAAAGGCATCCATCCACTACGTATTATTGTTCATAGCTTCAGGACGCCTTTCTATTCTCTGTATTCGTTCTGCACCAGAACGTTTTCATCATTCATTTGTAACAGAACCGGAACAGATCATCTTCCCAGACTTATTCAGCGGGTACGGAAACACCTTCTACCAGCTCATCCAGTGCTGCCTGGATACCAGCTTCATCATCAGCCTTCAGCTGACCCTGAGCTACTTTCTCACCGAAGGTAGCAGCGGGATCCCAGTACTTACCACCAACAATCTGAACTACACCATAAGCGGACTGCTCAGACAGAGCTGCAATAGCGGTATTGGAAGAAACATCCTCGGAACCAGCAACGTTGATATTGGAAGGTCCGATCTCTCTCTCTGCGAAACGTACTGCCTGGTTGTCTTCGTTGGTGATCCAGTCAGCCAGCAGAGTTGCCCAACCTGCATTTGCAGAATACTTGTTAACACCTACCAGCTTGAAGCCTGCTACGGAACCCTGCTGGATCTGCTTGTCACCACAGGTATAGGTAGGAAGCTTGGTAGCTGCGTAGCCATCACCGAAAGCGGTCTGAGCTGCGGTTGCATCCCAGGTACCGGAAACTACTGCACACAGGTCACCGGAAGCGATCTGGTTAGATACGTCACCATCAGCGATCGGAAGGAATGCGCTGTTGCCAGCGATACCCAGCATAGACTGTACTACCTGCACACCGGTAACGCCATCAGCGCTGGTACCGTTCCAGTCCATAGCAGTGCTGCCGTCGTCGTTCAGTGCAGTAGTAAAGCCTGCACCATAGAAGAAGGAAGCATTGTACCAACCGGAAGCAAGAGTCATACCAACCTTCTTGCCAGCCTTATCAGCTGCTGCAAGTAAGGTATCCCAGCTCTGTGCATCTTCGGGAGTTACTAAAGTGGAATTGTAATATAAGAAGTAACCGTTATCAGCACTCATAGGGAATGCATACAGTGTGCCATCCTTGGTTGCTGCGTCTACAGAACCGGAAGCATTTGCGCTCTTAACATCAGCTACGCTCTTGCCTGCGTAAGCTTCCAGAGCTGCATCCATCTCATCAACAGACTGCAGGGCACCTGCATTTACCAGGTCAATCAGCTGATCAGATGCGAAAGAATACACATCAGCAGCAGCCTCGATGTCGGCTAAAACAGTATCCTTAGCTGTGGACTCGGACTCGGTACCAAGCTGGATATCGAAGTTTGCATAATCTGCATAATGCTCCTTGAAGGAATCGATCATGCCCTGTAACATGGTCTGATCTTCCTCAGCACCCCAGATTCTCAGGGAAACGTCCTGCTTCTCAGCGGGAGCGGTCTGTGCAGCCTCGGTAGAAGCTGCGGTGGTAGCAGCGGCATCAGTGCTGGTGTTGGAAGCATCAGAGTTTCCACAAGCTACCAGAGAGAATGCCATAGTCAGTGACATTGCTAAAGCGACTAACTTTTTCATTTTGTTATCCTCCTGTTTTGTTTTGCAAGTTTGTGCGTATTGCGCAACCGCTTGTCTACGTTAATAGTGTAGCAACATTTCCTTATGTTGTCAATTTATAATAATGACTGATATTATAGTCGAAAATTGTGCACTTTGCACAATCGTCTTTTGAAACACTTGATTTTACTGGATTTTTAGCGCATCCTACTTTTTGAAAAAAATGCTTTTTTTATGATTTTTTTGAGTAAAATCGTGGAAAACGTTTTTCCAAATTATGATTTTCGCGCTCCAATTCACCCTTTTGTAGACTCCTTCAGGATGATCTCATAGTCCAAAAGTGTTTTGTCAGGTACTGTTTTGCCATGGATCATATCCAACAGCACCTGGCAGGATCTTCTGCCCAGCTCTGTGATATTAAACTTCAGTGAGGTTATGGTAATCGGATAATTTTCCAGAATGCGGCTGTAATGGCAGGATGCCACTTTCATCTGATCCGGGATTCTCACACCCATGCGGGCAAGCTTTCTGACCACTTCATCACAGATGTAGTCATCCTGGCACAGAATGCACTCCACGCCGCTGTTTTTCAGCTCTTCCACCGCTTTTTCCACCATTGCCCTGCTGCTCAGATCCGTGTAGACCAGGTCCTGATTCAACTTCCGTTTTCCCTTGCGGTAGGCTTCCTCATATCCCTGATACCTGCAGCGGTTTACCATCTGGTCCATATTGCTTCCCAGATAGGCAATGTTCTGGATCCCCTTAGCAAACAACACTGTCACAAGCTCCTTACAGGCTCCCACATTATCATGATCTACCTGTATCACATCATCATCCGAGAATTTTCCCACTGCCACGAAGGGAATCTGCTTTTGTTTCAGAAATTTTACATATTTGTCGTTCTCATAAGTCCTGGTAAGGATCATTCCGTCCACTTTACGGTTTTTGATCAGACGTTCCAGTGGTTTGGTATCGTTTCCGTTCGTGGTTACCACAATAATGTCATAATCATTAGCCTGTGCCACCTCTTCCACTCCATACATACAGGTATGGAAGAAAGGCATATCCACCAAAGTATTCACTTCCGGAAGGATGATCGCGATATTATTGGTCCGAGACTGCGCCAGACTCTGTGCCGCCGCATTTGGATAAAAGCCGTGTTCTTCGATATAATCAAGGATCCGGTCCCTCGTAGCCGCGCCAATGCGCCCTTTTCCTGAGATAGCCCTGGATACGGTGCTGGCAGATACCCCCAGTTCTCTTGCCACATCATGGATCGTCATCGTTTTGTCATTCCCAAAATTGTTGTTCATACTTTTGTCACGCCTTTCCGTGACCTGCGATCCCCGGATCGCAGACACACTATCCACCCCGTTTTTTCGCAATTTGATATTTCTATAGTTTTTTGCCGTGATTTTATGCGCAAACGATTGTTCATATTTATAGTAACATCTTGTGAAGGGTCTTTCAATGCGCCTTTTTACACAAATTCCCCTATTATTTCTATACAATAGTTACAAAAGGACGGGGTTCCCCGAAGTTATTTACCCCATTTCCCCGATTTTCGGTTCCGGAACTGTTTCCATTTTTTCTAATTGTGCTAATTTTCAGGAAAGCTAT
>OQVN01000971.1_pt1 | contig 10335 bp, 13 predicted proteins | sample 1691621 | NCBI WGS metagenome assembly OQVN01 (sample SAMN03418278, study PRJEB22391) | human gut metagenome | biome: human-gut; feature: organic feature; material: feces | host: Homo sapiens | place: Tanzania | collected 2013-01 | reverse complement strand
ATTGTAATTGATGGTGAAGGTTCAAAGGTTATTTGCAAAGACTAATTTGAAAATTCAAGTTTGGAGAATTGAGAAAATCGCAATTTGCACAATTCTTGAACTCAACACAAACTGTCATCAGTGTTGTTCCGTTGCCCGTTCTTTGCTGGTAGAATAAAACCATCAAATGAAGGAGGCAACAAGCCATGAATACAGATAAAATCTATGCAGAACAACTCGCAAACGAATATGCACTCAAGGACACCTCCAAGGTGATCGCTCTTCGCAAGCTGGATGCAAAAGCCAAGCTTCCCGCAACCGTTTTTACCTATACCTTCGGCATTATCACTGCGCTGGTAGCCGGTGTTGGAATGTGCCTTTCCATGAAGGTCATCGGCAGCGGTAGCACCACTATGTTTGTCCTCGGCGTGATTGTCGGCATTATTGGGCTACTGGGCATGGGCGTTAATTACCCCATCTACAAAAAATTGCTGGCACAGGGCAAGCAGAAATACGCTTTTGAAATCATGGAACTGGCAAAAGAAATCAGCGAGATGTAAACAACAACACGAAAGAAGGTGAGAACGATTGAATAGATCGGAAAGCAGATATTTTGCTACCGCAGCCAGAATGGACGAAGCCTTTCTGACCCTTCTGGCAAAAAAGGATTTTGAGTATATTACAATCAAAGAAATCTGTGAAGTAGCAGGGGTCAATCGTTCCACCTTCTATCTGCACTATGAAACGATGTCAGACCTGCTCTCGGAGAGTGTCGGTCGTATGAACGAGCAATTTCTTGCTTCTATGGAGAAAGATTCGGATGCCTTTTCTACAAAGCTGCGGAATTGCCCGAGGGATGAATTATATCTAATTACGCCGGATTATTTAACACCTTACCTCAGCTACATTAAGAATAACAAGCGACTGTTCCGCACAGCAACAGAAAATGCGGCGGTGTTGGGGATGGATAAAAGCTATGATAGGATGTTCCGTCATGTGTTTACGCCGATTCTCGACCGCTACGGTGTACTACAGCAAGATCGACCTTATATCATGGCCTTTTATATTCGGGGACTGATGGCAATTATCTCAGAATGGCTCAAGAACGACTGCACCGATTCCATTACGTATGTTACAGGTGTGATTCAGCAGTGTGTAAAAATGCCGCAAAGCGAAACAACGAACGCTGTTTGACAACTTCCAGTTTGATGGAGAAAGCAAAAATCATTCATGCCCTTTGTCATATAGTTTCTGTATATTTTCAGGAAGTTTATCAGGCAACATGGCATTTATAGCATCTTCGTTACCATCGTTCATTGCTGTTTCGTAATACCAGCACTTGAATTTTAAGAGGGAGAGAGTTTTTTGAAGTTCCTGAATTTCAGTTTCAACAGCTGATTTTCTGGCTTCAAATAATTCTTTCCTTTTTTCATAGCTGGAGCTGCCTTCAGATACCCAGATAAAAAATTGCTTTATATCTTTGATCTCAAGCCCTGATTTCTTCAGACATTCAATAATGCGAAGAGCCTCCAATTCATTATCGCTGAAATAACGGATATTTCCCTTGCGTTCCAGATTAGGGAAAAACCCTTCCTTGTCGTAATATCTTAAGGTAGAAACAGGAAGATCAAACATTGCAGAGACCTGACCGATTGTATACATAATAAACCTTCTTTCAAAATTACGCTTGACCTAAAGTCAACTTTAGGATGTATGATATTTATATCATATACGATTGTTATTGTAATTACAAGAAATTTTGCATATGGGAGGATGTTAAATATGTTAAAAACAGAAGAATTAAAGATGGTGTCTGAATGGGATAAAACCTTTCCGCAGAGTGAAAAAGTAGACCACAAAAAGGTGACATTTGTAAATCGTTATGGAATCACGCTTGCCGCAGATCTGTATAAGCCGAAAAATGTATCTGGAAAATGTCCTGCGATTGCTGTAAGCGGACCATTTGGTGCAGTCAAAGAACAGTGTTCCGGATTATATGCACAGACGATGGCTGAAAGAGGATATTTAACGATTGCATTTGATCCTTCTTTTACGGGGGAAAGTGGTGGAAATCCAAGATATATGGCTTCTCCGGATATTAATACAGAAGATTTCATGGCTGCTGTTGATTTCCTTTCTGTTCAGGAAGATGTAGATCCGGATAAAATAGGAATCATTGGAATCTGTGGCTGGGGTGGAATGGCTCTTAACGCAGCTGTACTGGATACAAGAATAAAAGCAACTGTTGCATCTACCATGTATGATATGACAAGGGTAAATGCGAACGGGTACTTTGATTCTGAGGACAGTGAAGAAGCCCGTTATGCGAAAAAACAGTCGCTGAATGCCCTCAGAACAGAAGAATACCGTAAAGGCGAATATTCCAGAGGCGGTGGATGTATGCCGCTGCCCGTTCCAGAGGATGTTCCATTTTTTGTAAAAGATTATAGTGAGTATTACAAAGGCAGATGCTATCATGAAAGAAGTCTGAATTCCAATGATGGCTGGAACAGTATTGGATGTATGTCATTTATGAATCAGCCAATATTAAAGTACAGTAATGAAATCAGAAGTGCAGTCCTTATCGTTCATGGAGAAAAAGCTCACAGCTATTATTTTGGAAAAGATGCTTATGAAAATATGATTAAGGACAGTAAGTACACATCCAATAAAGAACTGTTAACAATTCCGGGGGCTGTTCATACAGATCTGTATGATAATCTTGAAGTGATCCCATTTGATAAGATGGATGACTTCTTCAAAAAGAATATGTAATAAGGAGCAGTTTGCAATGGCAAAGAAAGTATTAATTATATCAACAAGTTTACGTGGCGGTAGCAATTCAGATATTCTTGCAAGAGAATGCGAGAAAGGTGCGAAAGAAGCAGGACATAATGTTGAACATATTTCATTAAAAGGCAAAGAGATCAAGTATTGTATTGGCTGCCTTTCGTGTCAGAAGACCGGAGTATGTGTATTAAAGGATGATGTTGCAGATATTATGGCAAAAGTAAAGGATGCGGAGGTCGTTGTCTATGCAACACCAATTTATTACTATGAGATGTGCGGCCAGATGAAAACACTTCTAGACAGACTGAATCCGTTATATTCAACAGAATATAAATTCAGAGATATCTATATGATCGCAACTGCAGCTGAGAATGATGAAAGTGCATTTGAAAAAGCCTACAATGGTCTGCAGGGATGGGTAGATTGCTTTGAAAAGGCTTCCTTAAAAGGCATCGTTACCGGGGGTGGAATTGATGCTGCAAATACAGCTGCCGGTCATGTGGATGTAATGAAGAAAGCCTATGAACTTGGAAAGGAACTATAAGTTTGAAAAGAGTACTATTACTTAGTCTTTGTGTGTTAGTTTTATCTGGACTTGCAGGATGTAGAGAAAAAAGAAGTGTTTCATTTGAAAATGATATATCCGAAGAAATAATAGACAATAGTACTGAATCTCAAATTTCTGCTGGAGAATTAGAGGAAACAGAAATTATCGACAAATCGGCAATTGATGATGAGAAAGAATACATGAAGTTATATTTTAATGACATTGAAATCCCAGTTATATGGGAAGATAATCAAACTGTCCAAGAGCTTATGAAAGAAGCAGGAAATGGAGATATCATAGTCCGGATGTCTATGCATAGTGACAATGAACAGTTTGGTCCGCTTGGGAAAAAATATACAAGAGATGACGAGCAGATAACTACTCATAGCGGAGATATTGTTCTATACAGCGGGGATAAAATAGTAGTATTTTATGGGTCAAACTCATGGGCATATACCAGACTGGGAAAAATGAATATTCCAGAAAGTGATGTGACAGAAATTTTGTCAAATGGAGATATCACCTTGAAAATAACGATTGCAAAATAGAAGATAAAGTTGTTGTTTTTCGTCGAATAGAAACCGAAAACTTCAAGTTTATAGGGATGATACAACAATTATTTTTGCATGGAAAAAAGAATCCGACGAGAAAGAAAAAAATTATTTACCACAACCACAGAACTTTTTGAATATAAGCACAAAACCACTGCGATAAATATTGAAGAAACGCACATAATATAAAATATATGAATTGAAGGAATATTTAATATCACAGAAAGATGCAGGAAAGGAAGAAAATCTATTGTTAGAACTGTTTTATCTCTTACCTTTTTTGATAAAAGGAAACAGTAGTTGTTAAATTCTTCTCCGCTTCCCAGCCGGCAATGCGGAGCATATAGCCAGCAGAGATAAGAACATTTCCGGATTTTTATTTGATGCCGGAAGTGCGGAAGTGTTCTGCACGATACTGCATTGGTGTTTTCCCGGTCTTTTCCCGAAATACAGATGTGAAATAACTTTGACTGGGAAACGCCAGTGTAGAAGAAATTACAGAGATCGCATAATCGGAATGGCGAAGCATATTCTGAGCGGTCTCTATTTTTTTGCTCTGTATATAGGAACTGACAGAAATTCCCATCTCTTTTGCGAACAGGTGACTTAAATAACCGGGAGATATGCCGGCATGAGCAGCGAGCATCGGGACAGTGATACGATTATGTAAATGATCATAGATATATTCCAGACACTGGGCAATCGGACGGGAGCAGGCATGATTTCTATGCAATTTTTCCATACGAGTAGTGTAGTCCAGACACATCTGCGGGTGCAGGGCGGAAATTTCTTTTTTAGATTTCATTAGATCCGCCTTATGAATGTAGTAGTCGCTGAGATCATAAGCCTCTGTGACTTGCATACCTCCTTCGATGCAGTATCTTGCCAGCATAGCAGCGGTGATGGCAAAGTGGTATTTCAGATTTTGCAGAGGAGAATCCGAGAGGATACCCAGGCCTTTCTTTTCCTGAAAAGACTCACGGCATAATTCTTTTACTTTTTCAGTATTTCCCTGCCTGACATAGCTGTAGAATTCTGCTTCCGGATCATAAGGGGCGCGATAAGTCTCTAATTCTCTGCGGACATATTGTTGATAGAGAAGTTCCTGAGGAATGTTCATGTGGATACCTTTCTGAAATTATGAAAGTGTTTTTCAAAACCGCTATGCGATTCTTTCCCTTGTGGAGTGAAGATAGTGGCACACTGATGCTATAAATAATATAGCATAAAAACGATAAAAATAATATAGAAACGATATATGAAATTTGTTTCAAATTATATGATAGAGAAAAGAAGAACTGCCGGATTATAAATTTTCCGTGGCAAAGGATCAGGAGGGCAAGAGCATGAAATTAGAGAGAGGTATCAATTTAGGCGGCTATTTATCTCAGTGTGTGCATAGCACAGAACATTACGATGCATTTATTCAGGAGGAAGACATTCGTAAGATTGCTTCCATGGGATTTGACCATGTACGTCTGGCAATTGATTATGAAGTACTGGAAGATGAATATGGCAGAACCAGAGAAGAGGGCTTTGCCTACGTGACCAGAGTGGTGGAATGGTGTAAACGGCAGGGATTGAATATTGTACTGGACCTGCATAAAGCGTATGGCTATGATTTTAATAATGCCGGAGATAAGGGGAAAAATATTCTGTTTACAAATAAAATGGTGCAGAAGCGTTTTGTAAATCTGTGGATCAAGATTGCAGAGCATTATGCGAACGAGACTCATGTTGCGTTTGAACTGCTGAATGAAGTGGTAGAGCAGGAAAATGCGGAAGCGTGGAATCTGCTCATTGCGGAAACGGTGGACGCTATTCGCCGAATAGCCAGAGACACCATTATTATATACGGCGGAATTCAATGGAACAGTGTGAAGACATTGAAACTGTTAGAGAAGCCCAAGGATGAAAAAATATTGTTCACGTTCCATTTCTATGAGCCGTTGCTGTTTACCCATCAGAAAGCACACTGGGTACCGACCATCAGCCAGACCGAAGATATCTATTATCCGGAAGCAATGGACTATTATCGTACAAAGTCGCTGCCCATCGGATATCAGGGAGAAGTGGTCTGCAAGGCACAGTCACAGACCATGGGAACAGAATTTATCACGGAAATGGTGATGGAAGCGGTTACTGCTGCGAAAAATGCCGGAGTGACATTGTACTGTGGAGAATTCGGTGTTATTGATCAGGCTCCTGTAGAAGATACCCTGCGCTGGTTCACGGATGTGGATACCGTATTCCGACAGTTCGGTATCGGCTGTGCTGTCTGGACTTATAAGGAGATGGATTTCGGACTTATTGGGGAACATTATGCACCGATTCGCGAACAATTGCTGAAGCTTTGGAACCGGGAGTAGGTGGAAAGATTGCATAAGGAGTTGCCGTCATTCAATGGCGGCACTCTCTTTTCTTCGGTTCTTCTCTGGTTTTTATTTGGTAGGTTCCCTTTCCTATTTTCTTTATCATACCCTTAGATTGAAACTCATTCATAATACGTTGCAACTGCCGTTCAGAGCAATGCAATTGAAAGGCGGTTTTCTCTAACCCTTTCAAGATTCCATTTTCGCATTTGAATTGCATATAATTCCAAACCCTTTCAGAGATGGAAGAAGATACCGCATCACGCATCATTGCTGCGGATAATTTACCTGCTATGTTTTTGCAGATCAAGAGTAGAAATTGATTATTTGCCAAGAGCTTTTCCTCATTTCCGGCAATCAAAAATGCCAGACATATTACATCTGTCACTGCCTGAGCAAAAACAGTCGTGGCGTCTTCTTCAAATAGCGCCATTTCTCCAAGACAGTATGCTTCGCTTCCTTGTGCTAATGAATACTTACTGCCATCATCACGGACGTAATAAATAGAAATTTCCCCCTGGCAGACGATTTGAAACAATGCCTGCGGTTTCAACGGTGCGGCTATAAATTCTCCAGCTTCATACGCAACCAGAAAAAGCGGAATGTCCAAATCTTCCAAAATTCGGCGGTAGGGACTGATTGACAGCAAATCATCTACTCTTTCTTTTTCAAAAATTCGTTTCATAAGAGCCTCCAACAAGACATATAGATAGTATATTGTCAGCGTAATTGATACAGATAATATAACGAAAAAACAACATCATCTCCAAATATTGTATGATTACAGAAAGTAAAAATTAAGAAAGTCCCTCTGTTTTCTTCTTTCTGTATTCATTTGGACTCATATGATAATATTGTCTAAACTTCCGGCAGAAATAGCCAGAACTTGTAAACCCGGTTCCTTCTGCAATAGAAGAAACCGATTTTTGAGTGGTACAAAGTTGTTCGGCAGCCTGTGCTAGTCTGTATTGAATTAGATATGCTACCGGAGAACAGTGGATGCCAGTTTGAAAAATGTGTAAAGCTCCACTTTTGCTGATAGATGCCGATGCCGCAATCGCCTCCAATGTAATCTCTTCCATGTAGTGATCATGAATATACTGCATCATAGCTTGTAATCTTGCCTGTTTGTGATTTAATCGATGAATACTGTTAGAATCAGAAGTCCAGTCCATATTTTTTTGCAATATGTTCCAAAGCTGAAATAAAAGTTGTATAGTACATAATTCATTATCCGGCTTAGTTTCCTGAATAGTACAAATTTGTGACAAAAGTTGTAGCACCTGTTTTCCAAATGTGTTGGATGGACTGAAAATTTGATATGGAACAGACGAGTTTATCACAGGAAGAATATATTTTTCGTAAATGAGGCTGTTTTCGGGTGCTAATAGGGTTGGCGAAAAAACAATATTAGGTGCAAATGTACTGCTTTGTGCTTCAAAACGATGCAGGACACCGCTATTGATAAATATGCCGCAACCTTTATGTAGTTCTATTTTACTTGTCCCTATAAGGCAGAGCGCAGTACCTTCAGCAATATAAAGAAATTCTAATTCATGATGCCAATGCCAGTCAATGCGATGGAAGTCAAATTTCCAAATATTATCAGGATAGTATGCAAATGGATAACGATTACTGCCATGCTGGATGGTTTCTCGTAGTGTTTCATCTGTAGTTATCTTAAAAGTCTCCATGGTATATTTCCTCATAAATAATAAAATTTGTTACATTGTACCATAATTATATAATTTTATACAATGACTAGATATAAAATTTACGATATAATTACATTTAGGCTAAAGGAGGACAAAATGAAAAACCAATATAACAAGACAATTACAGCCTGTTTTGTAGGCTATATTGTACAAGCTATCGTTAATAATTTTACACCACTGCTTTTTTTGTTTTTTCAGAAATGCTATCATATTCCAATTTCCCAAATTACATTGTTAGTAACTTTTAATTTTGGGATACAACTACTGGTTGATCTTCTTTCTGTCAGATTTGTTGATAAAATAGGATATCGGATATCAATGATTATAGCTCATGTTCTAGCAGCCGCAGGATTACTCCTTCTTACAGTTTTACCAGAAATTTTACCAGTTTCCTTTATTGGAATTTTGATTGCTGTAATGATCTATGCGGTAGGTGGTGGGCTTTTGGAAGTTCTGGTCAGTCCAGTTGTTGAGGCTTGCCCGTCCGACAATAAGGAAAAAGCAATGAGCCTGCTGCATTCTTTTTATTGCTGGGGACACGCCGGAGTTGTACTCATATCAACAGTGTTCTTTTATGTAGTCGGTATAGATAACTGGAAAATATTAGCCATTATTTGGGCGGTTATTCCAATTGGAAATGCTTTTGTTTTTTCAAAAGTTCCCATTGCACCATTGCTTGAGGATGGATATACCGGGCTTGGATTAAAAGAATTGTTTCAGATAAAAATTTTTTGGATTTTACTGATTATGATGATATGTGCAGGAGCAAGTGAGCAAGCAGTAAGTCAATGGGCCTCTGCTTTTGCGGAAAAAGGTCTTGGAATTTCAAAGGCAGCCGGTGACCTAGCAGGGCCGATGGCATTTGCGGTTCTAATGGGAATATCAAGATTGTTTTATGGTAAGTATGGCGACCGTATCAATTTGGAACACTTTATGATTTATAGTAGTTTTTTATGTATTTTATCCTATTTAGGGATTTCATTATTCTCGATTCCACTATTAAACCTGATTGCCTGCGCGGTCTGTGGACTTTCAGTTGGAATTATGTGGCCTGGAACTTTCAGCAAGGCGTCAGCAGCTTTGCCTAAAGGTGGAACAGCCATGTTTGCATTGCTGGCATTAGGTGGAGATATAGGTTGTTCAGGAGGTCCTACATTGGTTGGAATGATATCAGGAGCTTTTGGGGATAACCTAAAGATGGGAATTTTGGCAGGAATTATTTTTCCAGTATTGCTGCTTGTAGGAATCATTTTTTGCAGAAAAACAAAAGGGGAATTCTCATGATAATGAAAGGCAAAATATTTATAGAAGAAGGCAAAGATGGTTTTTTGTATATCGTATTTGATGTCAGACAAAGGAAAGATGTAAACGGATTGACATTAGACATGATAGGAATGGGAATGGATGTATTGTATGAGCCAAGAATTGTATCTGGACGATATGAAAGTTGCGTTATATGTAGTGAAAAAATAGGCATTAAAATAGTTGCTTATCAATAATAAAAGAAAAGGAGAAGATAACAAATGGATTTTTTAAAAAACAGTCCAAAATGGATACGTCAACCAAAGCAGGTACAAATTAGTGAGGATAAAGTTGTAATTCTTACGGAAAGGGGTACCGACTTATGGGCACGCACTTATTATGGTTTTCAAAATGATAATGCTCCAGTATTTCAAGTTGAAACAACAGACAAGTACTTTTCTTTTATTGTTAAAACAGAGTTCGAGAGTACCTGTCGTTTTGACCAGTGTGGTGTGGCTATGTATTTAAATAGTGATAACTGGTTTAAGGCATCTATAGAATATGAGAATGAAAAAATACAGCGACTGGGAAGCGTTGTAACCAATCATGGATATTCTGACTGGGCAACAACAGATATATCCTCTGATATTAAAAGTATGTGGTATCGTTTTTCACGAAGGGACAGTGACTACTGTATTGAATGCAGTGAGGATGGCATAAATTTCAGACAAATGCGTATTTTCCATATGTGGGAAGGTGCAGAAAAAATTACTTATGGAATATATGCATGCAGCCCGACAGAAGGCTCATATAAGGCAACATTTTCAAATATGCAGATTACGGAATGCAAATGGGAATCTGATGCAGATTGGCGTGATTGATGATATGCTTTCTAAAGATAAAGCTCATATGAGAATCATTATCAGTTAAATTGAATAATAAATATAAGTCAAAAATAAAGAGTGTTCTCTGCATCCACCCATATTTGCATCGTTCCATCAAGAATTAAATCCCTTGGAATAGATGAAATCTCAATTCAAATTTGTAGAGATGATAGAATAATTATTTTGGAATAAAAAGGTTGGAAGCACCATAGAAGTAATACAATTATGGTCAAAAGGATAAATTATTGATATAAT
>OQVN01000969.1_pt1 | contig 10341 bp, 20 predicted proteins | sample 1691621 | NCBI WGS metagenome assembly OQVN01 (sample SAMN03418278, study PRJEB22391) | human gut metagenome | biome: human-gut; feature: organic feature; material: feces | host: Homo sapiens | place: Tanzania | collected 2013-01 | reverse complement strand
GTGCCCAATGTCTAAGATTGTCCGGACTCCCGACAGCCCTTTTTACGGTCATCGGAAGCTTCTCGAATTCCTGTTCTGCGCCGTAACATCCATTTCTTAAAGCCTTGGATACAAGTCCCCATGCCGTCATGCTGTTTAATTCCAGCGGCGCCGTTACAGTATTGATTTTGTCAATCAACTGCCCGATTGCCGGTGCAAATCCGCTGGTGTCCGAAGCTATGTATATCTTCAAAGCGGCTTCAACGACCTCTTTTTCGTAGTCTTTCAGCATCATGTACCAGGTATTAACGGCAACCGTTTTATCCTGCGGCTTGTAATTTGGGTATGCCGCCTGTATCACCATCAGCATTTCCTTTATCTCGTCCCGCGTCATTAGGCATCCCTCCATTCATCAAAAACTGTCTTAGGGCTGCTGCCGGCATCTTTCAAGGCATATACATCCTGCCAGCAATGGTCCGTAGACTGGTTGATAATCTTAATAGCCAAATCATCATCCCCACCGGAAAGCTTTTCAATTCTGTTAATCATTCTTGTAATCGCCTGCTGCGTAGAAATCGGTTTCTTGATGTTCTTTCGCATCGTCAGGAATTCCTGAAAGGCATTTTCCAACTCCACATTGTCAAAATGCACTGCGGGGGATATAGGGGGATTATTCTGTTTTGGTTTCTGTTTTGGTTTTAGTTTATGTTTATTAATAGGTTCACTTTGTGGTTCAGATTGCGGTTCACACTGTGGTTCATACTGTGGTTCATACTGTGGTTCAAATTCATGCCTATTTTGAACCACAAGGCTTTTTATGTGGTACTGTGCCGACTGGTTTCCGCCCCTTGGCTTCCAGTCAATAAATCCGTCCGTGGCAAGCTTATTTCTCGCCCGTTTCAGCGCTGATGCATTTAATCCAGACCGAAGTCCAAGGACTGATGAAGCTACCGTAAACGTATCTGGCCACCCTGCTTTATTCGCTATGGACATAAGCGCATGCCATAAGGCGATTACAGTGTTGGGCTGCGGGTTTAGTTCGAGCCTATCGTAAAATGCTTTTAATTCAGCCAAATAATTCATTCCGTCAATCTCCCGTGTATGTAATCCTCATAAAGTGCCTTTGCTACCACAATATTTCTGAACACAGATACGGCTCTCTTGGTTTCCTGCCGTATGTACCGCTGCAAGTCCTGTAAATCATTACGTGACGGACGGTAATACCCTTGTCCGTTTGACAGATTTAATATGGTGTAATCTCTTCTTGCCTGCTCTATCAGCTTTCTCATTGCCCTGTCTTTTCCAAACAGCGTATTTTTTACAAGACCATTTTTCACGCATAAGGCAACCAACATCTGACGAGAAATGGCATTCTCCCGTCCTACCGGTATCAAATCGGCAATCGTAATATCCGGCGCCCTATTAGGGCTGCAAGTCGGAATATATACATAAAACTTCTGCTGTTCTGCCTGTCCTGTCATTCTTCTCCTTTCCGCCCATGCCCCAGACGGAGGCACAGGCACATTACATGGCATGTCGTGACACATTATCCATGAGGTAATGTAAACAGGGTTTACGGTTTCTTTCGCAGTCCCCTGCAGGTGTTTCAACCATCCAAGTAACTTATTTCCACTTCCGTTCTCGGATTTTCTTTGTCATATAAGACTCTGGAACCATCCATTGAAACAATGATGTTGCTGTTATCATCCATAAGAACTTCATACTTTACCAGAACATCACAAAGGGCTTCATGCAGATTGCAAAGGTCAACTTTTCTTTTGGTTGGCATGTAATACAATGCTTTTACATTCACTCTTTCACCGATTTTGTATGGTTTCAGAAAATATCCGCAGTCAGCTTCATACTGCCGATACTGTTTGCTTGGTATAACCATTGGTTTTCCTTTTATGGAAATGATTTGCTGATGATTTTTCTTGGTAACCGGCGCCACCGGAATGGTAAATGCTATCATAGCCAGCTCCTCCCAAAATTGTTTATAAATTCATCCCTGGTACCATGCTTTGTTTCAAAATCCCGCTGGCACTCCTGCTTAAGGTGCAGGTCAAGCACTGTCCGGGCATATTCCGTGGCGTACACTCCATTCGGGTGCAAATCCGGGCGGAGTGGAATAACGTAGCCATATTTCTCGCATAGCTCCTTTTTCTCCCCGCCCATGCCGTAGAATATGTGATGCCGTTCCACCACATTGCTGCCGGTGTAAAAACAATGGTCCATATCCTCCGTGAAGATGCTCCACAGCCGTTTCATACGCCCCACCTTGCTTTCATCTCTGCCAGCTCCGCAGGTGTCATGGTCTCAATTCCCAGTTCCTTAGCTTCCATCACGGTGCCGTCTATCAATAAGGACATTTCCTTGGTGTCGTATGTATGGGAGCCACGGTAGATCCTGTAAAAGGTAGCTTTCCCATCATATCTGATAGGGATAGCATGCAGGGTTTCCTGCTCCCACATAAATTCCTCCGGGGCATTTGTCTTGTAAATCATCGGCGCCCCGTCCGGAAGAAGCTGCGGTTGTCCATATCTGCATATCAGCATGTTCTTGGCTTTTGCCTTGGAAATCGTCAGCACCTCTGCAATCTTACCAACCAGAACATGAAAATAGGCATTGGCATCCAGTGACCGCTTTTTCCGGTGCTTTACCGCCTTTATGTCCAAAATCTCAATGTCCTTAAGCTTGTCATAATTCTGCTTTACCGCCGCCGGTTCATTGCAGGTGAAGGTCACCGCATACCGTCCTGTCTGCCAGTCCACGTTGATGCCGGCTATCTTTCCCGTAAATTCCATCAGCTATCCTTTCTGTCTGGCGTTTTCATCAGGGCATTCATACAGCTTTTAATCTGCAGGTCCGACATGGCATCAATGGTCTGCACCTTGTACCGCTCCAATATGGCATCCAGCGGCACGCCGGTGCGGTTGCACTGGGCAATGATGCCTCTGACCCGTTCCGGGTATGCCTGCGCATTCATCTTGCCGTTTGCCATTGTCAGTGGTTCCGTATTCTGCTGCGTCTGGGACTGGGCGGGTGCTGTATATTTGGTCTTATCCGCGTTCCAGTAAACGTCAGCACCTACACCGAGCATCTTGCAGGCAACTGATATGGCATCCGTAACAGCCATCTTATAGGCTTCATCTGATACGTGGATGCCGTTTTTCTCTTTCTCGGCAAACATGTTTCCGCCGGTTCCAAAAATGGGCTGCGACCATTCACCATCCACCTTGATATAAAGCTCAATATCCACAAAGGCGGATATTTCATCCCCATAGGTTTCCAGCCGCTTATCCTTGACCTTGATGTACCAGCCTACACCACAGGGACCGAATTGCTCGGTGAGTTTCTTGATACGCCACATGGGGTTGATATCCGTTTTTCCATTAAGCCTGCCGCCCTGGATTTTGCGCTTGGCATCTTCCGGCACGGCACGCACGTTGTTGTAAATATCCAGATTTCCCATATCACATCAGCTCCCATTCAATTCCTACACTGTCCATGTACGTTTCCAGCTTTTCCTTAGCATCCTTAGTCAGCTCAATCCGATATTCATACAAATCGGCATCTCCGGCATCCACATTTGGCGTAAGGCTCTCAATAACAGCCTGCTCCGCTTCTGCTCTGGCTTTTTCAATAGCTGCAGCCTTTTCTTCCTCAATTCTGCGAAGCGCCGCCTCTTTCTCCTCTTCCGCTTTACGAATAGCAGCTTCCTGCTCTTCCTTAATTCTGCGCTGTTCTTCCAGTCGTTCTCTTTCCTCCCTGCGGATGCGTTCCTCTTCTTCCTTTTTCCTGCGTTCCTGCTCACGGGCAATAATCTCCTGCTTCTGTTTCTCGTAATTGGTAAGGTATGTCATAGCTTCCGGCAGACTAAGGTTTTCTTTGTAGATTTCAAGTGCCTTTTCCTCTGCTTCAGACTGCATTCCCCGGATAGTAGCAATGGCGGACCGGGTTGCTTCTGCCAGATTACTGATCTCCGCCACAATGTCCTTTTCTTTCATGGTGGCATTCTCCCATTTGGGATTGTAAATCTTCTGCAGTGGAATATAGGCTTCCAGTCCACCGGCATGCATCTGGTACAGTTCTGCAATCTTCGCCTGCTTCTCTACCTTGCGCTTTTCCTCGAATGCCTTGATCTGATCATCTATCAGATTGATAGGCTCGTCATACAGGGCAATCAATTCCTTGGCCTTGCCCTCAAAGTCAAGATACGGCTGCATGTATGCCGTCTTGACTTCTTTCACGCGGTCGGAAAACTCCTTCTTTTCCTTGCGAAGGTTTGCCAACTCTGCCTTGGCAAATGTCTTGCTTTCTTCGGTGAATACTGCACCCTTGTAGTCCTGCAGCCGCTCCTGCAGTCTCTTCTTTACGCTCTCAAAATCACAGTTAATGGCTCCTGCCGTCTGTGTTACCGCTACCATATTTTCCATTTGAATAATCCTCTCTTTCTGCCTGTTCATAGGCTTGTCTGTGTTTCTGAAACATGTTCAGATGCCGGGGAGTGTATTCCACATCTCCCCAGTCGCTTTTTACCTTGGTTCCTTCCATACAGCTCCTTACTGGACCAGGACAAGCTGACCGTCAGCCTGTTCCTTTAGGTACCGTTTTCTAAGTTCTATGTACTCGTCCAACTTCCTACTCCGCCGTTCCTCCGCCGCCCGGCAATCGTCACATATGCCGCCTACGATGTCTCCGGGGTCGCACAGGCAGTGGCAGACTCTACATTCCACCATTGCCATCCCCCTTATCGATGTCCTCAAATACATTGGCGCACAGTAAACGCATTGTTTTTTTCTGTGCTTCTATATCTCCCGGATGTATGTTTTGTAATACCTTGAGCGTCATTGTCTCTAAACCGACCAGTAATGCTGCGGGATGTCCCTTCATACTGATTTTTTCATTTGCAGTGCCAGCCTTTCGTTCATATGAAAAAGTAGTTTCTGTATTAGTTGCTGCCATAAGTGTTGCTAAAATGTTGTCCATTGATTGACTTACCTTTCCTTTCCTGCTAAAATAAGCATAAAATAACATTACGTGTTGTTTTGACCCTGTTCAGCTTCCCGGCATGCAGGGTCTTTTTCATTATTCTGTTTTTCTTTCCATTCTTCGGTGCCGACTATGAGTCCGGCTTCTTCCCATGACATGTATTCCATATCTGCCTCCTGCTTCTGCTCTGGCGCATATCCCGCTTACCAGTGCAATGATGATTAAGACGGTACTGGTGCAGTAGCCTGTCCCACATTCTATGGCTCCGGCTATGCCGGCAACCCCGACCAGACCACTTACAAAGCTGACACCGGATAATATATTGTGCATCTGCACGGCTTGTCCTCCTTTCTTGTATTCTCCTGCGCCCTCCATGCGACACGCAGACAAATGGGCTATCTGCGCATCACTATCTACAATCTATAGAGGAAAGAAAAAATATCGCGGCCTGTATGCCGCATGGAAGGTACAGGGTGTTGCTTTGGTATCAGCTTATAGGCTGCTTTGTCTTTTCCATATTCAGCCGCTCCGCAGCCTTAAGGAACCGGCTTGCCGCAGCCTTAAGCTGCTGATGTCTCCGTGTTCTCTCTTCATCAGTAAGGTCGGGGAAATGAACGATGCTTTCCCCGTTTTTGAATTGAAGGACTTCTGTCCTTGAATAGGTTGTCATTTTCCACCACCCTCTCTTTTTTTGATGATATGTTGTTACCGATTGTCCAGATTACGTTGTTATTTGCCTTTCTTGTTCTGATTACTTGAATTTCTCCTGCTAAAATAGTAAGGTTATATCAGCCCCTCATATTGAAAGGCTTTCAAAGGAAAATCTCGCCTTTGGAAGGAGGTGGCTTACATGAGTTCTCTTTCTGAGAAAGCTTTATAGATACTTCAAGCATCTGGAAAAACCAAATTTACAACTTTGGACCTTATTACAAATGGTTTTTCCGTAGAAACAGCCAATGCTGCCATTAAAGAGCTTGAAGATGCTGATTACATATTCATTATCAAAACCTATATCAATGAGAACGTTGCTTTTGAATTACTGTAATCAGTGGGATAACCCTGGGTGTTGGTAGCACTTGGGGTTATTTCTTTTCAAATACCTCAATTCCTCCTTCTCGCTTATGGCTCCAAAAGTTGTAACTGGCACATGCAATCCTTTTATCCAGCTCCATTCTGACCTTGAAATCCTTTCCGCCTTCACAGGACACAGAAAAAAAGTCACATCCCTCTGCGAAATCAATTCCATTCAGGCGGAATACCTTCTTTTCTACATCCACTTCCAGTGTTTTAATTTCCTGCGGAATTCCAGCAAGAATTTCTTCAAATTTCTTCATCCTCTATCCCTCCTTTCTTGTTATGATTACTTGAATTTCAACAACTTCTATACAATCATGCTTTCTTATCTCGATATATTGCACTTTTCATATTGACACATGAACATACGTTTTGTATAATGTGTAGAGAACGTTTGTTTGTATTTTATATGAAAGGAGGAATTTCTATGTCCGCATATATGATTACCTATGACCTAAATGCTACCGGTCAAAAATATGATGAAGTAATTCAAGCCATAAAAGATTCATCAACCGGAGCTTGGTGTTCTTTTTGGAAATCATCTTTTCTTATCAAATCATATCTTTCTGCTAATGCAATTTCTGATAAGATAACACCTCATTTAGACCAAAACGACAGAATGATAATTGTTGAAGTCAAGCCCAATAATTATCAGGGATGGTTGAGTAATGATAATTGGGAATATATTAAAGACAATATTTTCAATTAGGTCGATTGCACTTCATGCTATTTCCAAAATGCTTTCCGTTACTATCCTCAGGCGTAAAGGAACTAACCTCCAACCTAATTCCCTCAGAAGCCAGCTCATCCACCAATGCGCTGGCTTCTTTCAGCAGTTCTATGAGATGTACTACCTTGCTTTCTGCTTCTGCCATGTCACAGTGCACATCCAAATTAACTACGTTCTTATCCACTCTACTTATCTCCTTTCTTATACAGTTCATTTACATCCACTCCAAGAGCCATTGCTATGTTTGGAATATATTCCGCCAGTATAAATTTTCTCTCATTCAACATTGAGCTAAAAAGTCTTGGCGTAAATCCTGCTTTTTCAGCAACTGCACACTGCTTAAGACCTTTGTCTTTTATGATGTGTCTAATATTACTTATAATTATTTGGTTATTACTCACTTGGTGTTTTTTCTCCTTTCTACAAGTTTCTTGGTGCTAATGCTATGTTACTATTAGTTTCTTGGTTTGTCAATACTTTTTCTACAAGTTTTTTGGTTTTTTATATTGACCTATCAAGATATAAATAGTATTATTCAATTAAAGATACTTAGGAGGTAGATATATGGGGTTTGCAAACAGATTAAAAGAACGCAGAGAACAATTAGGTCTAACTCAAGGAGAAGTTGCTCTATTATTGGGTATAACCCCTGGTGCTGTCGGTAATTACGAAAATGGTGTAAGCACACCAAAGGCGGATATTTTATTTAAGGTATTTGATGCATTAAAATGTGATGCAAATTATTTATTTCAAGATGAAATGAAAACTTTATCTGCAAAAGATACTGTTACTCCATTCGAGATGGAACATCTTGTAAAAAAATATCGTGAACTTGATACACATGGCAAAGAAATGGTTGATTTCACTTTAGAAAAAGAATATGAACGTTCCGTTACTGAAAAGAAAAAAGCAACAGGTATTATTTCCTATAATTATGAAGTCAAAGCAGCTCATAATGATTATGAAAATGAACCTGAAGAACAAGATAAGATGAATGCCGACCTAAATACTCTTAAAAGACCGGAATAACGGACATATTACATAGTAATGTGATAGAGGGTGATACATTTGACATACGACAATTTATTAGATGAAGCTGATAAAGAGAACATATATGTTATAGAGAATGCAAAATTTCAATCCAAGGCAAGCGGTCTTATCAACAATGATGTAATCGGTATAAATAAGAATGTCCGTTCCTCAACACAACGAACTTGCATCCTTGCCGAAGAATTAGGGCATTACTACACATCTTCCGGCAACATTTTAGACCAATCTTCTGCTGCTAACCGCAAGCAGGAACGTACTGCCCGGGTTTGGGCTTATAACCGGCTCATCGGACTATCTGGAATTGTTGATAGTTATAAAGCCGGGTGCCGAAATCTATATGAAATTGCGGAACATTTAGAGGTCACAGAAATATTTTTGTCTGACGCTCTTGCTTGCTACAAGGAAAAATATGGATTATATGCCCAAGTTGACAATTACGTTATCTATTTTGAACCCTTAGGGGTTGCAGAATTGATATAGAAATGGAGGAAATTATTATGAAAAAGAAAATCATTGTACTATTACTCGGAACTACACTTTTACTTTCTGCATGTGGTAATGCCGCCACTTCAGACACGCCATCCCAAGAAAGTACAAGTGTTGCGGCCTCTGTCCCGGAAGAATCAACACCCGTGGAAACTACGGTAGAGTCCTTACAAGAAACTATCCAAGATGCCATCGATGAGATTACAGACGACTATGCCCCTCAGGCAACAACAGAGTCTCTTAATGGTGTATGTGACTTTCTTGAATCTGAAAGCCTTGTATCTGGAGATAGAACTGAAATGGCTGGTGAAATGATTGGCGCAATAAGCGGTATTAAATACGCTGATTCCAACGTAGAAATTTATGAATATGACACAGAATCCGATAAGTATAAAACCCTTGTGGATACTGGTAAGGTCATGTTGGATGGCTTTGATATGGAACTGACTGCATCTGCTATTCATAACCAGTATGTACTCTTCTGTGATGATGCTTCAAATGCAAGTGATATAATTGAAGCCTTCAATAACATGAACTAAATAAAAAAACTGCCCTGGATGCTACCAATACCAGATATGAAAGAGGAAATAAACATGAACGAAAAAGAATTTAATGAATATTTAAGTGCATTACATGATAGAGTATTGACGAAAGCTCTTTCTAAAGACGAAGAAAACAGCTATACCGAGTCATTATTTGAATCTATACGCCATGTGAATGAATACGATCAGGAATTCTGGTATGCCAGAGAACTACAGGTCGCACTTGAATATACCGAATGGAGAAATTTTTGCAAGGTCATTGATAAAGCAAAAGATGCCTGCAAAGGTAGTAATAATGCAGTGTCTGACCATTTTGTTGACGTCAACAAAATCGTAAGTGCTGGTGCCACCAGTAAAGACATTGGAGATATTCAGTTATCAAGATATGCCTGCTATCTCATTGTACAGAATGGTGATCCACGTAAGAAGGTCATTGCTCTCGGTCAAACCTATTTTGCAGTGAAAACCAGACAACAAGAACTTATTGAGAATTACGAAAATCTATCTGAAGATCAAAAGCGTCTTGCAATCCGCAAAGAAATGGCAGAACATAACAAAATGCTTGTAGCAGCTGCTAAAGACGCTGGAGTAGAAACATCATTAGAATATGCCATTTTCCAGAATTACGGATATATGGGATTGTATGGGGGGCTCAAAGCACAGGATATTAAGAAACTGAAGGGCTTGAAAAAATCTCAAAACATCCTTGATCACATGGGCTATGAAGAACTTGCTGCTAACCTGTTCCGTGCTACACAAACAGAAGCTAAATTACGCCGTGACCACGTTCAAGGCAAACAGGAAGCCAACCAAACCCATTATGAAGTTGGTAAAAAAGTAAGACAGACCATCAAAGACCTTGGAGGAACAATGCCAGAAATTCAAAGCAGAAAAATAACGACAAAAATCACGGCTACGGCTTAACAATCGTCAAAGAAATCTGCAAAAAATACAGCGGCGATTATCGAATTGTCAATAAGATTATGCAGCAGTCTGCAAAGGTCATATTCAGCAATTCTGACGACGGATTGTTCATCAACGGTTACGTTCAATTCAACATTTTTTTTCGTTGCGGACTGCTGCTTGATATAAATAATCGTGCTGATAATTTCGTTGGAACAAATTGAATTTTTACTTGCGCCGAAAACGGAATCTCCCGTTTTATTCAGAATATCAAGGGCTTTATCTGTTTGTCCGATCTCAATAAAACCCGGTGCGGTCGTGAGCAAATTATTAAGATCGTGCTTGATTTTACGAAGCTCTTTCTTTTCTTCATTGCGCATAATAGTTTGCTGATAAGTCATGGTATTTAAAAGTATCTGTTTCTCGTTTTCGATATTTTTACGCTCGATTTTATCAATGTAATCAACCAAAAAGAGAAGTCCGACGCACGTAACAAGACAGATGGCGGCTACAATGTAGGAAGTGTTCCGGATTTTTATATATGCCGGTCCGTTCATAGCGTCGTTTCCGAGTGATTGTGCGATC
>OQVN01000968.1_pt1 | contig 10360 bp, 12 predicted proteins | sample 1691621 | NCBI WGS metagenome assembly OQVN01 (sample SAMN03418278, study PRJEB22391) | human gut metagenome | biome: human-gut; feature: organic feature; material: feces | host: Homo sapiens | place: Tanzania | collected 2013-01 | reverse complement strand
GCTCAAAATCAACGAGATATTCAGGAGCGACTATATGATGGATGCACTGCCACTTTTTGACGCAAGACAAGCCGGCTTGGAGGAAGGTGCACGGAATGCAAAATTAGAGACCGCAAGAAATTTTCTTAAGGAAAATATTCCTGCAGAAACAATTGCTAAATGTACAGGACTCTCTTTGGAAGAAGTGAACAAATTAAACCAAAGTAATTCCTGAGCTGTATTCGCAAAACACGACCTTTTAACTACTTCACAATATTATTGTTTCCCACAAGCCCTTCCCCACTGCGAAACTTGATTTTCAACCTACAGTTTCCTGTATTCTCTTGCCAAAAGCAGGGTGCTTGTAAGAGCGGAGCAGGTTGTGGCGAGCGGCTCTGCAAAGAAAATCCCGTCAACACCGAAAAAGCGAGGAAGAAGCAAAGCAAGCGGAATCAAAAGGATTATTTTCCGCAGGCAGGCGATAAAAACCGAGACCTTCGCGTTTCCAATTCCTACAAAAGTTGTCTGCGCTGCATTCTGAATCCACATCAGCCACTTTCCGGCAATGTAGACCGGCAAAAGTCTCTGCTCAATCTGCAGAATTTCACTGCTGGAAGTAAAAATGGCTGCAAAGCCTTTTGGAAAAAGCGTCGCACCCAAAACAAGGCTGACTGTAATGATTCCGTTCACTAAAAGCATTTTGCGGATTACTTCTTTTACGCGGCTAAATTTCTTTGCGCCAAAATTGTACGAGATTATCGGCTGAACTCCATTTGAAAAACCTGCAATCGGAATAAAAATTATCTGCATTATGCTTTGCATAATCGTCATTGCGCCAACATAAATGTCACCACCGTAACGCTGCAAGCCCGAATTGAACACAACAAAAATCGCACTTTCTGTCGCCTGCATCACAAACGGAGAAGCCCCGAGAGAGCTGATTTTTCTTATTATAAGGAAACTTGGTTTTAATATAGAAGAATTCAAACAGATTTCTGATTTTTTTGAAGCTAAAAATGAAACAATCCAGACTGCGCTCACACACTGGGAAATTATCGTTGCCAGCGCCGCGCCTTTTACACCCATTCCTAATGCAAAAATAAAGACCGGATCAAGAATGAGGTTCAGAACCGCTCCAATCAAAATTGAAACCATCGCCGTTTTCGCATGCCCCTGGCAAGTTATAAACGGATTCAAGCCAACTGAAAGCTGCACAAAAATCGTTCCCAAAAGATAAATTGAAAGATAATCATCCGCATAAGGCAAAGTTTTTCCGCTCGCACCAAAGAACATAAGAACAGGTGTCTTGAAAATCAAAAAGCACGAAGTCAAAACTGCGGAAAAAACAATCAGCATAAAAGCCGCGTTTCCCAAAATCTTCTGGGCGTTCTTTCTTGCACAAGGGTCAAGCTCGCTTTTTCCAAGCTCAATCGCCGCAAGAGGCGCGCCTCCAGTTCCGGCAAACGCGCTGAACGCAGAAACAAGCTGGATTATCGGAAGGCAGACTCCAAGTCCTGTTAACGCAAGCGAAGAATCCGAACCGCTAGGCCCAGCAGAAGAAATATGCCCGATATAAATGCGGTCAACAATGTTGTAGAGAACGTTTATCAGATACGCAAGCACAGATGGAAGCGCAAGGCGCAGCATAAGACGCGGGATTTTTTCCGTGCCAAGCGAGGAATCATTTTTTGAAGATTGAAGTCGCGAATTTTGCATAAAGGCGATTGTACCACAAAACAAAAGCGTATAAAAGTTTGAATGCAGATTTCTGATTTCTGTTGTATAATTTACAGAAGAGGATTTTATGGACGACAACAAAATAGTGGAATTTATTCTGCACAAAAAAGCGATTCTATTCACCGGTATTTTCACTTTCATCGGCGCAGTCGTCTTGACATCATCCTTTCTGTATATAAATTTTACAAATAAAATAACGCATGATTTTTTTCAGGATGTGCAAATCACAAGGGAAGGTTTTTCTGCCGCAAAATCAAATTCCACAAAAAAAGATGAATGTTCAATCGAAATGCAGATTCCACTCAGAAGTGACGGTGCATTAAATTCCTGGATACTTGAAAACAACAATCTGCACGGCGCACAATACGACATATTCATAAAGAACAACACTTTATGCAAACTAAAAGACTGGAAGTTAAGGCTAAAAGTTCCAAAAGACGCAAAAATAGACAGCAGTTGGAGCGGTTCATATAAAAAAGAAAACGACATCATAACAATCATAGGCTCAAAAGAAGCAAAAAATGAAGAAATTCTTCCATATACTTCATGCAAATTGGGATTTGTATTGTATGCACAGAAATTTTTAACTGAAACGCAAGTTTCGTTGGAGGCAAAACTTCACAAATCACCTTTCAGTTATAATTTTTTCACAGCATTTGTGGTAATCACCATTCTGGGAATTTTCCTTACAATTTTAATGGCAATAAATTATCTTGTCATAAAACACCAGCAGCTGCATGCTGAAAAAGAAATCTCCGAGCTTTTAAATCTTTGCGCAAGTTTTATAGACACCCGCGACGCATACACAAAACGGCATTCAATAAATGTGGCGACCTATTCAAAGATGATTGCAGAAGAACTTGGCTACAGCAAAGAATTTCAGAAGAATATTTATAACTGCGGAATTCTGCATGATGTGGGAAAAGTTCTTATTCCAAGAGCAATTTTGTGCAAGCCCGAAAAACTTTCAGAGGAAGAATGGGTTGAAATGAAAAAGCACACAGTTTATGGCGCCGAAATCCTAAAAGATTTTAATGGAATAAGAAATGTCCGTTCGGTTGTTCTATATCATCACGAACGTTATGATGGCAAAGGCTACATGAAAGGCTTAAAAGGAGAAGAAATTCCTTTAGAGGCAAGAATTGTTTGCGTTGCAGATTCATTTGACGCAATGGCAACAGACCGCGCATACCGGCCGCATCTTCCAAAAGAAATCATTATCCGCGAACTTGAAAACGGCAAAGGCGCCCAGTTTGACCCTAAAATTGCCCAGGCAATGCTAAACTTGATAAAAAACGGAAAGATTTCAATCTAACTAAAAAAGAGAAAATCTCCATTGACAAAACTAATTTAATTAGCTTAATTTAAAAAAAAGCTTTTGGAGATTTTTTTTGAAAAACATCAGAATTTCAACTGACCGCCTGATTATCCGCAACTATGAAGAAAAAGATTTGAACGACCTTTACGAATACCTTTCCGACGAAGAGGTCGTGCGTTTTGAACCATATAGCGCGCTAAACCTTGAAGAAACAAAGAAAAATCTTGAATGGCGGATTTCTTCAGATGAGATTTTTGCAATTGAACTCAAATCAAATGACAAAATGATAGGAAATATTTTTCTTGGAAAACGCGAATGTAAAACCTTGGAACTTGGCTACGTTCTGAACAAAAAATTCTGGGGAAACGGCTACGCTTTTGAAGCATGCAACGCAATGTGCAAAAATGCATTTTCAAACGGCACTCACAGAATCGAAGCGAACTGCGACCCATTGAATACCGCCTCATGGAAACTTCTTGAACGACTAGGTTTTATCCGCGAAGGACACTTGCACAAAGACATTTACTTCCGCAAGGACAAAAACGGAAACCCAATCTGGAAAGACACTTATATTTACTCAAAATTGAATGACAAACAATAAGAAAAACTATAATTCTCACTTGAAAAACACACGAAATTCACATATATTCAATTATATAACACTGTTTTTATCTTCACCTTCACAGGAGAATTATTATGGCAAACTTAACAATTACTTTAGACGACCAGGACAAAAGAGACATCTCTTCATTCTGCGAGCAGGTCGGAATGACAGTTTCCGGTCTTTACAATGTTTTCACGAAACAAGTTCTCCGCGAGGGTCGCATACCTTTTGACATCGCCGTTGACCGCCCTAACCGCAAGACAATCAAAGCCATGAAAGAAGGCGACAGAATTGCAAACGATCCGAATGTGAAAGGGTACTCATTTAATGAATTTGTCGAGGAGATGAAAAAATGGTAGAACCTAAATATCAAATCAAGTGGACTTCGCAATATAAGAAAGATATAAAACTTGCAAAAAAGCGTCATTATAAAATTGAAGAGTTGCAGCAAGTTGTCTTTTCGCTCGCAAACGGTCTCCCTCTCGATGAAAAATACTGCGACCACGAACTTGAAGGAAACTGGAAAAACCATCGGGAATGTCACATAAAACCAGACTGGCTGCTGATTTATCAGATAAAAGATGAAGTTCTGATTCTTGAACTTTCCCGCACAGGAACTCATTCAGACTTGTTCAGAAAATAATTTTTAGACTTCCTTATAATTCACAACTTTGTAGCCAGCATCGGAAACTATTTTTTTTATCAATTCTTCGGATTTTTTTTCTTTGAACAAAACTTCTGCGGAATTCTTTTTAAAGTTCACCTTTGCCCACATTCCATTGGCATTCAGTTTGTTCTGGATTCGTTTTGCGCAGTTAATACACTTCATTCCTTCTATTATAATAGTGCATTTATATGGATAATTTTTTTTGTTTTTATCCGCAGGTTTTACAGTAACCTCGGAGTTTCCTCCGCTACAGCAACTTTCACCGTGGGCATTTTTTACAAGCGTTCTGATTCCACCTAAAGCAATAAGTGCCAAGACCGCAACAATAACAATATTCACAATCATTTTCGTTCCTCGCAATGAAATTTACACATTCCGCTTTGAAATGCCTTGCATGAATAGCAGCCAGCTGGAATCCCATTTTTCTTTTCTCTTCTTTTCTTTTTTAAAATCGAAAGAACAACAAAGCCTGCCCAAAAAACAACAACCGCAACTATAATTATATTTGCAATCATAAAATCTCCAACAAGCATTAAAAAAGGCACAGCATATTACACTGTGCCTTCCTAAAATAAACTGCCATTTTTAAGATGACACTTTTTTATGATTTATGCAGCCATTGATTTTTTTGAATCCATTTCTGCATAAGGATTTTTTCTGAAAAGTCCGAAAAGTATTGCAATCAAGAAAATGAATGCGAATACGGTTCCAACTCCAAAATGTCCTTGCGTGAACAAAGTTCCAAGCTGATAAACAATCAATGTTACAATGTATGCAAAAGCATTCTGGAACAAGATTGCAAACCAGAACCACTTTCTGTTGTGCAGCTCATTTGCCATTGTTGAAATAGCAGCCAGACAAGGTGAATCAAGCAAGTTGAACAAAAGGAAGCAGAATGCAACAAGACCTGTAGGGAACCATTTTGCAATAGCATCAACAGCCTTTATAGCACTTCCCTCTTCTTCCGCATCTTCGCCTTCTACAGCTTCTGCGTCATCAGCAGCATCTCCAGGAAGAACATCAGAAACATCACCAGCACCAGCAAGAGCTTCTGTATCTTCATCAGTTGCACCGGCAAGAACACCCATTGTTGTAACAATTCCTTCCTTTGCAGAGAAACCAGAGATAACAGAAGCAGCACACTGCCAGCCGCCTTCTTCACCACCAAATCCAAGTGGAATAAATGCGTAACGAAGAACGCCACCAACTTTTGCCATTATAGAATCATTAGGATCATCAACAAGTCCAAAAGAAACTTTTTCAGCAACTGGAGCAACTTCTACATTTTCAGCAGCAACTTCTTCTGCATTTTCCGCAGAATTATCTACAGAAGCTTCTACTGTTGTCGCGTTTTCAGCAACTTCAGATTTTGATTCCCAGCCATAGCTAGAAAGGAACCACATTACAAGACAAGCAAGGAACAAAATTGTTCCGGCCTTTTTAATAAATGACCACAAGCGTTCCCAAGTATGAAGAAGAACTGTCTTAAGCTGCGGAATATGATACTGTGGAAGTTCCATGATAAATGGAGCTGCCGGTCCATGGAAATACTTTGTCTTTTTAAGAATGATAGAAGCAAGCAATACACAGGCAATTCCAATCGCATACATTGCAGGCGCAACCCAAGAAGCATTTGATTTTGTAAACTTTGTCGCGATAATAGCAGCAATCATTGCAATTACAGGAAGTTTTGCACCACAAGGAATCCAAGTTGTTGTCATGATTGTCATGCGGCGGTCGTTTTCGTTTTCAATTGTGCGGCTCGCCATGATTCCAGGAATTCCACATCCAGAGCTGATAAGAAGCGGAATAAATGATTTTCCGGAAAGACCGAATTTTCTGAACACACGATCCATAACAAATGCAATGCGAACCATATATCCAACATCTTCTAGAATTGAAAGAAGAATGAACAAAACTGCCATCTGCGGAACAAAGCCCAGAACGGCGCCAAGTCCACCAAGAATTCCGTTTACAATACAGTCAATAAGAACCGGATTTGCGCCGGCATTTTCAAGCAAAGTCTGAGTTCCGCCCTGAATCCATTCACCGAACAAAACATCATTTGCCCAGTCAGTTCCCATGCTACCAACAGTAGAAACCGCCACCCAATAAACAAACCACATTACAGCAAGGAAAATTGGAATTCCCAGAATTCGGTTTGTAACAATGCGGTCAATCTTGTCAGAAGTTGTCATTGTCTTTCCAGACTTTACAAGAACTCCCTTAAGAACTGAAGAAATGTAATTATATCGTTCATTTGTTATGATTGACTCAATGTCATCATCGTGCGACTTTTCAAGAGATTTTGTAACTTCCTCTGCTTTTGATTTTGCGGCCGCATCCAAATTGAGTTTTTCAAGGATAACGCTGTCGCGCTCAAGAACTTTTATAGCTGTCCAGCGTCGGGTTGATTCTGACACGGAAGCCGGAAGAATTGCTTCAACTTCACTGATTGCCTTTTCAACATCAGATGCAAAACAAGCGGCAGGAACTTTTGTATTTTCCTTTGCAGCCTGGGCAGCAGCCTCCGCAACTTCCTTTACGCCTTTTCCATGAAGGGCAACTGTTTCAATTACCTTGCATCCAAGTTTTTCAGCAAGTTTCTGGCTGTCAATTTTATCACCAGATTTTTTAAGGGCATCAACCATGTTCAATGCAATAACAACAGGTTTTCCAAGTTCAAGAATCTGGGTTGTAAGATACAAGTTTCTTTCAATGTTTGTGGCATCAACAATATCAATTACAGCAGAAGGCTCATTTGACGCAAGATAGTCGCGGGAAACAACTTCCTCACTTGTATATGGAGAAAGCGAATAAATTCCCGGAAGGTCTGTTACAACCAGATCTTTGCTTCCTTTTACTTTTCCTTCTTTCTTTTCAACTGTAACTCCTGGCCAGTTTCCTACATACTGAACTGTACCGGTAAGCGAGTTGAACATTGTTGTTTTTCCGCAGTTTGGATTTCCTGCCAGAGCAATTTTCGTGTTCATTTCAATATTCCTCTTTTTTGATTACTCAACTTCAATGTTTTCTGCATCTGCTTTGCGAACAGAAAGCTCATATCCGCGAATTGTAACTTCCACAGGGTCTCCAAGAGGCGCAACTTTTCTTACAAAAACCTTGCATCCTTTTGTAAAGCCCATGTCCATAAGACGTCGTTTCAGCGCACCTTCACCGTTCAGCTTTGTGACTGTAACAGTGGAATTTACGCTAGCATCTTTTAATGTGCCCATATATTTATCTCCTTAAATAAAACCTATGCAACCTGGATTTTTGAAGCCATGCTCCTATCGATGGCAATGCGGGATTCTTTTACTTTAACAATTAATCCAGTCGGAATTTTTTGAATTATAGTAACTTTTGAACCTTCCGAAAAACCCATATCAGACAAATGTTGCTTGGAAGCCTGGGTTCCAGTTATTGAAGTTACAGAAAGCTCATCTCCAATTGAAGCAAAAAGCAATGGCATAATATTCGTTCTCCTTTACCTAATGATAATTAGAAATTAAACAGCCTAAAAGTTAGCTATCGTTAACTATAATATTTTTTTATATATCTGATGTCAATATATTTTTTTAGAAAATGAAGAGATATGAAATTAGAAAAGAAAGTTTGTCTGAATATCGAAGTTTTTATAGATTCATCATAAAAATTGAATCAGCTACCAGAAAAAAGCACGTCAATTCGTCATGCGGAGCGTAACAAAGTATCGGCCTGCGCAATTTTTTTGATTTCTGCCGTCGCGCAAGCCCTCAACATAAGCCTTGATTGAAATAAGCGGAGTGCGCAGGTCGTGCGAGATTCCGGCAATCAGCTCGCGCCGGGGTTTTTCTCGTCTTTTTTTTGAGCCTCAGAAAGTTCAGCAAGCCGCGCCGCCATTGAATTGAACGCCTTGCAAATCGGAAGAAACTCGTCATCGCCAGAATAATTTATTCTATAGGAAAGATTTCCGTCGCTGATATTTTTTACGCCTCGCTCAAGAATTTCCAAAGGCGACTGGATTTTTTTCACGATAAACCGCGTAAGAAAGCTGTTTGTTGCAAAAACCGCAGCAAAAACAAGAATGACAACCGCCGCCAGAACCAGCTTGAAAACCGCCTCGTTGCCTTCATCCTCGTTCCAGTCAAAAGAGCCAAAAATCAAAATAGAATAATTTTCACCCCGCACCGAAAGAGGCTCTCTCACAAAAAAAATTCCGTTTATGTTCAGGGAAAAAGCTTCGTTTTCAGTATTTACAGTTGAATCAGGCATCAAGTCAGAAGCAACCGAAGATGAAGAATCGCCTGAATCTTCAAAACTAGAAGAAGATGAAAAAAGCCCCGAAAACTTATTTTCAATCCGGCGGAAATCATCAGTTTCATTTCCTGCTGAAAACAAAAGCCTTCCGTCCTCAAGCGACTCGTCCATATACTGAACGTAAACCACACGCCAAAACGCAACCGCCCAGCCAATTCCAAGCCGCATAAGATACAAAAGCGCGGGCAATTTTTCATGCCGCTTACCGAACACAAGCGAATTGATTGAGCCAACGAAACGCTCGTAAAATCCCATCAAAAAAGCGACAGTTCCGCCCGAAACCCGGCACGCTGTCTGCGCACGCCATGCAAAGACCGTGAAATCCGTCTTTTAAAAAGTTCAAAACACGTTTGATTTTTATGTTTATTTTCATTTTCATTTTTCCCGAATATGCCAAATAATATATAGAGAAACTTAAATCGAACGTAAACAAAACTTAAATTTTTTATAAGCTAAAGGTCAAAAATATGGGCGTGCCCGTCGCTTCGCTCCGGTCGGGCTTTGCGCACTTCGCCGACTAACCGCGGCTCATTCCAAAATGCCGGTTTCGACGAGCTCAACCAACATTTCGGAACTTCGGTGCTACAATCCCTCACGCATTTACACACACAAACAAATCTAAATTACACAAATCACATTTTCATGATATACTTATAAAATGCAAAATTTCGACTGCTGCTTTACAAAAGACAACAACTGGTTTCGCTATCGGGCCGGAGCAATCATCGTGGAAAACGGCTGCGTGCTGTTCGCTGGAAACGAGCTGGAAAACTATTACTATTCAATCGGCGGCGGAGTCCATCACGGCGAAACTGCTGAGGATGCGGTGAAGCGCGAAGTCCTGGAAGAAACCGGCGTGCCTTATGAAATCGACCGTCTGGCGGTAATCCACGAAAACTTTTTCACCCAGAGCAGCGGAACTTTAAAAGGTCTGAACTGCCACGAAATCAGCTTCTATTTCCTGATGAAACCGCGCGGAACTCAAGAGCTCCACAGCAACAGCACAACACACGGCGTAAAAGAAAAAATGCACTGGCTTCCCATCAACGACCTTGACAAACACAAAGCCTTCCCCACTTTCTTAAAAGACTACCTGACCCGCCCGCATCCGGGAATCGAACATATCGTAACTGGAGGAAGAAAGTGAAATATATGGGCGTGTCCGCCACAAACTGACGTTTGCGTCGGTCGGGCTTTCCGCACTTCGCTAACGCTCATTCCGCCACAACCTTTGGTTGCTCTGGAACTTCGGTGCTACAATCCCTCACGTACGTTCACTTCATCTGCTTCGCAGATTCCGTTCACGTCGCAGAAAACCGTAAAATTTACATCTCCAATTCCATCCGCACGTGAACAATTCCTTCTTCCAAAAAATCATCGGAAACTTCCTCGAATCCGAATTTCCTGTAAAAACCAACAGCGTGTTTCTGCGCGTCAATGCAGATTTTTTTGCAGTTCATTTTTTGCCTTATCGCCTGAATGCTGTTGTTCATCAGCTCCATGCGTGAGCAAGTTTATTTAAACTTTACATATATACAGTAGTAATAAAATGTGCTATAATAATTTTATTGGAAGTGCCTGATTTCTAAGGCGGTGTCTCCCGAACTCAAACCAGCTTGCTGGAATCTGAAAACCGGGAGGACTTGCGTATGACTTTGGAACTTGTTTTAGCACTGGCAGCAATTATAAATTGCATTGCTACTGTTGCAAGTGCAGTTATCGCAACCCTTTCTTACCTAAAAAATAAGAAGAGTTA
>OQVN01000966.1_pt1 | contig 10370 bp, 8 predicted proteins | sample 1691621 | NCBI WGS metagenome assembly OQVN01 (sample SAMN03418278, study PRJEB22391) | human gut metagenome | biome: human-gut; feature: organic feature; material: feces | host: Homo sapiens | place: Tanzania | collected 2013-01 | reverse complement strand
TTGGTGCAATACCCATGCTGCGAGGCTGCGCCACCGCCGCGTCCGGGCAGATATGCACCGCTCGTGGCGTTATAAAACGTCCAGTCTACAAAGCCGGAGCAATCCAGTCCGAACGGCAGCACCTTGCCGGTCGAGCCGCTGCCAGGTGCAGTAACCGTCGTCGGCGTTCCCCATCGGCTGTCCCAGCCGAGGACGAGGCTTTTGCCGCCCCAGAAATACGTCACCTTTCCGAGAAGCTGATACGCCGTCAGGACAATGGATTCTCGCAGCGGATCAAGATCATCCGGCAGTGTGCCTTGGATGTCCGAAATGTCGACGGGGCCGATGGGCGTACCATCCGGCTGGTAATTGCCGATCAGGGACAGGAAAATGTCGTCGTAGTCCGGTTTCAGCAGTTCTTCGAGCATCTCCCGCTGCTGGGCGGTAAAGCCGTATTCGTTTGCCATTTGCATGGCGTCCTTGATCTGCACAGAGATATGCAACGTTGTGACCCGTTCGCCGTCTACGGTTCTGGTTGTCAATTCGTATTCGAGTTTGTTGGCATCGAAGAAAATTTCCCGCAGGAGCTGGAGTTTTTCTTCGTCCATTGTTATAACGTCCAAGCCGTGTTCTTCGTCGGTCGAGACCTTGACCGCGTACACAGCCAGCACGTTTCGCCAATTTTGAAGCATATCCGCTTCCATGCCTTCCTGCATGTCCAGCTCGTCGTATGGATGATCCTCCATAATGCGGTAAATCGCGTCGGTGAACTCGCCGTTCATCGTCGCAACGGCGTCCGGAATCTTGATCTCTGTGCCTGTGTCCTCCCCGGCGAACAGGATTCCGAGCGGCGAAGCGAACAGCATTCCCACAAGCAGAATTACAACAACAACGGAAACCGCCGCCGCGCCGCCCGCGCCAATCGCCGCGACCAGCTTTTCTGCCGCTGCCGCAATTGCACGCAGGGCTTTCTTTCCAGCCTCTTTTGCTACCTTCGCCGTTTTGATTGCCGTATCCCGAAGCACCTGTCCTTTGCGGATGACAGTTGCAGCCTGCTTTGGAGCAGTTGCTGACGCTTTGCTTGGCAGCGCTTTTGCGGCAGGTGTGGCAGACTTGATTTTCGCTTTCGGGGCTGTTTTGATCTTCTGCTTTTTTACGAGAGTTGGTCGTGCCTGTTTCTGGACACGCGCAGGCTTTGTCGGAGCGACATTCCTGCTCGCTGGCATAGTGACTGTTTCATTCGCCAATATGGGTTGACATAATTTCGGTTCGCCGTGAGCGGCTTTCATTCCAGTTTGCCGCACTGCCTGCTGTGGGTTTGCCTGCACGGGCGTTACCTGTGTCGGTTGCTGCGCTGCAATGTACTTTTGCTTGCTCTTGATGTCCGGAAGCGGTGGCTGTGGAACTTCCGGCTTCGTGGGTTCTATATCGGCGGGCATGGAAGCTGTCTGCGGCTGCCGCGTTCGAATCTGCGGCATGACCGGCTGCGCCTGCTCCGCACTATGGGAAACGTGGAGTTTCTGCTGTTCACGAACAGTTTCCCGTGTACGAATGACCGGCGAAAATGTTTCGGAATCTGTGAGCATATCTTCAATACCGCTCGCTTCTTCCTTGAGAAGATGTTGTTTTTTTCGTTTCTTTCGGACGTACTCTTTCGTCTTGATTTCAGGAAGCGCGAACTGTGTGGTATCCGGTTTTAGCGCAGCAGGAGGTTCTCGCAGAGAGGAAACAGGCGGCTTTTCTCTTGGCAGAGTCCGTGCTGATGGCTGCACCGTCGGAGCCGTCGCAGGTGCAGACGGTTCCGTGCTGGCAGGAGCTTCTCCAAGCGAGCGCTGTTCTGCCGGTTTTGCTTTCACAGCAGATTTTTCTTTGACCGAAGACCGCAGCTCGCGCACAGGCTGATTTACCTGTGAACAGGAAACGACCTGCGACTTTTCATGAATTTGCGAAGCTGGATGCCGGGACTGCTGCACAGGTGCGTCAGCAGTCGGTGTATGCTCCCGCATTTTAGGCTGCGGGGAATTTGTAGGAGGAATCGTTTTCTCCTTGATTGACGAAGCCGATTCACGCACAGAATGCTCCGTTGTCGACGGCATCGTTTCCGCAGGAACAGCCTTTACGTTTTCATGAATACGCGGAGTTGAATGCTGAGACGGGGACACTGATGCTTTCGCATCTGGCGTATATTCTCGCGTTTTGGGCTGTTGGGCGTTTGCAGGAGGAATCGGCTTCTCCCTGATTGGAGAAGCCGATTCCTGAACAGACTGTTTAACTTGTGGCGGATAGCTCGGCTGCGCAGAAACAGGCGGATATTCTTTCAATGCCGCAGTAGGCTGTTGGGGCTGCGAACGTTCGTGTTGGGGAACAGATCCCGTCCTGGCTTCCCGCTGCTGTTCGGATTTCGTTTTCGGCAGCTTGTGGACTACCTTTTCGGTCAGATGGCTGACTTCCCGCACGGCATGGTCGGCAGTGTCCGTGATCTTGCTGCTCTCGTAGCGATCCTCCGGCTGCCCATCCTGTGCTGCGTCGCGCAGCTCCTGCCGAAGCTGCTGAAAGGAAGCATCCGCGCCGCGGCGGAATGCTGCCTGCGGCGCAGATTTGAGCGTTTCGGCTGCGCGCGCCTTCAGCGGTGATTTTTCTTTGACCTCCCGCATTACGACGCCTGCTCCACCCGTTCAGACATTTTTGTGGTCATCAGCTGATACAGCCTACCGTTTTTCGGAAAATGATCCACAAATGGCACGATGGTACTGCCGCACTTGAGAAGCCCGTGTCCGAAATCAACGCCTGAAATATACGAAAGCTGATTATCCGAAATATTGAGCAGCCGCGCCAGTTCGATCCGATCCGTACTCGCCTGATTGAGCATGAGCAGAAATTCACTGTTCGCCAGCATCGTTCGGGCGGTATGGGATTGCAGCAGATCGTCGACGTTCTGCGTCAGCCCCGTGCCGCAGGCCCCGTATTTGCGCATCCGCTTCCAGAGGGTAAACAGGAAATTCGCGCTGTACTCATGCTGGAACAGCAAATAGATTTCGTCAATATATAACCATGTATTTTTACCGAGTTTTCGGTTGCGGATGATGCGGTTGAACACGCTGTCCAGTACGACCAGCATACCGACCGGCAGGAGCTGCTTGCCGAGGTCGCGGATATCATAGCAGAGAATTCTCGAATTGGTGTCCACGTTCGTGTACTTGGCAAAGGTGTTGAGGCTGCCCTCCGTGAACAGCTCCAGTGCCAGCGCAACGTCCCGCGCTTCGGGTTCCGGCTGCTCCAGGAGCGCAGCGTGGAAGTCTTGTAATGTCGGCACAACGCCGAGATAGCCGTTTCGGATGAACTCGCGGTAGACCTGGGCAGTACACCTGTCAATGATGGATTTCTCCTTCGCAGACAGCTTCCCAGCCCCTACGAGCTGTTCACAGAGGGACAATAAGAATTCGGATTTCAGCACGACGGGATTGTCGCCGTCGTTGTATCCGGACTCCATATCAAGAGCATTGATATGATTGTGCGAGGTCGCGGAGATCTCAATGACCTCGCCGCCCAAGCCTTCGACCAGCGGGCGGTATTCCGCTTCGGGGTCAATGATGATAATGTCGTCGTTCGTGGACAGTGCGATTTCCGTGATCTCGCGCTTGGCGGCAAAGGATTTACCGGAACCGGAGACGCCGAGGATAAAGCCGTTACCATTCAAAAGCTCCTTGCGGTCGGCAAGGATGAGATTCTTGGAAATGGCGTTCTGCCCGTAGTAGATGCCGTGTCGGTGCCGAATTTCCTGCGCCTTGAACGGCATAAGCACAGCGAGGGCTTCTGTCGTGAGTGTCCGCAGCGCGTCAATGCGCCGCAAACCGAGCGGCAGCGCGGTGATCAGGCCGTCCTGCTGCTGAAAGCTCAGTTTCGCCAGTTGGCACAGGTGTTTTCTGGAAATGGACTGGAGTGTTTCCGTGTCGCTGTCCAGCTCCTCTTTGCTGTCTGCCAGATGCACGAGCGTGACCACAGCGAACAGCATTCGCTGGTCGCGGGTCGTGAGGTCGTCCAGCATTTCGCGGGTTTCCTTGCGCTGCTGTTCCAGATCATACGGCACAACAGCAGAGAAGTTCTGGTTGCTGTTCTGCCTGCGCTGCCAGTTGGTAACGTTGGTTTCCACACCGAGGAGCTTGTTCTCCACCTCGCGCACGGCTTCGTCGGTCGGCACGGGGATCATGTCAATGGAGAGCATCATGCGCCGGTTGAGGTCGGTCAGCTCCAGAATCATGCTGTCCTTGATGTAGCTGGCGTAGTCTTTAAGGAACAGCACACGGCCATATTGATTGCCCATTTTGAAGTAGTCCCGATGAAATTCCAGACTGTCCGGGCAGATCGTGTCCTTGAGATTATGCCCACGCTTCATCGCTGTTTGCAAATCAAAGGGCAAGGATGACTCGTCCGGTCGGAAGAATCCCCGGAGCACATCCAGTCGCTCGGCGGCGTCCAGCTCGTTGGCGGACGAGTTGAGCCGCGAGAGCTTGGACGAGACCTCTCCCGTTACGCGGGAGAAGAATGTGCGCGCTTCGTCTACATTCTTTTTGTGAACGGAAACCGTGATGAACCGCTCCTGTTCCACGCTGGCGGAGCTGCCGGAGATTTTGCCTTCCAGCATCCCGTTGAACTCGTCCACGAATCCGTCGAGGTTGTCTCCGCGCTGCGGGAGCAGAACGGTATCTTCAAACGCCTGCCGGTTGACCTGCTTGTTGCAGATCGTGAGCTTCGTGGTCGAGCCGCTGTCCAAAGCGTTCAGCAGTTCGCTGTAACCAAGGAACATCGCAGTCTTGTCCTCTTTGGACGCGATGGCATAGTTGATGTCCGAGAAGCGCAGCGTTCTGGAATATTTCGTGCCGAACTGAAAAATCCCATCCGCGAAGATCCGCTGGATGGGAATGACGTCCTGCACGCTGCGCGGGATTTTGTAGGCTGTGCGATCCTGCTTGATGGTGTTGTTGAGGGTTTTAATCAAGCGTCAGCACCTCCCGCATTGTACTGTTGTCCAATAAAAGCTCCGCGTACAGATTCTGTGGATGATATGCAAGCGTTCGCGGGCAGAGGATTTCCGAGCGGATGACCGCCAGCAGGAAGCGCTCGGCGGGCATGCCGTTGTAGGTAAAAAAGCCGCACATGGCAAACGGGAACGCCGCCAGCATGCACACCCAGCCGACCTCCGCCGCACCGATGAGCGGTTTCAAGCCAAAATATGCGCCAACCGCCACGCCGATGGCGAGCAGCGCAAACACCATCTGCCGCAGCGATAAGCCGAACAGGATGCTCTCCTGATACCGCTGAATTTCTTTGTTGATTTTCACTTCGATGATGAATCCCTCCAATTATTCTGTATTTTTAGGATTGACCCTTGCATTTTTTCTTGTTCCAAGCTAACATGGCACAAACTTTCTAAAGGAGGTCATGCCATGTTGATGATCGTATTTGGGGCTGGCTGTTTGCTTCTGTCCGTATTATTTCATGCCGCGTCGCTGCTGCACCTCGGTCTGCCGCTTTTGTATGCGCTGATCGTGCCGACGCTATTCTCCGGCTGGTATTATAGTCACTACGCGCTGGCGAATGGGATCTGGTATGCGCTTATTGTCCTGGGGCTGATTTCGTGGGCCGTGTCGCTGGTGCGGAAAGTTCGGCGCATGATTTAACCAAGCCCCATCAGTTCCCGGATGATGCGGTCGGACATTTTAATGGAGCCAACGAGCACCAGCATATTGAACACCAGTTCGCCAATGTAGTTCCAGACGACCGTTGCCGGGGCAAGTCCTTCCGTTACGACGGGTGGACTGGACGCGAATTGTGAGAAAATAATACAGGCCAGTAAAATGACACAGCCCTCCAAGCAGATGGCGGCGTAGCTCTTGATGAACGCCATGCCGATACTGCTGGAGGGCTGTCCTGCAAAGCTCGACAGTGGGATCGGCGCAATCGCCGTCGCCATATAGAGCTTAAAAAAGCGGCCGTAGACGGTCAAGATCATGACGAGCGACAGCACCCAGATGAACAGCGAACCGAGCAGCGTCACTGCCCAGAGCGGAATGCTCTCCAGCAGGCCGACATCTTCAATCGTCGATGCGATCTCGGCGGGCAGCGTGGATGCTTCCATTGCCGAAAGACCGGACGCGCCCATGATCGTCTGGATCGCGCCCTGCGCAATCGAGAACAGCGCCGTCATCAGCTCCATGCCGTAGGTGACGGCTGCCTGCGCCAGTACAAAACGGATGAAGCATTTGAATGCCACCTCCGGGCGTTTCAGCTCCGTAAAGCTGCCGCAGGTTTTCATGACACCAATCACAAAAAACAGCACCAGAAGCGCATATGCGATTGCCTTCAGCGCGTCGTTGATCCCGACAATCACATTCCAGATCCCGCCGCCCTTGAAATTCTCCGGGCTGGTGGTCAGCAGCGTCCAAATCTCAGACAGCTTGCTGTTCCACGTTTCCAGCGAGGAATTGAGGTTATCTATGATCCAGTTTCCACTTGAGATGGTATCACCTCCAGTTGTATCGGGGAGAGCAGTTTCGCTCTCCCCATATTCTTATCAGCCGGTGATCAGCGTCAGGATCTCCTTGGTGAATGTAATGACGATGCCGCCCGCAACGGTCAAGATGCCGTTTGCGCGCTGGGACGGGTCGTGCGACTTGAGAGACAGACCGACCTGCAAAATGCCAAAGCCGAGCAGGATCAAGCCGACCGCACGGATCAGGGAAAAGATGAAATCGCTCAGGTTATTCACGACCGCCAGCGGATCGCCGTCTGCCGCGAACGCCGGGACAACAAAAACCGCCAGCATGAAAAACACGCTGGCGAAGATGGAATAAAGCCGTTTGGCTTTGGATTCAAACGTTTTCTTCAATGAAATTCCTCCTTTGATGGGTTGGGATTTTCTGTGCCGTCCACACGAAGCAGCGGACGGCCGGTGTAAATGGGCGGGTTGGTTCCATGATGGATATAGGGCGCTGCGCCGCCGAGTGAGCTGTGTGAGATCGCTGGATGGTGCATGAGATCATACTTTTCATCCATGACCGGACTTGCGCCGCGAATGAACAGCAGCGCATAACGGTTGTCCAGCTTTCGCACCTCGTCAGGGGTCAGCAGCTCGCGCCCGGACATCTGGAAATTGGTTGAGTAAGAGCCGGATTTGCCTTTTGTCTGTCCGTGCGTTTTCGTATCAATCGTGGCCTTGCCGAGCATCTCGGACACATATTTGTGCGTACTGGATTCATTGCCGCCGAGATACAAAATGGTATCACAGTTACCCGGAATCGTCTCCCAACTATCCTTGTAAAGCTCTTTGATCTGCGCCATGTTCTGAATGATAACGCTTGCCGAGATGGAACGCGAGCGCATCGTCGCAAGCTCACGCGTGAAGCCCGGCAGCGGCATGGCGGCAAACTCGTCCAGCACAAAGCGAACGTGGCGCGGCAGCGGGCCGTGATGAATTTGGTCTGCACTGTAATAGAGGGCTTGGAACGCCTGCGCGTAAAGCAGACTCACAAGGAAGTTGAACGTGTTGTCGTTATCTGGGATAACAGCGTAGAGCGCAACCTTTTTTTCTCCCAACGTGTAAAGGTCCATGTCGTCATGGTCGGTCAGGGCTTGAATCTGCGGCAGATTAAAGGGCGCGAGGCGGACAGCCGTACTCACCAAAATCGATTTTGCGGTCTTGCCCGCGGCTAATTTGAAAACCTTATATTGCCGGACAGCGACGCTGTCCGGTTTTCTGCGTTCAATGGATTCAAAAAGCAGATCGAGTGGGGACACATGCCCTTCATCTTCCTCGCGCACCTCGGCGTATTCCAGCACGCGCATGACCATAGAGAAGTTCTGTTCATATTCCGGTGCTTCCTGAAACAGCATGAGAATGATGGCCTGCAGGAGCGCGGTTTCAGCCTTGGTCCAGAATGGATCGGATTCGTGGCTGCCCTTCGGGGTGGTAGACTGGATCAGGTTATTGACCAGCTTCAGCACGTCCTTTTCGTCGCGCAGATAGCGGAACGGGTTGTAGCCGTCCGACTGTTCCAGATTCACAAGGTTCAGAACGCGCACGTCGTAGCCTTGCTCTTTGAGGTAACCGCCCGTGGCAAGCAGCACCTCTGACTTTGGGTCCGTAATGACGTAGTTCGTGTTTGCGGTCAGGATATTCGGCAGCACAAAGCTGCGTGTTTTGGCTGCGCCGCTGCCGCCGATGACCAGCACGTTGAGGGAGCGGCGGTGCTTGTGCGTATCGAGACCGAGCCGGACGTGCTGGGTCAGCGGGATGCTGTCCTTCTGTGCGAACTGTGCGTTGACGGATGCGGGTGTCGCCCACGCCGCGGAGCCGTGTTCCTCGCCGTCGCGGGTCCTGCCCTGATTCGTCCGGTAAAGCAAAACTGCCATGCCGTAAGCGGCAAGGCAGATGAGGATGGTAGGCAGGCTTTTGTTCGTCCACACGATATTTGTCGGCTGCTCCAATGCTGATGTCAGATTCCGCAGCAGCTCTGGCAGCCCGCCGCCCAAGGACTGCGCCAACAGGAGGGCAAGCCAGACGACGGGGATTATGCCAATGAGATAAAACAGGGTGTCGTTTGATTTTCGGATAGGCATCACCTCGGAAAATATTTGCAACTAAAATCAGTTGCAAAATTGTTTTGGCCGTGCTATACTGATCATAGAAATGAGGGATAGACTTGGGTCAGAAAGAGAAACTAATCAAAAGATTAAAAACCAAGCCGCGTGATTTTACATTTGATGAAGCCGAAACATTGCTGGGGTATTTGACGTACTCTCGCTCCAACAAAGGAAAGACGAGCGGTTCGCGCGTCATGTTTACCAGCGAACAGCATGCGCCGATCTTGCTGCACAAGCCGCATCCGCGGAAAGAGCTTTTGGAGTATCAAGTCAAGCAACTGCTTGAGGTGCTGGAACAGGAGGGATTGATTTGAACAATACAATGCAATATAAGGGCTATGTCGGAAGCGTTGAATTCTCCGAAGCCGATGGTTTGTTTTTCGGAAAGGTTCTCGGTATCCGTGCATTGATCTCCTATGAGGGGACGAATGCCGCCGAGCTTGTCGCTGATTTTCATGGCGCAGTTGACGATTATCTGTCGCTGTGCGAAGCAGAAAACAGCGAACCGGAAAAAGCCTATAAAGGCAGCTTTAACATCCGGGTATCACCGGAGCTGCACAAGCAGGCTGCGATTTGCGCAATGGCGCAGCAGGTCAGCTTGAATACGCTGGTCGAGGATGCTCTGCGGGAGTACGTTGCGGAGCGAAAAGAAGCTGTATAATAAGTCGATGGCGCTGACGAACCATACCGTCAGCGCCATTTTTATATCCTTTTACCTTTCAAAACCGGTAATCCGTTTCAGATGTGTTTGCGCTGGCAGTCCTTTGTCCATAAAATGCTCCAGCAGCGCTTTTTTCCTTTCATAACCGGCGAGAATAGAATCCACAAATGCAATGCTGTCGTCTTTGGCGTACAGCTCCGCAATTTCTTCGCGGCTGGGCAGCAGGTCCATACGGACACGGCTGCGGTCGGTGACGAGCTTGAGCAGATCCGCTTCTGTCTTGCGGAAGCTATTGACCGTGATTTCTGTGCAGTCGCTGCGCTCCGGCAGGCGTGGGGCATCCCAGAACATCGAATTACCGGAATCAAAGATTGGAGCCATCCGCACAAATTTCAGTGTCCGGCTGTCGCGGAGAACACCAAAGTTGTTGAGATGCCGGTCTGTATTCGTCAGCACAAAATCCGTGAGGATCTGATATTCCAGAAAACTCCGTACATCCTGTTCTGATAAACCACGTTCGGTGCAGACATGAATGAAATGTTCATAGGTGGAAATGGCGTTGTCTTTCTTCTCAGAATCCACGACGTCAATCGCCGGAATGAATTCCAGCGTTTCCGACGCGAAGTCCTCGCAGATGCAGCCGTACTGCTCGCTTGCATTGCCGGTGAGTTTTACCGGGCGGTACCGCACATGGTTGGAAAAGCCCTGCTTTTTATGCAGCATGGATGCCAGCACTTCGTTGAGGCTTTGCTGGGAGTTTGCGCCGCGGTTGCCTTTAAGTAGGCAGCGCGTGTCGTCAACGATCAACCATCTTTTAACGAGATCGCCCTGTAAAGTGGCATCCGGCGAATAGGAATGTACCGACACAGCTTCTGACAGGCTGTTAAAAGCATTGGAGAATGGATTGACTTCGCGCCATGTCAGGTCGCTTTTTTGCAGTCTGATCCAATAGTGGTCAGACAGGCTGAGACCGAGGTTTCGCACGAGTAGGCTTTGCGTGGATGGGATGCCCTCCTGCTGCAAGAGCGCGGCAACGTTCCCCTGACTGATGGGGACGGCACGGCGCAGCCACCATTTGCGCAGACTGTCT
>OQVN01000963.1_pt1 | contig 10380 bp, 6 predicted proteins | sample 1691621 | NCBI WGS metagenome assembly OQVN01 (sample SAMN03418278, study PRJEB22391) | human gut metagenome | biome: human-gut; feature: organic feature; material: feces | host: Homo sapiens | place: Tanzania | collected 2013-01 | reverse complement strand
TTTATGAAATCTTTGCTTATTACGAGACCAGAAGCACCAGCGACCGCTTCGCAACCTTTGCCTCGGATGCTTCCTATGATGATTACGTGCAGTGGGCGACAGAGCATTCCCTGTATGCCTCGGATGTGGACTTAAGTGCCAGGGGGAACATTGTGTCGCTGTCCACCTGCTACGGTTCTGCCGGTACCAAGAAGCGTGCCCTGTTACATGGAGTATTAACGGAAACGGTCAATAATTAAGACTGTGTGCCCCTTGTGAGCCTTCAAAAAGACAACCAGAGAACAAAAATAAGCAATAAATCACAATTTTAGTAAAAAATCTGAACCTTTTTTATGAGACCCATAGTCTTAATAGATGTAAAGAGGAACGAAAACGTTTAAGAGCGTTGGGAGTAACATATAGGGTTTCATAAAGGGAGAAATCAGATGAGCAGACTTAGCAAGTATGTGAAGGAAAAATTAGTAAAGGTTCTGGTGGCGGCGCTGGTAGTGGGAACTGTTGCGGGGAACGGAACACTTACGGTACAGGCAGCTGAACTGAATGTGGCAGATCCGTTTCAATTTGCCATATATACGAATGAATATTCTAATACCGGTGCGCCTGCAGGAGACCATGTTGAGGGAAATGTGGCTATCGGAAGCTTTGGGGAAGTCAAAAGTAATGACTTCGTAGTTTACAAGGGAGAAAGCTATATTGGTGATTTTTCCAGTAATACTGCAAAGGTAAGATTCAATATAGCTATGTGTACATTGGTACTTCCTAAAAAGAATATAGATGAGACAGAAAATGAATTAGTAAATAATGGCGGCAATTGGCAATTTAACATTAAAAACGGTAATACGGTAATAAGATCATTTGAAGCAGGCAACTGTCTGCAGAGCTATGAATACAGAGATAACATTCTTCAGACAATAGCGGATATCATGGAAGGCATCAAAGGAGTATCCGCAAATATGTATGCGCTAAATGATTGCGATACGGAGCAAATGTATGTGCTCAATTTAACGGCAGAACAGTTCCGGAAAGGAGCAGGCAGTGGTAACAGGGATGGAGGACTTTTTTGCAAAATAAAGGCAGCAGCCAGAAATGGAAAAACAGTAGTCGTTAATATCCCGGATGAAGTTGTTGATTTAGGCGTGTGTTGGATGAATGCAAGTTCTGAAGACAGTAACGGCCAGTATGCAGCGTATGCATCTAATATTTTTTGGAATTTTGGTAATGCCACGAACGTTAAAGTAGTTGAAATTATGGGAAATATTTTGGCACCAAATGCAACCGTTCAGAACGATGGAACTGTGATCGGAAGTATTATAGCTAATAGAGTGGTGCAGAACGGTCAGGTGCATAAGACGCAGGGAACGGTGCCTACACCGCCTGCACCGAGCACCGAGCCTAGTACTGAACCCAGCACACAGCCCAGTACTGAACCCAGCACACAGCCCAGTACTGAACCCAGCACGGAGCCCAGTACTGAACCCAGCACGGAGCCCAGTACTGAACCCAGCACACAGCCCAGTACTGAACCCAGCACACAACCAAGTACTGAACCAAGCACGCAGCCCAGTACAGAGCCCAGTACGCAACCTAGTGTGACTCCTAGCACGGCACCTACGGCAACACCGTCGACAACACCTGACAACAACCCGACACCCACTCCGACTCCGGATACCCCGGATACGACGCCGACTCCGAATGATCCAGGGACTCCTGACGATCCCGGTACCCCTGCGGATCCTGTAACACCCGAGACACCCCAGGTACTAGGTGCGAGACGCCGCAGAATGGTGACAATCGAGGATGATCCGACACCTTTGGCAGACAGAGCAGTCCTCGGAGCATCGAGACGACCGCAGACCGGCGACGCTTCCGATGCATGGAATCTTGGATTTGCCTTATCCTTGACAGGTCTGGGAGCATGGCTTGTCATTAGGCGGAAAGAACATTAACGGATTCTGATATCTCAAGGACCAGTTTTGAAAAAATCCCAAATCTGGTCCTTTTTACCGGATACAGCAGTCTTTCTATATTAGAGATGAAAAATATCGGTAAAAAATGAGGGAATTGAAAGGAAACGGGGAAATGAAATTTAGAAAGATCGCACGGACCAGACTGGTAAAGGCTCTGGCAGTGACATTACTGATCAGCAGCGTGGCAAATACCGGATTGACGGTAAAGGCAGAGGAACCACCGGCAGCTAACGGAGCCGTAACCACAGCCAGTGGAAATGACATCAAGACTGTGAGTACGGCCAGTGGAAATGACATTGAGACTGTGACCGCAGCCGGTGGAAATAATGGCGCAGCAGTTATCAGGGAGAATACAGAGGAGATTCCGATTACAGAAGCCAAACCGGAATATCCCGCCATTGACACGGTCATTTTAGCCGGAGGCAGAATGGCAAAATGGCTTGGTGGACAGGCAGCAACCAGATGGGTAGACACTAATAATTACAAACCTGCTAACAGTGACTTTTCCCTGCTGAACGGACATAAGATGACGCTGGACGATGCGGCAACTTTTTATCAGCTGTCTGCATCCAATACAGGAGTAGACGAAAAAGGAGCAGTAAACGGAAGTAATGGAGCTAAATGGCAGTGTGTCGGCTTTGTCGCTTTCGATGCAAAACGATATACCAATGACAAGCCGGCAGATCTGTTGCATTATGTTTATTACAGCGGAGACAGTGAAGACACTTCCTATTACAAGGAGAACTGCGGAAAGTCACTGGAAGATGTAACAGGATATATTGCCAACAACAACGGTATCCTGTACGGAGAAGAAGTAACGGATAGTTTTATGAAGCAGTTGCTCGAGGCTGGTCGTGTTCGCAAGGAAGTCACCATTGCCACAGTATGGTACGTGACCACACCGACTGAAACCTGGACGAACTATAACGGATATGATTACAAGATTCCCGGGGTATCCGCGGTAAACTATTACAGCTATTCCGCAGGAACAGTAACTTTTGAGGAGAATGCTGAAGGTGCAGTATTCCACTACGCATCCGAAGGAGTGACCGTTACCACCACACCGGCGCTGGTACAGTACAGGGAAGACGGTACCGGAAGAGTAACCTACGACAATGCTACGATCACTATTACGATCCATAGCGGTGCACCCGACAATGTGAAGATCAATCTGTCCGATGCCATCGGTTATCTTAATGATACGGTGACGGGAGAGAATGCGGCAGAGCCCGGAGATACCCTGTATTATACTTTGAAGCTTGTAAATGAGAGTAACAAGGATTATCAGTACAGTTCAAAGACGGCTATGATCGGTACGATTTCGGCAAAGGCTCCCAAGGCGGGAGAGGAAGTGACGATTCTTTCCCATGGATTTGAAGGTTATGAGATTGGAGAGACCGGAGAGTTCTGTACTCTGCCCCGTAGAATCCTGAATGCTCCGCTGAGAGATCTTGGGATCACGGAAGGAAAGGTTACGGATGCAGTTGTCGGAGCAGCCCTTTTGAAAAAAGGATACGGTGATGAGAACAGTGAACCGGAGAAAATCACAAAAACTTATCTGGCACAGTACTATTTAGACTGGTTCAACAACACTTCCCGTGAGGAAGGGAACAAGGTTTATCGTCTGGCAGATCTTACGGCAAAAGAGTTCGCAATACTGACCAACGGTACGGCGGATACTACGGTATTAGAGAGCTGTCCTGCAGTAGCAGACGCTTTATATTATACAGCATATCATAATGTATATACATTTGATGGCAAGGGTCTGTATGACCGGATGCGGGAAAACGGAAACGATGGTTCCTACGCGGATACATTGGTAACTTCTCTGTTAAGCAACGGTGAGGCGAAGATCACCAGTCAGTTTAACGGTGAACTTGCCAATAATGGTTATCAGATGACCCGGTATGGCTTTGGCATGCAGTTTGAGCTATATTGTGAGACGACAGTGATTCCGAGTCCAACTCCCAGTACCACACCGGAGCCGACTCCGACACCTGCTCCGAGTACTACACCGTCACCGGATACCACACCGGCACCCAGCACGACCCCGGCTCCCTCTACACCGGATACTCCGGACCGCCCGGAGACACCGCAGGTACTGGGTGCGAGACGCCAAAGAGTTGTAAGTATCACCGATGATCCTACGCCGTTAGCTGATAAAGCGGTCCTGGGAGCATCCAGGAGACCTAAGACCGGTGACGATTCTGATGCATGGAATCTAGGTTTTGCCTTATCCTTGACAGGCCTGGGAGCATGGCTTATCCTTAAGAAGAAGCAATAAGAACAGTAATGACATATATTTATCATAAAATTTATGAAAGAGGGTAAACAAATGAAAAAAAGATGGATGAGTCTGATTCTGACAGTGATCATGATGCTTAGCCTGGCAGGCTGCGGCAGGGATGCAGATCTGTCCTCTGTCAGCCGTGATCCGGCAGACAGCGACGGAACCGTATGGTTCGATGAGGAAGCAGTGGCATTGGCAGGCTCTGTAACACGTGCCGGCATGAGTGAAGCAGAGATCGCCCGGGCAAATGAACTTCGCACCATGGCAACAGATGCACTGGCACTGGTGAATGCGAAGAGAGCAGAGAATGGACTTGCGGAGCTTACCTGGAGCAGCGGACTGGAGTCCTGCGCTATGGTAAGAGCTCAGGAAGCTGCCTCCAAATTCTCTCACACCAGACCGAACGGCAGAGACTGGTATACTGTGAACAGTGAACTGATGTGGGGTGAGAACCTGGCGAAGGGATATGATTCCGCACAGAGCGTGGTAGATGCCTGGATGGCTTCTCCCACCCATGCAGCCAATATTCTGGCAGGAGATTTTACGACCTGCAGCATTGCTGTCTATGAGACAGGTGGAAAACTGTATTTTGCACAAGAATTTGGTTATTGATCAGAAAAATTTCTGTCTGAGGGGATAGAGAAATATAAATAAATAGACAAAACAGGGAAAGAGTTGATATTTTTCGAAATATTAACTCTTTCTTTGCGCTCATAAGGTAGTAAAAAGGTTCGGAAAATGTTATAATGGTGATACAGCAGTAGTGTCAGCAACATTGTAGAAACATGCCGGCTTGGGAAGGTGGAGAGACAGCTTGCCGGAGAAAAGAGGTACATTATGAGTGCAAAAACTACACAGAAGGGACAAAAACGTCAGACGGATGGGAAGACCACGATCCGCGAACGTCTGCAGAAGGCAATCCGGCAGCTGGTATTGCTATCGATCGTATCATTGGTCATTGTGTCTATGATCATGAATCTGTCAGGTACCCTGAGCAGACTGAAGGCTGATATGCAGGAGATCGCAAAGCTGTCAGCGGACCGGATCCGTCAGGAATTAATGGTATCGGAGACGATCGTATCTGAGTTGGGATGCAGCTATCAGCTTTCCGCGGCTGTATTTACACCGGCACAGAAGCAGGAGTATATTAATCAGCGCGTGGAAGCTTATGGAATGGTCAGGGGGAAGCTGATCGGAAGTAATGGTATCTGTGCCGCTGACGGAACGGATTATAATGATCGTGAGTATTTTAAACGGTCCATGCAGGGAGAAGTGGTGGTATCAGATCCCGTAATTGCCAAGACAGACGGGAAACTCAGCGTGATCATATCTGCACCCGTCTATGAAGGCGGAGATAAAAACGGTGAGATCATCGGTGTGGTATTCGTAGTACCGGATCCGGAGTTTTTAAATGATATTTGCGCAGCCATTTCTATCAGTGAGCATTCCGGATGCTACCTGCTGGGATCTACGGGTACTACGATCGCACATAGTGATTCCGCCATTGCCCAGGAGCAGAAAAATAATATTGAATTGTCACAGACAGACAGCTCACTGAAGGGAATTGCTAAAATAGAGCAACAGATGCTTAAGGGTGAGACAGGTTACGGAACCTATTTCAGAAAAGGTGCTTATATATTACAGGCGTATGCCCCGATTGATGGTACGAACGGCTGGATGGTGGCTGTAGATGCACCGGTTACGGATTTCCTGGGTTCCGTTGTAATAGGCATTATCATAGGTGTTGCGATCGGTGTGATCGCAGTGGCATACAGCATTTACAAGGCAAAACAGATCGGAGAGCGTATCGGGGAGCCGGTGGCACAGTGCACAGACAGAATACAGCTGTTAGCACAGGGGGATCTGCATACTCCGGCACCGAAGGTAGAGACCGGTGATGAGCTGCAGATACTTGCGGAGGCGACCGCCAGCCTTTCCGATAATTTGCAGCAGGTAATCGGTGATACGGACTATCTGTTGGGAGAAATGTCTGAGGGCAATTTTGCGATCGTAAGTAATTGCAGGGAAGCCTACATAGGAGATTTCAGCGGATTGCTGGAGTCTATCCGCAAGCTGAATCATAAGCTCAGTGAGACCCTGGGTGAGATCAAAAATGCGGTAAGCCAGGTGTCTGCCGGTGCGGGTCAGATGGCGGATGCCGCACAGGGACTGGCAGAGGGTGCTACAGATCAGGCCGGTTCCGTAGAGGAACTGCAGGCGACCATTACGAATGTCACTGAGATCGTGGAGAAAAATGCCAAGGCTCTCGGAGCATCTTATGAGAAGGCAATGGAATATCAGCAACAGGCCAGAACCAGTGGAGAAGAGATGAAGGGACTGACCGATGCCATGCAGCGGATCAATGAGACTTCCAAGCAGATCAGTGATATTATCGGTGAGATCGAGGATATTGCATCCCAGACGAACCTGTTGTCCCTGAATGCAGCAATTGAAGCTGCCAGAGCAGGGGAAGCCGGAAGAGGCTTCGCTGTGGTGGCTGACCAGATCCGGAAGCTTGCGGATGACAGTGCACAGTCCGCGGTACATACCAGGGAACTGATCGAGACCTCGCTGCAGGAGATCGAAAAAGGAAATCAGATCACAGATAAAACGGCGGAAGCTTTGCAGAAAGTGGTGGAAGGTATCGAGGATCTGGCGAATGAGTCCAAGAAAGCCATGGAAGAATCCAATGCACAGGCAGATGCCATGGCCCAGATCGAACAGGGTATCGAGCAGATATCTACTGTGGTACAGAACAACTCCGCTACCGCAGAGGAGACTTCCGCTACCAGTGAAGAACTGTCTGCGCAGGCGACTAACATGAACGAACTGACAGATGCTTTCCAACTGAGAGAATAGTTTGCTTGGAGCATAGCAGAAGCGTAAAGAAATAAGGACGGTGTCCGACCGAATGGACACCGTCTTTATTTCTTTACGCCGGAAGCATACGATGTTATGAGAAAAATGTTGCGACTCGTGATTATTTGATACGATATCTTTCCATGATAGCGAGGATTCGCTTCATAGCATCTACCGCAGCATCGTGATCCTGTGAGAAGTTTACTCGGAAACTGTCTGTACAGTTGGCACCGAATTCCGTGCCTGGCGTAATGGTAACACCTGCCAGTTCACGAACGACTTTTGTGAAGTCTGTAATAGAGATATCCATGGGAGGAAGCTTAGGGAAGAGATAGCTGCCGGCATCGGTGGAACGAACCTCGACACCGGGAACTGTACGTAGGATAGCTACCAAATCATCGCGGATTGCCTGATGCTTTGCAATACGATCTTCCATGAATCCTTCCGGTTCCGAGAACCAGGTATGAAAGACGGACTGACAATATCCTGCACAACGTAAGGATACGATCGCCTGTAATTTTTCCATACGGGTGATTACTGTTTCACTGCCGAAAGCAACACCAAGACGGAAACCACTCAAGGACTCGGTTTTAGAAGGTCCGATGATCGTTACCATTTCTTCGGGCAGATCCGCTAACGCACACAGATGTGTGTAGTCTCTTTCGTCAAAGATCTGACGGGAATATAATTCATCTACGATCAAGGATACATGATATTTTTTCGCAAGCTTTGCAATGGCATGAATCTCTTCGGAAGAGTATACGGCACCGGTGGGGTTGTTGGGGTGGGTGTACAGGAACAGGCGGATGCCCTCCCGGAAACGTTCTTCCAGATAAGTCAGGTCAATGCCGGAACCGTCTTTGGCATGAAAATAATCCATGGGAATGGGAACGGGAGTACATTCAAAGAATTCTGCCAGCTTGCGGTTGGCAAAATAATCCGGCTCCACAATGGCTACTTTGTCACCGCGGGCAGCCATGGATCCGATGGCCAGGAACAGGGCGCCCTGGGTACCGGGAGTCAGAATGATGTTTTTAGAGGGATCAATCGCTGCATGGGTGAATGCGGTAAGTTTCATGGCCAGTTCCTCGCGCAGTGTCATTTTGCCGCGATATTCGGTGTAAGCCTGTTTGCCGCCGATATGAAATCCTTCGATAAAAGCCTCTAGACTTCCGGGGAGGGGCTCAAAAGCATCCACATCACCGTGGGAGAAATCCACTTTGGTTCCCTCCAAATGCTCTCCGCGCAGGTCCAACGCTGTCTTTTTCTGCAATGCTTCCTGTCCGGGAGCATTATCGACACCGAGTTTCGCAAATTTATCCAATAACAGATCCATGATAGTACCCTCGCTTTCTTCGATATGATGGCTTGATTATAGTCGCGGAAACACTTATAATCAAATATAAATATTTGTATATCACTTATATGATTTAGTTATAAGCGGAAGGGAGCTTTCATGCAGGAATATGAATACGTGTATCAGGTATATAAGGAGAAGAGTTTTTCCAAGGCGGCCAAGAATCTGTTCATCTCGCAACCTGCATTGAGTGCCACAATCAAAAAGATCGAGACCAAACTGGGAGTGCAGCTGTTTGAGCGGACGACTACCTCCGTGACATTAACGGAAGCGGGAGAAGCTTATATCGATACCGCCCGTAAGATCATGGAACTGGAATCCGATTTGGCGGTATATCTGGAAGATCTGTCGAATCTGAATACCGGAAGACTGGTGTTAGCGGGCACGGCATTTTTCTGCTCCTATGTGATCCCACCGGTGGTGTCGGCATACCAGAAGAAATATCCGGGAGTTACGCTGGAGATGACGGAGTCGGATTCCCTGCTGCTCTATGATATGGCGGGAGACAACGATCTGGATCTTATTGTGGATGCCGGCCGTTATGATACGGAGAAGTTCGAGGGACAGGCGCTGTTCACGGAACATATCCTGCTGGCGGTGCCGGAGAAAATGGTAGCGACGGAACATCAGAAGAGTCTGGCATTCACAGAAGAGGACATCCTGAAGGGCAGATACTTAAGAGAAGATGCCAAAGGTATCTCGGTCCGGGAGTTCATGGACTGTCCGTTTATTCTGTTAAAGAAGGAACACGATCTGTTCCATAAGGCGATGGGAATCTGCGAGGAGCAGGGAATCACACCGGAGTCGTTGTTACATCTGAATCAGCTGATGACGGCATATTCCCTGGTGTGTCAGGGAATGGGAGTCACCTTTGTCTCGGATACGCTGATCCGTCAGAGTCGGATGCGCGCGGATGTTGTCTACTTTAAGCTGGACGTTAAGAATCCGGAACTGACCGAGAGAGAGGTGTTTGTTGCCTATCGCAGAAACCGCCATGTGACCAGAGCCATGCGGAGTTTTATCCAGATGGCGCAGAAGGTGTATCATAACTATATGTTAGAGAAAAGAGATTCTGTTATTTGATTTGCTTATAAGACAATAATAAAAAGCGATAACGCAATCCGCTCAAACTATTGACGATGAAAGGCTCAATGCTATAATAAGCGCAGATCTGAATCCCCGTGACAGGGGACGGAAAAAGTGAAGAAACGGAAGGAAAGCATATGAGCAGAGTCGGTTTGTTAGGCTGCGGTAAGATCGGAAGCATGCTGTTGGAAGATCTTCTGCAGGGTGGAAAGCATCAGGTAACTTTTATTCAGGATCCTTTTTGCTGTGAGAAAGGAGATATTCCCGTAATTGCCAAGGCAGATCCCAGACTGTTGGAACAGACGGATCTGGTGATTGAGACAGCAACAGCATCCGTATTGCAGGAAAATATAGCGCTTATTTTGCAGTACTGCGATATTATGTTGTTCTCCGTAACCGCATTCTCGGACAATTCTTTTTATGAAGAAGTAAAGCATCTCACCGGAAAATATCATCATAAGGTATATTTGCCCCACGGTGCGATCCTGGGTGTGGACGGAATCGCCGATGGTAAGCAGCTGATCACATCCGTGGATATTACGACCACGAAAAATCCGAAGAGCCTCGGAAGAGAGGATACGGAGAAAACCGTGGTCTATGAAGGCTGTACTAGAGAGGCCTGCAAGGCTTATCCCAGAAATGTAAATGTCCATGCGACGGTGGCACTGGCGGGAATCGGCTTTGACAAGACACATTCCAAGATCGTATCCGATCCTGCGGTATCGACCAATACCCACTTGATCCGTGTGGAAGGAGAAGGAATTCATTTTGAACTGACCATAAGCAGCTTCTCCACCGGCGGCGTGACCGGTAAGTATACG
>OQVN01000961.1_pt1 | contig 10386 bp, 8 predicted proteins | sample 1691621 | NCBI WGS metagenome assembly OQVN01 (sample SAMN03418278, study PRJEB22391) | human gut metagenome | biome: human-gut; feature: organic feature; material: feces | host: Homo sapiens | place: Tanzania | collected 2013-01 | reverse complement strand
AAATAGGTTTCTCCGTCTAAAATTATAGCGTCTCCTTTTCTTAAATCGTTTACTGGTAGCATAAAAACTCCTAATTTTTATTTTGAATTATATTTTATTAAAAATAAAATTTCAATCTTTAATTAAGGCGTAAAAGCCCTATATGCCTCAGAAACATACAGAGCTTTTACTGTCAACACATACACTTAAAGAATTGCTTATTTCATAGCGTTAATTTTTTTCATCATATCCGATTTTTTCATTCCCGCTCTGTTTGAATGAATAATTGATTTTCTTGCAGCTTTATCTAAAGCGCTTGCATATTTTTTATATTCTTCCAAACTTGCATTTTTATCGTTAGCTTCTATTGATTTAATAACTTTTTTTCTTTGAGTGTTTAAAAAACTTTTTATTTGTCTGTTATATAAATTCCTAACCGAATTTTGTCTTAATCTTTTAGATGCTGATTTTATATTAGGCATTAATTATCTCCTATCTACAATAAAATAAAATAATAATCGGAGTTAACGGGGCTCGAACCCGCGACCTTCGGCTTGGGAAGCCAACGCTCTACCAGCTGAGCTATTTCCGCATTGCAGCCGTTCTCCGGATGCGACTGCAAAGATAGTAAACTCGCATAAGTTTACAAATATTTTTTGAAGGTTACTTATGGATTACCTACTCAATCACGCATTCAGAAATGTTCTTCACTCCTGGAATACCGAAATATGATTCCACGATGTCGCCCTTCAGGAACACCTTCCTTTTCAGATTTGAAGGATTGGAAACAAGGTTCAATGCATCCCGGACCTTGCCTTTCAACAATTGGACTGACATACAGGACTCCTTGTCATAGACAGTGGTCCTGCCTGCAATGGCGATGTTAGACTCGGATTCAAACGGCTCGTCGAATGACACGGATGAAGCAGTCAAATCACCACCCACAATATAGCCGTACACCCACACGCCTTTCGCATCCAACTCGGATTTTGCCTGAGAAACGCTCAATGCGTCCTTATATGCTCCTCCGGTGGGTGCGCTGCCGGAGCCGGCACCGATGACGTATCTGTCGCTCACCCAAGCCTTAGCTGTATCCACGGCAATGCTGATGCCGGCGCCTGAGGTTCCGGCAGAGGGGGCCTGCACGCTTAAGACAAGCACCTGTTTAGGTTTTAATTTTTTAGTTGTCAATGACTTGTCCTTCCCGCCGTCATATAGGACCAATATTACATTTCCCGGCTGGAAATAGGCCACCCTCTTTTCGGAGTAACCGTACATGAGCTTACCGGCAGAAGACTTCAGAAAGAGCACGCCGTCAGGATAAGATTTAAGGAAATCGGGCGAAATCACCAGTCGGATTCCCGCATTCTGCATATCACAGTCGAGATATACATGTGCGGTCTTCCCTTCCTGGACCACGACACACTGGTCATCTCCATATTGTGGGGATGAGAATGACGGCTTGGAGAACTCTGCGGAACGCACTGAGATATTGTAAGTTCCGGATTTCACAAGAATCTTTTCGGAAGAGTCGCCATACTTGCCGTCATATATGACCTTTCCTCCGGAGTCCGTGACTTTAAGCAGGAAATCACACGTGTCCGGCAAGTTTTCCGCCGTAGCTTTTGTCAGGGCGTATGCCTGTTCAGAGAAGTGAATACCAAGATAACCGGAGCCTGTCTCAGTCCCCGCATCGATACGTTTACAGAACGTGAACGCCGGCAGGAGCATAACCGCCAAAAATTTGATTTTCAATAGTTGTCGCATAATTCAATAAGTTTAAGCGACCGCTAAAGTATGTGAAATTTTTCCGATTTTATTTAAGAAACGTAAAAATTTCCCGACAGAAATTTTAAATTTTCCTGCCGGGCATTAAAAAAAAGTTTTAAATATCTGTTCTAACTCTCTACAAGGCGGATTTTCGCATACTTGAGCAGCAAAATCTTTTCTCCGAAATTGTCGAACGCGATCTTCGCCTTCAGATCTGTTCCGGTACCGGATATCTGTCTGATGACGCCGAAACCGAAACGGTTATGCTCGATCCGCTGACCCACTTTCATATCCAGGACAGAGACAGGGGTAAAGTCAGCATCGAATGAACGCGGACTCGGAGCGGAAGAGGCAGGCTTCAGAGGCTTGCCGGTCACTGATGATACAGGAGGTCTGCTCTCCTTGATGACTTTCACTGGACCAGAAGTACCATATGAACGGTTTTGCGATGAAGCGCCATAACTTCTGCGCTCTCCGGAGAACTTCGCGCCATAACCGAAACGGGAGCCGAATCCGCCGAAAGACTGCATGCTGTCTTCACGGGAGTCATCATCCTCGCGCAGTGGATTGTCAATATACCTTGTGTTTATTTCACGCACGAAACGGCTCGGCGCATTCTGTTCATGCTTTCCGTTTCTCATCCTGGTAGAGGCAAATGACAGATTTACAGCCACTTTAGCACGTGTCAATGCCACATAAAACAGCCTTCGCTCCTCTTCAATCTCAGACGGCGACGAGAACGAACCTCCTGACGGGAATATATTCTCCTCCATTCCGGCCACATATACATAAGGAAACTCAAGGCCCTTGGAAGAATGCACCGTCATCATGGTTATCTTGTTGGACGACTCATCATCCGTCATATCGATAGCGCTGAGCAATGATATGTCCTCCAGGAAATCCCCGAGTGTCACCAAAGGAATGTCGCTGTCAGAAATGGACTCGATATCCACAACATTCTCATCAGCAAGCATTTCCTCCTTATACTGGTTCTTCCTGTCCTCCACGAAGCCCTGAACGCTGTTCAGGAGTTCTTCGATATTGGCCGCTCTGGACTGGTTCTCCTTGTCCATCATGAACGACGCATACAGGCCGCATCTTGTAGAAAGTGCGGATGCCACCTGAAAAGCATCATCCTTCGCCAGAGAAGCATTGGCATTGGCAATCATATTCCTGAATTCCATTATCTCGCCTGCGGCTCCGGACTTGATTCCGGCCTTCATAAGCATTGACGGTTCACAGGCATTGAACAATGAAACTCCCGCGGCAGCGGCGACAGCGACAAGAGCGCCCTCGGAAGGGGAGCCGATTCCCCTGGCCGGCGTGTTCAGCACTCTGCGGAACGACTCGTCGTCATTCGGATTGACGGCAAGCTTCAGGTAGGCCATCATGTCCTTCACCTCGGCACGGTCGAAGAAGGAATTGCCGGAGACTATCATGTACGGCAGGTTGCGTTTTCTGAGCGCCTCCTCCAGCGCGCGAGACTGGGAATTCGTTCTGTACAATATCGCAAAGTCCTGATACTGACAATGGTCCTTTTCCATGCGGGACACGATGGAAGACGCGATAAGCACGGCCTCCTCCTGCTCGGTATAAGCCTTTATGAGATGTATCAGGTCGCCTTCAGGACCTTTTGAAAAACAAGTTTTCGGAATCCTGGACTCATTGTTCTCAATGACGGAATTGGCAGCATCCACGATTACCTGAGTGGATCTGTAGTTACGCTCAAGTCTAAAGAGCTTATAGTCAGGATAATCCCTTCTAAAGTTCAGGATATTCTCGATCTTGGCGCCACGGAACGCATAGATGGACTGCGAATCATCGCCGACCACACAGATGTTGTGGTGTACTTGACTGAGTTTCTTGAGAATGATGTACTGGGCCACATTGGTATCCTGATACTCATCCACAAGAATATAGTCGAAGCGGGACGCCACGGAATCGAGAGCCTCCGGATTGTCCCGGAACAAGATGTTCATATTCAGCAGGATATCGTCGAAATCCATCACCCCGGCCTGCCTGCATTTTTCGGCATAACGGGCGTAGATGTTGCAGATTTCCGGCTTCTTGGCGTGCGTGTCATTGATAATGGCCTGTGCATCCTTCTTGTACGCCTGAGGCGTTATCAGGTTGTTCTTGGCCATCGATATGCGGCCGAGCACATCCTTCGGCTTATAGACTTTGTCATCCAGTTTCATTTCCTTCAGACACGACTTGATGGCGCTGATGGAATCACTTGTATCATAGATGGTGAATGAGGACGGATAGCCGAGACTTTCCGCAAACTCTCTGAGAAACCGTATGAACACGGAATGGAAAGTGCCCATGTAGAGCCGCCGGGCCTTCTTCTCCCCCACTATTGCCGCGATTCGGGCTTTCATTTCCGCCGCAGCCTTCTTTGTGAATGTCAATGCCAATATCCTGTCGGGTTCTCCCCCGTTTTCAAGAATATAAGCGATTCTGCCGGTCAACACTCTCGTTTTTCCTGCTCCTGCGCCGGCAACTATGAGCACCGGCCCCTCTGTCTGGCAGACTGCAGCTCTCTGCTGTTCGTCCAACCCCTCCAATATAGCACTTTTGTTTTCCATAATAATGGCGAAATTACGAAAAAAAGTCAGTATATTCGCGCCGGAAATCCGAAATACTATTAAAGGTTACCTATAATGTCAAACAACATCGATTTGAAAGGCGGACTGAACATTCCTATTTCAGGAACAGCAGTCCAGAAAACCAGAAAGACGATCGTACCGGACGTTATCGCTGTAAAACCTACTGATTTCAAGGGTCTTATACCAAGACTTCTTGTAAAGGAAGGCGATAAGGTTCTGGCCGGTTCCCCTGTTCTGGCAGACAAAAAGAACCCTGACATCCTCTTCTCGTCTCCGGTAAGCGGAACGGTTGCGGAAATCGTCAGAGGCGAAAAAAGAAAGTTGCTTGAGGTAAGGATCAAGGCCGACGCCCAGCAGGAATTTGTTGACTTCGGTGTCCACAAACCGGCAGAAATGCAGGCAGAGGACATCAAGGCGCTTCTCCTGAAGAGCGGATTGTGGCCATCTCTTGTACAGAGACCTTACGGCGTTCTCGCAGATCCTGCTGTAAAGCCTAAAGCAATCTTCGTATCCGCATTCACGACAGCTCCTCTTGCAGCAGCGCCTGAATTCGTTTTCAAAGACGAAATCGCAAACATCCAGACGGGTGTGAACGCGCTCAACAAGCTGACTGACGGAGGAATCCACTTCTCTCTTTGCAGGGAGAACTACTCCGGAACTCCTCTTCACAAGGTAGAGAATGTAATCCAGCACGTTTTCACAGGCAAACACCCTGCAGGCAACGTCGGCGTACAAATCAGCCATATCTCACCTATCATGAAGGGAGACACAGTATGGACAGTTTCACTTCTTCTTCTCGCAGCCATCGGAAAGCTTTTCAACACAGGAAAGTACAACATGGCCAGAAAGATTGCCGTGACAGGTCCTAAGGCTATCGAGCCGGCTTATGTAGATGCCCTTCCAGGTATCAACATGGCAGATCTGAAAGATTTCTACGACAACTCCGGCAATGACCTGAGATTTGTCAGCGGTGACGTTCTCACCGGTGAGAATGTCGGCAAGAACGGTTCTCTCGGCTTCTTCGACAATCAGGTCACCCTTCTCCACGAAGGCACTGAAAGAGAAGTTCTCGGATGGGCCAAACCTTTCAGATTCGGCAAATTCAGTTCAAGCCATACATACTTCTCATGGCTCTGCCCTAAGAAGACATACGATATGGACACCAACACGAATGGCGGCCCTCGCGCATTCGTAATGTCAGACGTTTACAAGAAAGTGCTTCCTATGGACATTTTCCCTGTATTCTTGGTCAAGGCCTGCCTAGCCGGCGACATTGACAAGATGGAGAAATTCGGAATCTATGAGGTGCTTCCTGAGGATCTCGCTCTCTGCGAATACGTGGATCCTTCAAAGAATGACATTCAGGCCATCATTGAAAAAGGCATTGACCTTATGATTAAAGAAATGGCATAATCAGACGGAAGTTATGGAAGAATCAAAAAATACAACTCAGAAGCCGGGCCTTTTCGAAAGGGGCGGCAAATTTGGATTCCTTCACTCCAGCATTGACGCGTTCGATACTTTTCTCCGTGTTCCGGGAACGGTAACAAGCAAAGGTTCGCACGTCAGAGATGCCGTTGACCTGAAGAGAATCATGATCATCGTAGTAGTCGCATTGATTCCGGCAGCTCTTTTCGGCATGTGGAACGTCGGCTACCAGCACGGACTTGCAACAGGACAGGAATGGGGACTTTTCCAGAATTTCTGGTATGGCTTCCTCAGAGTTCTGCCTCTTTATATTGTAGCGTATGTAGTAGGTCTCGGCATCGAGTTCGCTTCTGCCCAGATCCGCAACGAAGAGGTCAATGAGGGTTACCTTGTTTCAGGTATGCTCATTCCTCTCATCGTCCCTGTGGACGTTCCGCTTTGGACTCTTGCAATCGCAGTTGCATTTGCAGTGCTTTTCGGCAAGGAAGTATTCGGTGGTACCGGTATGAACTTCCTGAACCCTGCACTCCTCTGCCGTGCATTCCTTTTCTTCGCTTATCCTAGCAAGATGTCAGGCTCAAGCGTTTGGGTATCATTGAAAAACGGCGAAAGCCTCATCGACGGTGCGACAGGAGCCACTCCTCTCTCATTCGCCTCTGAAGGTCTCGACGCAATGAACAACGCAGGAGTACAGTACGGAATGTCAGCATGGGATATGTTCGCCGGAATCATCCCTGGTTCTGTAGGTGAAACATCAGTTATAGCAATCCTTATCGGAGCGGTAATCCTCATCTGGACAGGCGTCGCAAGCTGGAAGATCATGGTTTCATCAGTTGCAGGAGCACTCTTCGTAGGCTGGCTCGGCAATTTCTTCGGAGCTACTGACGTTCCTGCCTACTACCATCTTCTCATGGGTGGTTTCGCTTTCGGTACAGTATTCATGGCAACAGACCCTGTGACATCTGCACAGACCGAGTGCGGCAAGTGGATCTACGGATTCCTTATCGGCGCCCTCTGCGTTGTCGTCAGACTGTTCAACCCTGGATATGCAGAAGGCATGATGCTCGCTATCTTGCTGATGAACACATTTGCACCGCTCATTGACCACTACGTCACCGACGCTGCGATCTCAAGAAGAGCCAAGAAAGTTAAAATCGCATAATATATATAATAGGTATGAATACTAACGGAAATATATATACAGTCATCTATACGACAGTAGTCGTTGTGGTGGTAGCTGCGGTTCTTGCGTTCGTCTCTGAGACTCTCAAGCCGAAGCAGGATGCCAACGTGAAAGCTGACGCCATCAGCCAGATGCTGACTGCCAGCAAGTTATACGAAAAGAGCGAGCTCGACGCGATGAGCAATGACCAGAAAATCGACGCTTACAAGGCTGTCGCAAAATCTTCTGTTCTTGTCAATGCAGAGGGCCAGGAGTGCGGAACACTTGATCTTGCAAAGCAGGAAATCTACACCACCAGCCAACTCAAGGCTCAGGACAAACGTGTCAAGGACCTTCTCAAGAACGGTACAGCTGATTTGAAACTGCCTGTTTTCGTTTTCGAGAAAGACGGACAGAAAGTCACAGTAATCCCTTGCTATGGCGCGGGTCTCTGGGGACCGATCTGGGGTTACATTGCCCTCAACGAAGATTACCTTACGATTCGCGGAGCATATTTCGACCACGCGAGCGAGACTCCTGGTCTTGGTGCCAAGATCAAGGATGATCCGTCATTCAGAGCAGAGTTTGAAGGCAAGAAAGTGGACTTGGAAGATGCAGAGGCATTCAGCGTAGTCAAGGGCGGCGCTCCTGAAGGAAAGGAAAACGCAGTAGATGCCATCACAGGCGCTTCCATCACCAGCCACGCACTTGGAGTTTCCATCAACAACTGGCTTCAGGCTTACAAGCCGTTCCTGAAAGCGGCTGCGGCCAATGCAGTTCAGCCATCAGAGGTGGAGAATGCAGTTGATTCACTCTGTGTTTCAGCAGATTCACTTGCAATCGCCAAATAATGAGGAGGAAATAAAATGAACGCAAAACTTAAAGAAACAATATTGAATCCGATTTTCAAGGGCAATCCTATCACTGTCCTCGTACTCGGTATCTGTTCCTCATTGGCTGTGACCGTGCAGATGAAGGGAGCCTTCGTAATGGGTCTTTCAGTAATCGTCGTTACAGCACTTTCAAACTTCGTAGTATCTCTGATGAGGAATTCAATTCCTAACAGAGTTCGTATCATCGTCCAGCTCGTAGTTGTGTCGCTTATGGTTATCCTCGTGGACCAGTTCCTCAAGGCATACGCATACAGCATTGAGACCCAGCTCTCTGTCTATGTGGGACTTATCATCACGAACTGTATCGTAATGGGTCGTATCGAGGCTTTCGGTCTCGGCAACAAACCGATTCCGTCACTTCTCGACGGTCTCGCAAACGGCGCCGGATATGCCATGATTCTTCTCATCGTCGCATTCTTCCGCGAACTGCTCGGTTCTGGAACCCTCTTCGGATTCCGGGTAATCCCGCAGTGCTTCTACGATGCAGGTTATATGAACAACGGACTTGTGATTCTTCCTCCTGTAGCACTCATCCTCCTCGGATGTATCGTATGGGTACAGAGAAGCATCCAGAAAGATCTTCAGGAGAAATAACAACTAACACGCAAGTAATATGGAATATATAAGCTTATTCGTAAAGTCAATTTTCGTTGACAATATGATTTTTGCATACTTCCTCGGTATGTGTTCATACCTGGCAGTATCGAAAAACGTGAAGACAGCTTCCGGACTTGGTGCGGCTGTTATCTTTGTGCTCCTGGTCACATTGCCTATCAACTACCTCCTGAACACTTACGTGCTCAGCCCTGGTGCATTGAGCTGGCTCAGTCCAAGCCTCGCAAGCGTTGACCTCAGCTTCTTGAGTTTCATCACATTCATCGCGGTCATCGCCGCTATCGTACAGCTCGTGGAGATGGTTGTCGAGAAATTCGCGCCTACACTCTACTCAGAGCTCGGTATCTTCCTGCCTCTTATCGCAGTGAACTGCGCCATCCTCGGAGGTGCGCTCTTCATGCAGCAGAAAGATTTCGTCAATGTCGGTGAAGCTACCGTTTATGCTCTCGGCTCAGGTATCGGCTGGTTCCTCGCTATCGTGACACTCGCCGCCATCAGAGAGAAGATGTCATACTCGAATGTGCCTGCACCTCTCAAGGGTATCGGTATCACATTCATCACCGTAGGTCTTATGGCCATGGCATTCATGACATTTATGGGTATTTCACTTTAATAGGAGACTTGAAAGATGAATGAAATTACTCTTACAATTATAGCCTCAGTAGCAACTATCACAGTGGTTACGCTGATTCTGGTAGTCCTGCTGCTGTGGGTCAAGACAAAACTTACCCCAAGCGGTACAGTCAAGATTGACATCAACGGAGGTAACAAAGTGCTCGACGTCGCTCCAGGCAACTCGCTCATGGGCGCTCTTGCAGAAGAGAAGATTTTCCTCCCGTCAGCCTGCGGTGGCAAGGCCAACTGCGGACAGTGCAAAGTCAGAGTCCTCGAGGGCGGCGGAAACATCCTCCCTACCGAAACAGGATTCTTCAACAGAAAACAGATCAAGGACAACTGGAGACTCGGTTGTCAGGTCAAGGTCAAGGAAGACCTCAAGATCGAGGTTCCGGAATCAGTTCTCAGCGTCAAGAAAGTGGAGTGCGAAGTCATTTCCAACCACAACGTGGCTACCTTCATCAAGGAATTCACTGTCAAGTTGCCTGAGGGTGTTCACCTCGATTTCAAATCAGGAGAGTACATCCAGATTGATATTCCTCAGGGAACATTCAATTTCAGCGACATTGACGTAGATCCTGAGTACAAGGCAGACTGGGAGCGCTACAAGTTCTTCGACCTCAAGTGCGTGAACCCGGAGCCGACCATGAGAGCATACTCTATGGCCTCTTATCCTGCTGAGGGCGACATCATCAAACTGAATGTCCGTATCGCAACTCCTCCATTTGACAGGACAGCGCCAAAGGGAAGCAACAAGCTCCTCCCTGTAAACCCAGGTATCGGTTCTTCATATATCTACACACGTCACCCAGGTGACAAGGTTATGATTTCCGGTCCGTTCGGAGAGTTCCTCCTTCCTAAGGATGATCCTGATTCACAGGAATACATCTTTGTCGGCGGTGGCGCAGGTATGGCTCCTCTCAGAAGCCACATCATGCACCTGTTCAAGACTCTCAAGACCAAGAAGCAGGTCAACTTCTTCTACGGTGCACGTAGCCTGAAAGAGGCATTCTACCTCGAGGACTATGCTGAAATCGAGAAAGAGTTCCCTAACTTCCACTTCCATCTGGCTCTCGACCGTCCGGATCCGGCAGCTGATGAAGCAGGAGTAAAATATGTTGCAGGTTTCGTACACAATGTGATGTATGAGACATACCTCAAGGAGCATGACACACCGGAAGACATCAAATACTTCATGTGCGGACCTCCTATGATGGTCAAATCTGTCAACACATTGCTCGACAGTCTCGGAGTTCCTCCTGAGAACGTTCTTTATGACAATTTCGGCGGTTAACAGCCTGAAAATATTTTTTTG
>OQVN01000959.1_pt1 | contig 10392 bp, 17 predicted proteins | sample 1691621 | NCBI WGS metagenome assembly OQVN01 (sample SAMN03418278, study PRJEB22391) | human gut metagenome | biome: human-gut; feature: organic feature; material: feces | host: Homo sapiens | place: Tanzania | collected 2013-01 | reverse complement strand
AGTCGGTAGAGCACTTGACTTTTAATCAAGTTGTCGGGGGTTCGAATCCCCCGTGCTTCACGAAAAAAAGAGACCTTTGAAGGGTCTCTTTTTTGTGGAAAAAGCCAGTATTTATGCGGGTTTCCGTGTGCGACGTCGCACAAAATTTCGGGTGATAAAATAATTGAAAATACGTCAAAATATATGTAGTCAGTTAGTAGTCAGAACCCTGTATGTAGTCAGTAGTGTAGTCAAAAAATAGGGAGATTGCTCTCCCTATAAAATCTTTTCTTATATAGCTGTTCGAACCATCCCAGGACGGATGCCGGACAGCTTTTTCTTTGCGTTCTCACGCTCCTCATCCAGTTGGGCATATACCTTCAATATCATCTTCTCATCAGCATGCCCCATCAGGTCTACAGCTTTCTTTAGTGTAATTCCGGAGTAGTACAAAATAGTTGCGTAGTTGTATCGGAACACCCTGGAGGTTAAGCCGGTTATTGGTTCCGGCACATCATCTGTGGCAACGGCAGCATTCATCTTCCGGACAATGACTTCCCAGGCATCGTAGAAGTGCGATTTACTGTAGGGCTCGCCGGAGTAGGTGAAGAGGTACGTGCCGCCCTGTTTCCGGATGCGGAGCACATAGAACCGGACTTCGTCTACAAGAAATTCCGGGATAGGTATTCTCCGGAAGCCGTTGGCAGTTTTGGGGGCATCCTTCAACTCTGCCCGGTTATTTTTGAAAATCAGTGCATGCCGCACTATCACTTCCTCACTTTGTAGGTCTATATCATCCACATGCAGTGCCAGTAGTTCGCCAAGGCGGAGACCACAGCCGAACAAGAGCATCACCAGAAGATGCTCTTCCGGGTCAAAGGCAGCAGTATTGAGGGCCTGCTCTTCCAGAGGTGTCAGTATCCGCCGCTTGGGCGGAGTATACTTTGGCATAGTTATCCGGATCCACGGATTTTCTGCGATAAGATGGTCGGCTACGGCAGAGTCCAGTATCTGCTTTAAGACAATCTTAATCAGCTCGCAGGTCCGTGGATGGTCGGAATGCTCGTTGATGAGTGCCTGGATGTCGGTTCGTTTAATATCCGGCAATTCATAATTTTCCAGCGCTGGGAATATGTAGAGCCGGAGCATGTCCTCATAGGTCTTTTGGGTGTTATACTCCCGGGTGGATTTATAGACCTCTACAAACTTATTGGCGTAGCTTTTCAGGGTGTACTTTTTCTTTATGACAAACTTTCCGGTTTTGATATTAGCTTTCAGCTCATCCACCTTCTGCTCCAGCTCTTTACTGCTGGATGCGTATAAAGGTATCCGTATAGGGCGCCCGGAGTCGTCATATTCTCCCGTGCATACCTGGGTAAAAAATCTTCCGTCCTTTCGGGGCTTGTATCGGTTTTTCCTTGGCATAAAAATACCTCCTTCAGGGCATAAAAATGCCCGGAATACTTGCGATATACCGGGGAAAATGATACAATATGCTTGCTTAGGGCGTTGTATCGTTTCGGTATATCGCTTCACTGCTCCGGTTCCAGCCGGGGCAGTTTTTTTATTATTCTCATATTCCGTTTCAGTTGGTGACTATTTGTCACCAACTGAAGTCTTTTACTATTTTTCAAACATACACAATTTGTGTACATTTCATTTATCTGTGATACCACAGTATTTTTATGATTTTGTTGACATCAACAAAATGGTACTAAAACTTTCTACGTAGCTCTACGACCTTACCGATTATCCGAACCGGCTTGCTCTGGATTTCTTCATTTGAAAAATAAATAGGCTGAAAGTTCGGATTGTTCGGTATGAGTTCGATGCCGTCATGGTACTTTTTCAGACGTTTGCAAGTAGCATCATCACCGTTTACAAGAGCAATCACGGTATCACCGGTTTCGGCATCATCCTGCTGGCGGACAATAACAACATCATGGTCGCAGATGTTCGGCACCATGGAGTCACCTTTTATCTGCAGCCCGAAGTATGTACCAGTAGCAGCCATTTCTTCTGTAATCTCTTCTGTATCAATCACATCCTCTACGGCTTCAATAGGAATGCCGGCGGCAACACGTCCAAGGACGTTGATAACGATTCCTTTTTTGGTTGTTACATTAGAAAATGGTTTATCATCTATAAGATCGGATTTGCCAATACCAAAATAATCAGCTAATTTCTGAACTTTTCCCATGCGGGGAAGAGCAACTCCCTGACACCATGTATTAAATGTGCTTGTTAATACACCAATGGAATCAGCAACCTCTTTTTGACTTTTATTTGATAATCGTAAGTATTTGTTTAGATTTTTCGCAAATACGGCCTTTTGTTCTTCGTCAGTCATATTTTATTTACCTCCGTTTGATAGGATAATACAATATTTTTTGATAAAATGCAACCAAAAATACAAATAAAATGGATTTTAGTATTGACATTCAATTTAATTGAATTTATAATGCCAATATGGAGGTGAGAGCAAACATGGAAATAATCAGAATTAGTTTAGCAGCAGCAAGAGTGAACGCATGTATGACACAGCAGGAAGTTGCAGAAAAAATGCATGTTGGCAAGCAAACAGTTGTAAATTGGGAAAAAGGAAACACAGAGCCAAAGACATCGCAAATTAGATTGCTTTCAGATCTTTATAAGATTCCAATTGACAATATTTTTTTACCTGAAAAATCCAATTAAAATGAATTTTAGACAGGAGGAAGGAGGAGTACGGATGAGAAAGTGGGAAGAGATATTGATGATTTTGAAAAAAATCTCAAACCAATCAGATGAAATATGGAGTGCGGTCAAACCGATTAGAGAGCCGGAGCAGGGAATACGGTGGGCTGGAGCGGTACCGCAGGTAGCTAAAGAGTTTTTTCCCAATCGGAGAGACTACCCAGTGATAATTTCATTTCGGACAACGTACCCCGGTTGGTTAGAAATTCAAAAGTCAAAGGAGTGGAAAAATTTTGAAAAATATCTTCGGGAAGTTCAAAAGAGAGATAGCCTGACGTCCCGCCCAAAGAAGATAGATTGATAGGAAAAGGCATATCGGAGCTGGTGTGAGAAGCTGTCACGGTTTTCCCAGAAACGCTGTGTATAACCCAATACCTCGGAGGCGTATTAACACAGGAATATTTTTTACCATTATGAATGAGAAAAATATTGCCAATAGAAATGGGAAGCCGGGATTTGTTCAAAATGCAAATATACAAAATGAAGAACTGGTCTAACTGGCAAGCCTTTAGGATCTGAACATCAAGACTTTTACGGGAGCGAATGGCACTGACAATCCAAGTACCTATGGTTCCCAAAGCACCAAAGATAGAAAGACAGAGAGTTATCATATCACGCATAGAAGTACCTCCTTTTTAGAGAGCATAGCACAGGGGAGGGAGAGAAGCAAGGGAAGGAGGAAGAGAGATGGAAAAAGAAACAGTATATTTATTTATCCTGCTGTGCGCAGGCTTTATTTGCACAATTGAGTATATGGAGTCACAGGATATTAGCTGGAGAGGCGGTATAAGCGCCGTAGTATATGTAGCCATTCTGCTCAGAGAGCTCATACATTGGATAGCCATTCCCATATTGCAGGGGAAGATATAATAAGCCGCTACTTCAACAGGAGAAAGGAGAAGAAAATGAGCATAGAAGAATGTCTATTTTACTTTTGCCTTGTAATAACTCTTAAGAATGTATGGCTATATCCACCGGATGACGTTCTGGGAACATTCATCGAAATAATCAGTGCAGTGGTGGTTATCGTAACAATAGCAAAGGCTTTGTTTCCGGAAATCGCAGAGTGGATTGTGATTACAGCAAAAGGAGCAGATTTCTTACTGCGTATGTTACACGGATAAAGATATATAAAACCGAAATGATGCCAGCGATAAGCAGGAGAGTATTGGCGAAGATGAACAGGTAAAAAACCAGTTTGGTTTGGTACTGTTCACGGGTAAGGCGATAACCGATAGAATGCCGCCCATATCCAAGAGGGATGGATAGAGATGTGTATTCCCAAATAACCAGGCGGCACAAATTATTATAGTTTTCCTGGTTCGGATTGGTTTCAAGATGGTACATCTGTTCGATAAGCCGGACGGTGGAAAGAGATTTCTGTGATTTGAATAGAGAAAACAATTTATCCAGAGGAACGGTACACACATCTTTATACAAATATGGCTCTAAAAAATCATAGATGGGGAAGAGCAGATGCTCATATCTGGACTTATAGAGTTCACGGCGCAAGGTGAAATGGAAAATGTAGAGGGTAATTAACAGGGAAATTCCTGTTAGGAAAAGAGAAAAATCAATCTGCATAATAATATTCCTTTCTGTGTGAAAAAAAGTTTATAGATGAGAAAAGAATAGCACAAGGGAAGAGCAGATGCAACAAAGAGGAAGGAGAAGGAGGAAGACAGATGAACATACAGGAAGCGGTAAAAAGAGCTATGGAGCAAAACGGCTTTATTTACAGAAAAAAATTTGTCATAGAGAAAAGAATTAAAGAATTCAAAACAGCAGTAGTTGCACCAAGCAATTCACTGGATACGTGCCCCATTATGACAATGGATGAAAAGGGAAACTTGAGCAACTACTGCAGATGCTGGAACCCGACAGCGGATGACCTCATGGCCGATGACTGGGAAGTAATACTCAGCCCAAAGGAATAAGAGGAACGAACTTGGCAATAAAATCGATTATATTTGTCAGAGTATCCGCAGGAAGCGATTCGAGATAAGCAATTCCCGCATCGGAAAGATGACAAAAATAGACGGTATTGTCGGCATAGCCATTATCAAGAAAGCCGGCACGTCCAAGTTCACGAAGGCAGTCCTCTACATCGACGAGAAGCCAGTCACTAAAGTAATTTGAATGAATGAAAGATGCGGACCGAAAATTGGCAGCATCTCGGCGGGAAATGCCAGAATTTCTACGAGTCCGAAATTCCTTGAAGAGTGTAAAAAGGATTTTTTTAGAGTCTTTTGTTAATTCCATATAATAACCTCACTTTTTTTACTCGGTGCTGGCGGGCACCTGTAAAGAGAGTATAAGAAAGTGATAGAAAAAAATCAACACCGTGTGCTTTTCATGCGGCGTACAGCCGCAGTACCTCATTATCTCCTTTATTGTATGTAGCGATTGCACAGAGATTCAAGCCGTCTGTGCGTCGCATGGAGAGCACAGGGACAAGAAAGGAGCAGGATATGGAATACCCCAAGCCACTGATGAGCATATCAGAACTGAAAGAAATGGGATACTCGGAGTTTTATTTGCGGCGCGTGGTACATAGCAAGTACGGCTCCAGGGTTTCCGTATTAACCAAGAAGAACGGCAAGTACCTGATTAAGACGGCGGAGTTTGACAAGCTGCAGAACAGAGGGTGCTTCCGGTAGGAGGAAAAAGATGGACAGGATTTTTTTAGGTATAAGTTTTATTTGCGTCATGATGGGCGTGGCCGGATTGGCAGGCACCTGGGAGCAGGAAGTGACAAACCCCCAGGGAATAGTGACCGCACTGGTTATTCTGGCAGCAGGCATCATTACAGGCATTGCCGCAGCACATGAGTCCGGATATATGAGCAGAATGAGAAAGGAAGGGACAAGCCATGAAAACAGAGGAACAGATAGAAAAACGGCTGTTTGATATGGCCGGGGAGTTCCGGGCGGCGTGCTACGGAAAGAAATGGATTATCGCCAAACGTCTGTATGACAAGGCGCTCACCCTGTGTACGGAGCTGGACATGCCGGAGGATGTTAAAAAGAAGCTGTTCGGGACAAGACCCTATGAATCAGACCCGGCAGATGCCAAAGACGGAGCATTTGAGGAAGATTTGGTGATCCGAATGCTGGAGCAGTGCATCAGGAACGAAGAGGAACGGATCGAAGAGGAGAAAAAGAGAAAGGCATATCTCCAGCACAAACGATTTTACGCAAAAAAATAGGACCGTCGGGAAACGGTCCAGGGTGGCACAAACTGTGCTCATCAATGCTAAATACAGTATAGCATGTGCCACCGCAAAAAGCAAGAAAAAGACAGAATGCGGGGGCATTTTTTACACCCTCGATTAGGATATTAAACTTACGGGAAAGAGGGTGGCGGAAATCTATATCATAAAGACATGCAAAATTAACGACAAAGTGGAGATTGAGAAGTACAAGGATGGAAGGTACGGAGCACCGGGACTCCCGAGGGAGGAAAAAAGAAAAGCAACACCGGAAGATGTGGCGAGGCAGAACTTCTGGCAGAGGTGCCAGTACCTGCGGCGAACCATGGAACTGAATTTTAAGGGCGGGGACCTGCATGTGCAGCTCACCTGCCGGAAAGAAGAACGTCCTGCCGTGGAGGAAGCACCGGCTGTCATCCGGGCATTCCGGGACAAGGTGAAGTATGAATTCAAAAAGCAGGGGTGGCAGTTCAAATATATCATAACCTGCGAGACAGGACAGAATGGAGCTACGCACTGGCACATGATCTGCAACAACGAGCACAACGAAAAGACATGTACCTGGGACATCATCCGGAAGCACTGGAAGAGGGGGCGGCCACACATGACGCCGCTGGATGATAACAGGGACTACAAGCGACTGGCAGAGTACATCGTGAAGGAAACAAAAAAGCGGATGGATAAAGAGCAGACCATAGAGAAGCTGTCCTACATATGCAGCCGTAACCTGATCCGGCCGGTGGAACGGAAGAAAAAGGTACGTGCCATTAACTGGAATCCGGTGCCGCGAGCACCGAAGGGCTACTACGTGCTGCTGGATTCCATCATAAACGGAATCAATAAATTCACGGGAACACCGTATCAAAAATATACGATAGTGGCGATTCCGCCGGGGAAGGAGGAAGGATAATGCGGAAAGAAGTAAGGCTGTACATAGAGACGTCCATCCGGGGACCACGGCGGCAGACAGGCGCCTATGCCTACGTGCTGGAATACCGGGCGGCAGCAGGACCGGTCACATTAACAGAGGTTAAAGCAATTCCGGACACCACGGAGCATCAGAGCCTGTGCATGGGCATCCTGGCAGCAGTGAAACGGCTGAAAAGCTGTGACCTCACTATCTGTACCAGCTCTGGCTACATTCAGGCGATATTTGAAAGCTGGATGGATAACTGGATTGCAAACGGCTTCAAAACGGCGAAGGGCGAGCCCATCAAGGATGCCGAAAAGTGGCAGGAAATAGCGGAAAGATTGAGTGGGCTGCCGGTTCGGGCAGAAATCGCCATGGAGCATACATACCGGGACTGGATGCTCCGGGAAGTGGACAAGGCGGCGAAGAGCGCAGCATCCGAAAAGTAGGTATTTGCCATGCAATGGTTCAAATATGTATCACAAAAACTTGAAAACATGTCAGTGTGAGGCAGGGAGAAATCCCTGCCGGAAAGGAGTAAGAATGTTTGAGTTGTTTGGAGAATTTGACAACATAGAGGAAATGAACGAAACGGCGGTAAATCTCCGGAAAGAGGGAGATGTGGAGAGCATACGAAAACTGGCACAGGAAAATGGGCTGGATAAAGAGATAGCGGATGCATTTATTGAAGGAGATATGCTTTACCTGTTTGATGAAATGTCTGCCGCAATCGGAAAAATCGAAGTGGAAGCAAAGGAACTGAAACCGGTACAGATTATGGAAGACTGGGTGGAATACATAAAAGTAAAGTGCTTTGAGGATGAGGCGGTGGCGAAGGCCGTGAGAAAGAAAGGAAAAAGCCTGAAAGGCTGTATTGCAGAGCTACTGAAATGGAGTTTCAAAAACCAGCATCCCGTTGATAAGGACATAATCAAGGCAGCAGGAGTCAATGCAGGAAGAGTCACACTGGGTATTCCGGGCATGAAAATGGCAAAGAAAATAATCACGGCATACTACATGGGAAAGTAGGTAGAGCGGTATGAAAAAGAAAGCTATTGAAAAGATACCGTATCTGACACTGCCGAATACGATTAAAAGCCGGAAAGTGAAATTTGTAGCTGTCACAGCATTTAAGAATATCGCAAACGAGAGACATCTGTTTGTGGAAGTGTATAGAAACGAAAAGAAAAATAAAGATATCCCGGTAGTACGGATTGTACTTACAAAAAAAGATTTCGGAAATTACTTCCCGGAGACAGACTACTGGTCACGGGAGAAACTCGAGAAAGAACCCTATTATCGCAGCGAACATTTTTTGTGGAATGACAACAGAGAGGATCAACCGTTAACATGGGATGATGCAATGAAAGAAAATATTCTGTTGAGTGCGAATGACTTTGAACGAATCAAGAAGATGTGCAACGTGAACATCTGGAACAAAGACCGTTGGCCGGAATACATCCATAAACACGAGGATAATATCACCATAATAGCAAGAAGAAAGGCAGAACAGAGAAAATACGAGAGAAGAAATCAGGCGTTGAAAGACAGGGAGGAGAATACTCCGGAACTTCCGGAGAAGATGATTCTGAATAGGGCAGAACAGGTTTATTTCAGAGCAAAGCATTTTCTGTATTACAAAAAACATGGATGCCGGGCAGATGTCGCCTGTAGCAAATGCGGGGGAGTATCAAACGGCAGATGGAAAAGCGGAATTTCCTACGAGTCACAGTTTCAGAAATGGGTAGAAGAGCCAAGGGAAGGAAAAACAGGACACTGTCCGATGTGCGGAGCTGCGGGAGAGTACAAGTGCCAGGGAAAGGTAAAAAATGAGCATAGCGAGATTAACTATCTGTTTCTCGGCCAAAAGTACAAGGATACAGGTTTTGTGATGAGATACATCGAAGTGAGTAAGACGTGGTACCTGGATCAGGTGTGCGGAGATAACGGACCGGAAATGAGTGGAGCATATGAGGAAATATCCGGAATAGAAATTGCAAGAGCTTATTATTTGCCGGACAAGAAAACACAGATTGACTACCATAAACATAACCCATATGCAGGAGCCGATTTCTGGGACGATTGCAATCTGAACGGACTTGGAAATATCACAATCAGGGAGGCAGCAGTCCTGCCAGAGACATATGAGAACATGGAAGGAACCATGTTCCAGTACAGCGCCATGAAGGAATACAGCCGGACGGTGTACAGGTACAATCCAATTGACTATCTGAACAGGTACAAAGAGACGCCACAGCTTGAAATGATAGTAAAAATAGGATTAGCAGGAGTTGCCAGAAGCCTGGTTAAAAATATGTATGGGATTGTGGCAAACATTGAAGCAAAAAGCCCAGAACTGTTTTTGGGAATCCGGAAGCAGCGTGTCCGTCAGCTGATCGAGAAGAATGGAGATCTGAACATACTGGAAGCAATGCAGATGGAGCAGCAGATGGGAGCAGAGTGGACAGACGAACAGATGGAGCATATTGCAGAAGCACATCTAAGAAGAGGACAGATTGAAACGGCAACGGCATACATGAGTCTGCAGCAGTTACTGAACCGCATTAAAAAGTATGCTGGAGCAGAATGGGGAACTGGATGCGGAAGCGCAGAACAAAGACTTCGGAATGTGGCAAACACATACATCGACTATCTGAATATGAGGATAGCTTTGGGATACGACTTACACAACACTGTATACCAGCAACCGAGAGACCTGGGAGCAGCACATGAGAAGATGGTGATGGAGAGCAGTAAGAAAGAAGCAGATAAACGACTGAATGAAGTGAAAGAAAGATATCCGGTAATCCGCAAGCAGTACAGAAAACTTCGAAATCGATACTTTTGGGAAGATGAGAACCTGCTCATACGCCCGGCCAGATCAGCAGAGGAAATCGTCACAGAAGGAAGGATACTCCATCATTGCGTGGGAGGTGACAATTATCTGGGAAAACACAACAGAGGAGAGACCTACATTCTGATGATACGGCAGCAGTCGAATCCGGAAATACCATACATCACAGTAGAGATGGACGGCAAGAGGGACAGAATTATCCAGTGGTACGGAGCAAACGACAAAAAGCCGGATGAAAAAAATATTCAAAAATGGCTGGACAAATATGTAGCAAGACTGAAGTGCGAAAAAGAGCAAGAAGAAATCAGATTGCAGATAGCAATATAAGGAGGATAAAGGAATGGAAGGACAGATAACATTATGGCAATGGCAGGCAATGAAAGACGATATCAGAAAAAAGCTGAATGAAACGGCGGAGAACTTCGTCTACATAGGCTGCCGGCTGAAAGAGATTGAAGCACAGGAAAGCTACAGGCAGGACGGGGCAGCAGACATTTACGAGTTTGCCCAGAAGGAATACGGACTGCATCGCTCCACCACGCAGCGCTTCATGGCAATCACATCCAAATTTTCCATAGGGGGTAACTCAACGGAGCTGCTCCCGGAATATAAAAACTTCGGAGTATCAAAACTGCAGGAGATGCTTACCCTGTCGGACGAGGACTGCCAGCTTCTCACGGACAAGAGCACGGTGTCCGATAT
>OQVN01000957.1_pt1 | contig 10425 bp, 7 predicted proteins | sample 1691621 | NCBI WGS metagenome assembly OQVN01 (sample SAMN03418278, study PRJEB22391) | human gut metagenome | biome: human-gut; feature: organic feature; material: feces | host: Homo sapiens | place: Tanzania | collected 2013-01 | reverse complement strand
TTATAAAATATATGATATACTTAGATTACTAAGAGGCGGAGGTTGTATTATGGATACAAACATATTATTGGAGTCAGGAACAAACGAGCTTGAGGTGCTTGAATTTACGTTGGGAGACAATCATTACGGCATCAATGTTGCAAAGATCAGAGAGATTCTGCAATATATGCCGGTCACTCCTGTTCCGAATACTCATCCGAGTGTTGAGGGAATTTTTATGCCACGTGACACAATGATTACGGTTATCAATTTAAAGAATTGTCTTAACCTGCCACAGACGGATGAAAAGGGATTGTTTATCATTACAAATTTCAACAAGCTCAATGTGGCATTTCATGTAGACCAGGTCATCGGCATACATCGCGTATCGTGGGAGAATATCATAAAGCCTGACGAGACACTGACGGGTGAACATGGCGGCACAGCTACGGGTGTTATCAAAATGAATGACAGGCTGATAGTTATCCTTGATTTTGAGGCTATAGTAGCTTCTATCAGTCCACAGACAGGGCTTCGTGTCAACGACCTTGATGAGATGGAGGCAAGAGACAGAAGTGATGCTACAATTCTTATTGCAGAGGATTCGGCTTTATTGTCAAAGCTCATCACTGAGTGTCTTAAGAAGTCCGGATATACCAATCTCATCGTGGAAGAGAATGGTCAGGAGGCCTGGGATGAGATAAAGGCTATGCAGGAAAAGGGCGATATTACAAAGAATCTTGACTGCATTATAACTGATATAGAGATGCCGCTCATGGATGGACACAGACTCACAAAGCTTGTAAAATCGGATGCAGAGCTTAGAGATATACCGGTTATCATATTCTCTTCACTGGTAAACGAAGAGATGAGGAAAAAGGGCGAACAGCTCGGCGCAGACGCACAGCTTACAAAGCCTGAAATCGGAAAGCTTGTAGATGCGATTGACAAGCTGCTTAATAAAGCATAATATATTTAGATACAAGGGGGTGTGGCTTGTTTAGCTGCACCCTTTAATGGATTATAGATGGAGAATACTAATGAGCGATAAATCGACAGAAAACTATCTGGACAATTTGCTGGATTCAATGAACAAGCTGCAGGATACAGATACGAAGATGTCTGAGGCTGATCAGGATGAGTTCCTTAAAAAGTTTGAGGATGAGCTTGAAAACGAGACATATGATGAGTATCTGTCAAGCTTTGAAAAGGAGCTTGATAGAGAAAATGAGCAGGCCAAGGGGCAGGCTCTTAATGTACAGACTCCGGCTCCTGATGACAAGGATGCTTCACTTGATGATATGCTCACTGAGTTTGACCGAAGGATGAAGGAAGAGGAGACTCAGGGAGATGATCAGGAAAACAAAGCAGACGATAATCTAAGCGATGCGGTACTTAATTTTACACCGGCAGATTCTGGGATAGAGACGATGGATACAAATATGCCGGAAATGGCTGAGGATTCAAAGCAGGAGGAGACTCCGGAGAGTATAATAACAAATGAACCTCAGATGGTTGAAGAAATAGGTGAGCCTGATCTGGCAGGAAATGCATCAAAGGATATACTTGATATACTCGATAGTGATGGTTTGGATAATATCGGTGATCTGCTTGAAGGAAAAACCGATGAGACAGGGAATGATATAGATGATTATGCAAGCCGTCAGATGAAGGTACATGAGCCGGCTGATGGAGAGCTTGATGCGCAAGGTACCGCAAAAAAGAGCTTTTTTAAAAAAATAATATCATTTTTTACAAAAGAGCCACAGTCAGATGACGTTACAGATACACAGGACACGGCGGATGGTACAGAAACTGACGCACAGATGCTCTCGGATGAGAATAAACAGATACTTGAAGCGCTGGATGCTAACGGAGAGCCAAACAAAGCATCGGATAAGTCTAAGAAGGGCAAAAAGCCTAAAAAAGAAAAGAAGCCAAAAAAGCCTAAAAAAGAAAAAAAGCCAAAGGCTTCAAAGGAAAAGAAGGAGCGCATTGGATGGGAGAAGGGACCTAAGCTTCCTAAGGGACCTGTTATAGTAATCTGGGTATTTGTTATGTCGATAGTTGTGTTTGTTCTCATATGCACCTTTTTGCTCGGAAACAACTCCAAGGTGACTGATGCTCAGAATACGTACAACCAGGCAATAGCTGATCTGGGACAGAATAAAGCTGATTCAATAGAGCTGTATACAAAGGCATACAGCAGGCTGAGCGGCTTGAAGCTTTCGGGTGACGACGAGAAGCTGTACAATAAGCTGTCGGTGCTTGCTGCAGTGTCAGGCAAGTATGATGCCTATAAGAGCTTTAGCGATTCCGGTTATGTAACCATGGCGGCGGATTCCTTGGTATGTGCGGCAGGCCGATGTGCTGTAAATGCAGACAATGCAAAGGAATACGGATGTGAGCTGCAGCTTGAGCAGCTTAAAAACATTATTTCTGATACCTTGAGCAGTCAGTATGGCTTATCATACGATGATGCCATTGCTCTGTATAATATAGATGATAGAGATGACTATACACTGGCACTGACACAGAAACTAAATGAATTAGACATTAAAGAGGAGACTGAATAATATGATAGCAATCATCGATTATGGAGCAGGCAATTTGCGAAGCGTACAAAAGGCTCTTACAGCGATAGGCGAGGTGAGTATTGTGACCAGAGACAGGCATGAGATTTTAAATGCCGACAAGGTAATACTTCCGGGAGTCGGAGCTTTTGGAGATGCAATGGATTCACTTAAAAAATATGAGCTGGACAAGGTGATTCACGAGGTCTGCGACATGGATAAGCCGTTTCTTGGCATATGCTTAGGTCTTCAGCTGTTATTTGAGGGAAGCGATGAGAGTCAGGGCGTGGAGGGACTTCATGTGCTTGACGGACAGATACTTCGCATTCCGGATAAGGAAGGGCTTAAAATACCTCACATAGGCTGGAATTCACTCGATTTACAGAACAACGGAAGGCTGTTTAAAGGTCTTTCGCAGCATCCATATGTATATTTCGTGCATTCGTACTATCTGAAGGCGGCTGATGAGGCAATTGTCACAGCAACAACAGAGTACAGCACACATATTCATGCGTCCGTTGAGAAAAATAATGTGTTCGCCTGCCAGTTCCATCCGGAGAAGAGCAGCACAGTCGGACTTTCAATACTTAAAAATTTTGCAGGGATAGGGGAGGCATAATATGTTTACGAAGAGAATAATCCCATGTCTGGATGTGAATAACGGACGTGTTGTGAAGGGCATAAACTTTGTTAATTTAAGAGATGCAGGTGACCCTGTTGAAATTGCGGCTGCGTATGATAAGGCAGGCGCAGATGAGGTGGTTTTTCTGGATATCACAGCGTCAAGTGACAACAGAAATACTGTTGTGGATATGGTCAGAAAGGTTGCTGAAAAGGTGTTTATACCGTTCACGGTGGGCGGCGGCATCAGAACAGTCGATGATTTTAAGGCACTGCTTAGAGAGGGTGCAGACAAGATTTCAATAAATTCAAGTGCTATAAATACACCGCGGCTTATCAGCGATGCTGCGGATAAGTTTGGAAGTCAGTGTGTGGTTGTGGCAATCGATGCAAGACGCCGTGCTGACGGAAGCGGCTGGAATGTATACAAGAACGGAGGCCGCATAGATACAGGCCTTGATGCCATTGAGTGGGCTATTAAGGCAAATGAGCTTGGAGCAGGAGAGATACTTCTTACAAGCATGGACTGTGACGGCACAAAGGATGGCTACGATATCGAGCTCACAAGGCTTATTGCCGATAATGTTTCGGTTCCGGTTATCGCATCGGGCGGAGCAGGTACAAAGGAGCATTTTTATGAGGCCCTGACAGAGGGAAAGGCAGATGCCGCGCTTGCAGCTTCACTTTTCCACTACAAGGAGCTTGAAATTATGGATTTAAAGAATTATCTGGCAGATAAAGGTGTGTCGGTCAGAAGATAGGCGGTAGATGATATTATGAGTATGCTTGACGGTGAGTGGGCAAAGGCTGTGGGAGCCGAGTTTAAAAAACCGTATTACAGGGATTTGTACAATTTCGTGAGAGATGAATATGCCACACATGTGGTATATCCTCCGGCAGATGACATATTTAATGCCATGCATTTTACACCGCTTGACAAGGTGAAGGTGCTCATCCTCGGACAGGATCCGTACCACAATGTCAATCAGGCGCACGGACTGTCGTTTTCTGTGCTTCCGTCTCAGAAGGATATTCCACCATCACTGCAGAATATCTACAAGGAGCTTAACGATGATCTGGGCTGTGATATCCCGAATAATGGATACCTGAAGAAATGGGCTGACCAGGGTGTTTTGCTTTTGAATACGGTACTCACCGTCAGAGCTCATCAGGCTAACTCGCATCAGGGGCACGGCTGGGAGAAGTTTACGGATGCAATCATAGAGGCTGTAAATGAGCAGGACAGACCTATAGTGTATATGCTCTGGGGACGTCCGGCGCAGTCGAAGATTCCTATGCTTACAAATCCAAAGCACCTGATATTGACAGCACCGCATCCAAGCCCGCTGTCGGCTTACAGAGGCTTTTTTGGCTGTAAGCATTTTAGTAAAGCCAATGAGTTTCTTAAGGAGCATGGAGTGGAGCCGATAGACTGGCAGATAGAAAATATATAGAGGTCGGTAATACCGGTAGATATTATCTTGACATAATCTGAGAAAGTGTCTATATTAAAAATATATAGAAGGTAACGGATTACATATTTATCAAAGGAGTGATACTATGAGAGGAATAGGAATGTGGGATTCATCATCCATATCCACACTGTTTTCCGGCGTAGGTAGCAGTAGAAGCAGCAATGCAGCATCGTCTTTTATTGCCAATATGGATATGACTACATATAGCGGCATTAGAAGTGGCAGCTATTTTAAGCTTCTCAAGTCATATTATGGAAATAACCTTAATTCAAAGACCCAGTCTCTTGTCTCATCATCTGTTTCTACATCTAAGGATTCAGCGAAGACACTTGCGTCCATCGAGTCGGAGTCAGAGGACATGGTAAAGTCGGCGCAGGCTCTTTACAAAAACAGCCGCAAGGACGATACAGAGGCTACGTACAAGAAGGTTTCAGCTTTTGTGTCTGATTACAACAGCCTCATTAATGCTGCGGATGATTCCGAGACAAAGCAGATTTCGAGAAATCTTGAGTCTATGAAGTCACTTACAGATATCAATTCAAAGTCGCTTGCGAAGGTGGGAATCACAGTTGATTCCAAGTCCGGCAAGCTGTCTGTCGACGAGGATACCTTTAAAAAGGCTGATTCGACCAAGGTTGATGCACTTTTTAAGGGAAATGGCTCTTATGCTTACGCAGTGGCAAGCAAGGCTTCAATGCTTGAGTATGCCGCAAAGAATGAGGCAGAAAAGACTAACACGTATGGCGCCAATGGAAGGTATACACAGGCCTATAACAGTGGATATAATTATAATATGTTTTTATAGTCAAAGACAGGCTGGGAATCCCCCACCTCACTTTACGGCTTAATAAAAGAAGCATCCCGGTTTGGGATGCTTCTTTTTAATTAACTAGCGTTTAGTTGTCGTTTTCATCGTCCTCGCTCATTGAGTAGACCTGACGCTTACGTGCCATCTCATCGCTCTCAAGATATTCGTCATAGGTTGTGATCTTGTCGATCATTGAACCGTTTGGCAGGAATTCTATGATTCGGTTGGCGGTTGTCTGGACTACCTGGTGGTCACGGCAGGCAAAGAGGATTACTCCCGGGAATTTTATCATTCCGTTGTTTAATGCTGTTATTGACTCCATGTCGAGGTGGTCTGTAGGCTCATCGAACATGAGCACATTGCTTCCCATGATCATCATGCGGGAGAGCAGTACACGAACCTTTTCTCCTCCGGAGAGTACACGCATTTTCTTTACTCCATCCTCACCGGCAAAGAGCATACGGCCTAAGAAACCACGTACATATGTGGCATCCTTGATTTCTGAGTACTGTGTGAGCCAGTCAACGATGAGCTCATCAGTATCAAAGATTGTGGTATTGTCCTTTGGAAAATATGACTGGCTTGTTGTGACACCCCATTTGTATGAACCCTCGTCCGGCTCAAGCTCTCCGGCAAGGATTTTAAACAGAGTTGTTTTTGCAAGCTCGTTTCCACCGACAAATGCAATTTTGTCATCATGGTTAACTGTAAATGAGATATTGTCAAGTACCTTTACGCCGTCGATGGTTTTTGAGATGCCCTCGACAAAGAGCACATCGTTTCCGATTTCACGCTCAGGACGGAAATCAATGTATGGGTATTTACGGCTTGAAGGACGTATCTCATCAAGCTGGATTTTTTCAAGGGCACGCTTTCTGGATGTAGCCTGCTTTGATTTAGAGGCATTGGCAGAGAAACGCTGGATAAATTCCTGCAGCTCCTTGATTTTTTCCTCTTTCTTTTTGTTTGCTTCCTTCATCTGGCGTACGATGAGCTGGCTTGATTCATACCAGAAATCGTAGTTTCCGGCGTAGAGCTGGATCTTACCGTAATCCATGTCGGCGATGTTGGTGCAGACCTTGTTGAGGAAGTATCTGTCATGGGATACAACGATGACTGTATTCTCAAAATTGATGAGGAATTCCTCGAGCCATGAGATAGCATCGAGGTCTAAGTGGTTGGTAGGCTCATCGAGAAGCAGTATGTCAGGATTTCCAAACAGTGCCTGTGCGAGAAGCACCTTGACCTTTACTGCACCCGGCAGGTCTGCCATCAGAGTGTAGTGATCCTCTGTAGGCACACCGAGACCGTTTAAGAGAGTAGCTGCATCAGACTCAGCGTTCCAGCCGTCCATATCGGCAAACTCAGCCTCAAGCTCACTTGCACGGATTCCGTCCTCGTCTGAGAAATCCTCCTTCATATAGATGGCTTCCTTCTCCTTCATGATATCATAGAGGCGCTTATTGCCCATGATAACCGTATCAAGTACTGTAAACTCATCGTACTTGAAGTGATCCTGCTGTAAGAATGACAGTCTCTGTCCCGGAGTGATTGCGATATCACCGCTTGTAGGCTCAAGCTGTCCTGAGAGAATCTTTAAAAATGTAGACTTGCCGGCACCGTTTGCACCTATAAGTCCATAGCAGTTTCCCTCGGTGAATTTTATGTTGACATCCTCAAATAAAGCCTTTTTACCAATTCTTAATGTAATATTGTTTGCACTAATCATTTTGTCTTTATTCAATCCTTTCTTATTTAATAACCTGTTCGTTTCTGTAACACATCGTTTCTATTTTAACGTAAAACCAGTATTTTGCAAGTGTTTTACAGGCGATTTATAGCCATTGTGCCCTTTTGTACATAAATTTTACCTTGTTAATAAATATTTTAGGGTTTTTGTACAATGTATTGCTAAAAAAACTTGATTTTTTACATCACACAAACTAAACTATTATGTAGAGACATTCTGATTCATGTCTATAATTGAACATTTATTTTACAGGAGGAAATATCATGTCTAGAGCAAAACAGTCGATGGATGGAAATACCGCTGCCGCTCATGTAGCATATGCCTACACAGAGGTTGCAGGAATCTATCCTATCACACCTTCTAGCCCGATGGCTGATACAGTTGATCAGTGGTCAGCAGCAGGACAGAAGAACATTTTCGGAAGCACTGTAAAGGTAGTTGAGATGGAGTCTGAGGCAGGTGCCGCTGGTACAGTTCACGGATCTCTTGCAGCTGGTGCACTTACTACAACATTTACAGCTTCACAGGGACTTTTACTTATGATCCCTAATATGTACAAAATCGCAGGTGAGAATCTTCCTTGCGTATTTGACGTATCAGCTCGTACAGTATCTTCACATGCACTGAATATCTTCGGTGATCACAGTGATGTATATGCTTGTCGTCAGACTGGTTTCGCAATGCTTTGTGAGACAAATCCACAGGAGGTTATGGATCTTTCACCGGTTGCACATTGTGCAGCACTTGAGGGACAGGTTCCATTCATCAACTTCTTCGATGGATTCCGTACTTCTCATGAGATCCAGAAGATCGAGAAGTGGGATTATGAAGATCTCAAAGAGATGTGTCCAATGGATGCAGTTGCCAAATTCAGAGCACACGCTCTTAACCCAGAGCATCCAGCAGCTCGTGGATCACACGAGAACGGAGATATCTTCTTCCAGCATAGAGAGGCATGTAACAAGTTCTATGATGAGCTTCCAGCAGTTGTTGAGAAGTACATGGACAAGGTTAATGCTAAGCTTGGTACAGATTACAAATTATTCAACTACTACGGAGCACCGGACGCTGATCGTGTAATCATCGCTATGGGTTCTATCAATGATGTAGCTGAGGAAGTAATCGACTACTTAACAGCAAAGGGAGAGAAAGTCGGACTTATCAAAGTACGTCTTTACCGTCCATGGTCTTCAGAGGCTCTTCTTAATGCTATTCCAAAGACAGCAAAGAAGATCGCTGTATTAGACCGTACAAAAGAGCCAGGATCACTTGGTGAGCCATTATACTTAGACGTTGCTACAACACTTCGTGAAGCAGGTATGAACGATGTTGTATTAGTAGGCGGACGTTACGGATTAGGATCTAAGGATACACCACCTTCATCAGTATTCGCTGTATATACAGAGCTTGAGAAGGATGCTCCTAAGCACAGATTTACACTTGGAATCGTGGATGATGTTACAAATCTTTCACTTCCAGAGGTTAAGCCAGCTCCTATCACATCTGCACCTGGTACAAAAGAGTGCAAGTTCTGGGGTCTCGGCGGAGATGGTACTGTAGGTGCTAACAAGAACTCTACAAAGATCATCGGTGACCACACAGATAAATACATCCAGGCATACTTCCAGTATGACTCAAAGAAGACCGGTGGTGTTACAATTTCTCACTTGAGATTTGGTGACAACCCAATCAGAAGCCCATACTACATCAACCAGGCAGACTTCGTAGCATGCCACAACCCTGCATACGTTATCCAGGGCATGAAGATGGTTCAGGACGTTAAGCCGGGCGGAGTATTCATGATCAACTGCCAGTGGTCAGATGAAGAGCTTGCTCATCACCTCAACGCAGATGCAAAGAAATATATCGCTGACAACAACATTCAGCTTTACACAATCAACGCTATCGACAAGGCTATCGAGATCGGAATGGGCAAGAGAACTAACACAATTCTCCAGTCTGCATTCTTCAAACTCGCTGATGTAATGCCAATCGACAAGGCTATTGAGTTCATGAAGGCTGCTGCTAAGAAGTCATACTCAAAGAAGGGTGACGCAGTAGTAGAGATGAACTACAAGGCTATTGATGCCGGTGTTGACGCTGTACATAAGGTAGAGGTACCAGAGTCTTGGAAGAATCCTGAGGCAGATGCTCCTAAGGCAGAGCGCACAGGACGTCCAGAGGTTGTTAAGCTTGTTAACGAGCTCCTTGATCCAATCGCTAAGATGGATGGAGACAGCCTTCCGGTTTCAGCATTCGCTGACAAGGCAGACGGACAGTATGTAACAGGTGCTTCTGCATACGAGAAGAGAGGAACAGCCGTTACAGTTCCACAGTGGGATCCAGAGAAGTGTATCCAGTGTAACAACTGTGCATTTGTATGTTCTCACGCTACAATTCGTCCATTCTTACTTACAGATGACGAAGTAAAGGCAGCTCCTGACAACATGAAGGTTGCTGATATGAAGCCAAAGGCAGGCGCTTACAAGTATACAATGAGCGTATCTCCACTTGACTGTATGGGATGTGGTGAGTGTATCACAGTTTGTCCTACAGCAGCTATCTCAATGCAGCCACAGGAGTCTCAGGCAGCAGAGCAGCCAGTATTTGATTACTTAGTAGCTAACGTTTCTAAGAAGACAGATGCCGGAATGGTTGATACAACACCTAAGGGATCACAGTTCAACCAGCCACTCCTTGAGTTCTCAGGCTCATGTGCAGGATGTGCTGAGACATCTTACGCTAGACTTATTACACAGCTCTTCGGTGAGCAGATGTACATCTCTAACGCAACAGGATGTTCTTCTATCTGGGGTAACCCGGCAGCTACATCACCATACACAGTAAATATCAACTCTAAGAAGGGACCAGCTTGGTCTAACTCACTCTTCGAGGATAATGCTGAGCATGGTTTAGGTATGGAAGTTGGACAGAGATATCTCCGTGACCAGGCTATCGAGCTTGTTAAAGAGATCGCTGCATCAGACAAGGCTACAGCTGAGTTCAAGGCAGCAGCAGATAAGTTCCTTGAGACAAAGGACGACACAAAGGCAAACGTTGAGCCAACAACAGCTCTTATCGCAGAGTTAGAGAAGGCAGCAGCAGCCGGATGTGAGAAATCTAAAGAAGTACTTGCTAAGAAGGATTACCTCGGAAAGAAATCTGTATGGATCTTCGGTGGTGACGGATGGGCATATGATATCGGTTTCGGTGGATTAG
>OQVN01000956.1_pt1 | contig 10425 bp, 10 predicted proteins | sample 1691621 | NCBI WGS metagenome assembly OQVN01 (sample SAMN03418278, study PRJEB22391) | human gut metagenome | biome: human-gut; feature: organic feature; material: feces | host: Homo sapiens | place: Tanzania | collected 2013-01 | reverse complement strand
CTACTTTTTATAAGGAAGCATACACAAAAAAATAGAAAACCTTGAAGTCTGCGCAAATGGTTTCTGTCTTTTTCAAGCCACAATTATGTTTTATTACTCCTAACTATATTTGTCTTCCAGACAATCTCTCCACATCTCTCTTTGCAAGGATATATCCATACTCTTTCAGTTGTTCAAAGCGTATCCTATATGTGACGTCATCAAGAAGTACTTTCTTACCGGACAAATGAGACTGCAATAGCACCGTAGTAAAACTGCCTACAGCATATTCCAGATTTGCTATGGACTCTAATATTGACACATTCTTAGGCAATTCTATCTCATCCTCCCTAACATACTTTCTTAATACATCCAAATCTGTATACCTAGGATGAATACGGTACTTTACTGTTTTTCCTTCTCGCTTTACAAAAGCCATTGATGCAACTATGCTTTTAATCTCTTCTTCAGCATCTGCTGCCAAATAATACTTATAGTCCGCATAAACAGAGGAATTAATATATGCCTTACAATCAATATGTAAACTTGGAGGAACTGCCACCTTGAACTGTGAAGGCTCTGCATGCATCTCCTTAAAGAGGTTTACATAATGCTCATCCCATACATAACATTCATCATAATGAAAGAAAGCATCTCTTATATAACGAAGTTTCTCCCCATGTTGTACATTAATGTGTTTCACACGTCTTCTATGACAATAATCAGTTATCGCTGAAGAACCAAAACTATATTCTGAATGTTCTATTAAACGTTCTGGCTGATACTTAGTTATTATTGGACTGTATCTTGCAATCAGTAACACTATTTTAAGCACAAAATACGGTTGCCGCCACCCTAAAATATGTTTAACAATATATTTCACATGAAAAAATTGTAATTTCATACCACCATCTTGTGGTAAATAGAATTTTCTGTCCGCCAAGGCGCAATCAAATACAAAAGCCTCTCTGTACACATTATTCATTGGTCCATATAAATAAGGCGGTCTTAATATATATGCATCTTTCACTCTTTCAAGCAATGCCTTTTCAGCTGCTATTTTATCAGTTCCATATGCACCCCAAAACTTATTTTCGGATTTCTCTGATTCTTCCAGAAATGGCTGAACACCATACTCTGGATAAACAGCACTCGAACTAATCATAATATACTGATCAAAAGAACCCAATTCTTTAACAAAATCAATTATATCTTTATCGTTATAAGCCGTTATATCAGCTACAACATCAAAGAATGTGTCCTTCAATACACCACCCAAATTATGCCTATCACCTTCAATGAGTTTTACTCCCTGAACTTGTGGCTTAGAATTTCTGTTAAGCACAAATACTTCATAACCCACATTCACAAAATATTCTGCCACATATTTACTTACAAAAGTTGTTCCGCCTGTTACTAATATCTTTTTCATCAAGTTCTCCTTTGCAAATTCCCGATTTTGATGTCTCTATTATACCATAATGATACTATTATGAAAAAGGAAAAAGAGTTCACCCACGATGTGGGCATCAATCAAACAAAGCCAATCCTTTACACGGAAAAGATACTGATGGACTACTGGTTTCTTATTTTCTTTATCATATGTCTTTGTACATCTCATGCATCTATTATGATATTTTTTTCAAAATATTTTTCTCATTTGTCTTAGAAAAATCACTTAACCGATAGGATCGGATCCGTGTCTTGACAATGATTGGAATTAACAAACCATTATTTACCAGCTTTGCACATCTATTAATAATCGTTTTGTTGGTTACACCAAGCATTTTGCTTACTTCAATTGGTGTAAACTCATATAATCGCTTTTTTAACAGAAAGGCTAAGAATTTCTTTTCTTTTGCATTTAAGTAAGACAGGCTTCCATCTAACTCATCGTTTTCGGATTCTTTTGATAATTCGTATACTTTTTTAGAATACAATACCATCATTCTCAAAAAATAATTGATCCAAATCTCCGGATGAGGAGGATTTTCTCTTCCCGAATAATACAATGGCGGTAATCCCATTTGCAGTGATGCATAATACTCATCTGGGTCATAGGCAAAATATTCTTCCAAAGAACCTATTCCATTAAAACCATATCCATAATAATCAAGGATATATCCTGACATTAATCTGGCGGTTCTTCCATTTCCATCTTCAAAAGGATGAATGGTAACCAATTGATAATGAACTATAGCAGCGATAATCAGCGGATGGTCATCTGTAGTATTTACATATTCAACAAGCTCTTCCAGTAAATCCGGAATATCAATGTACTCTGGCGGAATATATTCCGCTGCGCCTGTCTCGGAATCATATACTGCAAATAACATCCCTGGTGGCATAGGTCCTCTTAGGCCTATCTTTTCTTTTGAGGCACCTTTTTCAACCATTGCCTGCACTTCTAAAATCATTTCTTTTGAAAAACGTTCCTTCTTTTTCAGCTTTTCTTCTAAAAAATTTAAGGCCAAAAAGTAATTTCGCACTTCCTGTTCCGGTTTTAAAAAATGTTTGTGCGGGTCACTATCAATAGCTTCATTTGCCTGTTTTTCAGTCAATGGATTTCCTTCAATCTTATTAGAAGCATAGGAGCTTTTTTTCTTCGAGTTTTTTCTTAGCCTGTTTTTTGTAACAGGTGGCATTTCTATCGTACTTAGTGAAAAACGTTTTTCGTCTATTTCCGATATTCTTTTTAAAATTTCATTTGTCAGAGTAACTTTAATCACATGTTCCACCTCCATTTCATCCATATATTATAACGTTTTGCGAATTGTTTTTCCACTAAAATTACACTATTTTTTCACTATTTTTCATTACTTCATCGTCTTCGCCACGCTACTTTTCTTGCAAGGGATTTTTCCCTTGATCCTTTATTTATTATATTTGATGGTGCTTTTCGCCCCAAAATGGTGAAAGTGGGGGCACTTTCTGCCCCCACTCTGGATATGTTGCTAAAATACTGTTTAGATTTATCATACATACAACTGGAATTTACCTTCTGCTCATATAAAATATATCAATAGCTTTACTTGCAAACTCTGCTGTGCCAACTCCTCCAACATCATCAATATTTTCCGTAAGTTCTCCTCCACCGGCATACATTCTTCCAAGACCGCATAAAATCTTATCAGAACATGTATAAAAATGATCTGTAATGTAATCCTGAAGTTTCCTTACCTGCAACTGCACCTGTTCATCTTCTGGGTCCAATTCTTTCATTTGTCCGAATTCAACAAATAATTGCATAAACTCATTTGCAACAGTAGCTTCATCGTCTTTCGTCCAGTTCTTTGTTTTCTCTTCAAACTCCTTATACTCAGAGGTTTGTCCCCATTGTTCTTTTGCTCGTTTAGAATACTCATCAATCTTTGCTGTATCAAATACTTTAAAATCCATATATTTCACTCCTATTCCTTTTATTCCTCGAGCGAAACTAATAAGATTTTCAAGATGCTCTTTTTTCATAGTAAGCAATTCAATCTGCTGCTCTAATGCTTTGTTCCTGTCAAAGTTAGGGGCATCAATTATCTTTTTAATCTCCTTAAGCGGAAATTCCAATTCTTTAAACAGTAAAATTTGTTGCAGTCTTTCCAAGGATGTATCGTCATACAACCTATAACCTGACTCTGTATATTCAATAGGTTTTAAGAGACCAATGGTATCATAATACTGCAGAGTGCGTATACTCACTCCTGTTAATTTACTTACCTCATTCACTGTCATCATTGTCATTTCCTCCTCTCGATAAACATATCGTAAACTATTACGTTGCGTAGGAGTCAATAGTTTTTCAAAGAAATTTTCAAAATTAACAGCTTGATAAATTCCGATTGAGATTTCACCTGTTTTAAGAGATTTAATAACTGTTATATTTTGTTATTAAATTCTCCGCAAACCCTTGAAAACACTGGATTTGTCGCAGGTGAGCTTTCCCTTATTGTTTCCCTTGTGTTATATCGTCCCATAAGTGTTTACGAACTCTGATAAGGGCAAATACATGGGCACAGAAAATTCTATAAAACAGTATAACACAAATAAAAGTGACATGGTGAACTGATTGAAATACTTATGATTTTTGTAACTGATGATTGAAGGATAAGGAGATATGATAAAAGTCCCCCTTACTATTTTTGAAGGAGGACTTTTATTAAAATTTATTAGAATTTTCCATTCTGGTTTTGCCATGTGGATTCATCAGCGATAGTTTCCATTACATCCCAATGCTCGACGATTTTGCCGTTTTCAACTCGGAAAAGATCGTAGTAACTTGTATGAGCACCCCCAAAAAAGCCTTCACTTACTGCAAGACCGTAATTTCCGTCTGCAAGTACCTGATAAGTTTGATCATAAATCATCTGAATGCCCTGTTTGCCAAGAGCTTCAAGAGCTGCTCCGAGTCCGGAAAGCCCATCAGCAATTCCTGTGTTGTGCTGAATATAAGTATCTCCATCAAAATAGCTGGTCAGCTTTTCCGGATGCTCACCACGGAGAACATCACCTACGAACGCAGAGACAATTTCGCGTGTTTCTTCTGCATTTACAAGTTCTTTTTCTATTGTACCGTCAATCTGTGTATGTCCTGATGGATTCGGCTCAGCCTTTGCAGCAAGATTATCCCAATGCTCAGCAATTTTTCCGTTGCTGTCAAAGCGGAAAATATCAAATGCTACCTGCTCTCCGGCACCTGCAAAATTATAAACAGTCTGTAAGAAAACTTTGTCACCATCTTCAAATGCACGAATGTTGTTGACAGTTGTTTTTACCGGTGCGGATGCGAGATAAGTTACAGAGCCTAAAAAAGCATCTCTGCCTGTACCGTAAGCCAGATTATGCTGAATATATCCTTCAGCCAGTAAATTATTTGCTGCATCTGTATCACCGGTTGCAAATGTGTTAATGAGTGCCAATGCTTTGTCTTTGTTTGTCATGTTAGTATCCTCCTTATATGTGTGTGTATAATTAAAAAGTTTTTTCAGAAATGACATTTTGTTACCTCTCTTTCTGATCTGATATTTGCCTGGGTGAATGATGAGCCTGCATCGTTCGTTTCCCTTGCTGTAACTATACTATAACGCAGTCGGCACATTTGAAAAATGGCTGAAAATTTGTATGGGCTACAACTTGAAATTGTAGTATAATGTATGTGAAAGGAAGTGATAGCGATGGAATTTAAGCATATAGAATATTTTTTAAAAACCTGTGAATACACATCTATGTCGAAAGCAGCAGATGCACTTTATATCTCACAGCAGGCATTGAGCAGATGTATCGCAGGTATGGAACAGGAATTGGGCTGTCAGCTATTCCAGAGAACCGTAAAAGGAATAAGTCTTACCAAAGAGGGAATATATCTTCTAAATAAGTTTAGTCCTCTGGTGACGCAGTATCATCATGTATTAGATAAAGTTACAGAACATTTCGAAAGTCAGCCCGTGAAACTGCAATTCTGTTGTGCACCGCTGATATTTCGATGTATTGATCCGGAGTTGTTGTTTGATTTTCAGGAGAAATATAAAAACATAACACTTGAAATGTTAGAATTGTCTGACGCAGACTGTGATAAATATGTTGAGGAAAATGTGACTCACTTAGGACTTCTTGCAATTCCAGAGAATCGGCATGGCGAAAAGATTCCATATACTTTGGTGAAAACATTCCCCTTATATCTTTTTGTGCACAAAGATAATCCTCTGGCAAAAAAACAATCGGTGAATTTTTCAGAACTGAAAAATGAGAATTTCCTAATGCTTGACAAGAAATCGTATTACAAAAATCTGGTGTGGCATTATGCAAAAAAATATCATTTTGAACCGAAGGTCGCCTTTGAATCATCGGATGCAAATCAACTGATCAGTCTGGTAAATAAGGGGCGTGGAGTCGCATTAAGCCTTGAGCCTATGTATGATCAAGGCGTTTATGGAAATCTTGTAATGGTTCCATTCGATGATAAAAATATTACATGGAGTATTGCTTTCATTTACCAGGACTACGAACGATTGAATAATGCCGCACATAAATTTATGTCATTCATAATAGAAAATGTTAGATAATAAGATTCATTAGAACTTAAAAATTAGCAAAAGAGCAGAAATTTATTCTGTCCCTTTTGCTAATTATGGTATATAGGATATTTCAACAGACACTTATAACAATCCATTGTATATTTTCAAATCCTCATCCTTAAACACATTAAAGATTACCTTTTTTATCCTGCTGTCTTTGTTAAGATACTGCTTTACAGTGTTAGTTGCAATTTCAGCAGCCCTCTGCTGTGGAAAACGGAATACTCCTGTAGACAGACAACAGAATGCAATGGATTCCACACCAGTATCAGCTGCAAGCTTTAGGCACTCTGTGTAACAGCTTGCGAGCAGTGCTTCATCTTCTTTTGTGACTTTCCATTGTATAATAGGTCCTACCGTATGAAGAATATATTTTGCCGGAAGATTGTAGCCCGATGTTATCTTTGCTCTGCCGGTTTCCTCTTCATGCCCCTGCTTTGCCATAATCTCATGCATTTTCAAACGCAGTTCAACTCCCGCATAAGTATGAATAAAATTATCAATACAGGCATGCATCGGCGAAAAACATCCAAGCATCTGTGAGTTGCAAGCATTTACGATTGCATCACATTTCAGTGTCGTAATATCGCCCTGCCAGATATATAAACGCGAATCGGATTTCACAGGTGTAAGCGTGTCAACATCTGTGATTCCACGCTCTATATTTCTTTCTGTAAGATACTCATCCTGTATTTTCAAAAAATCATTACTGATTGGTCTTGGCGGTCTGACATTCATAAGTGAGCGGAGCATATTCTCCTGTCCCTGCTTATCCGTAGGAATGTTCTGTCTGCCAAACCGTATTTCTTCTTTTAAAAGATACTGAATCAGATATTTTCTTCGCTCATCCTGTGTCATAATACACTCTCCCTTATATCTGCAATTGCCTTTGCCATGTCACCGCCAATACCGATTGCACGTTCCCCGAAGCTTTCCGGCACTACTGCTTCGTCCATATTCAGGCGTATCAAGCTGTATGACGAGTGCTCCCTCACCATCTTTTCAAATGGGAAACGTATAATAATCGGCGTATTAAATCCAACTCCAAGTTCCAGAAGAACAACCTTTTTATCCTTATTCTGTTCCAGAAAATCCGCATATCTGTCAGCTGCCTCATGCCACGCTTCATCCTCCACAAAATAATTATCACAACGGAGATTCATAGCCATATTGCCGCCACACACCGGACATTTGGGTACAAGTTCCGATGGAATCAGGCAGTCTTTTCTTGCTTCATCCATTTTACGAAACAGTTCTTCCGCATCATAAGTCTTTGGATGACAGGCTTTCTGGCACTGGATTTTTCCATAGTCTCCCTGTGTTGCAAATATTCTTTGTTCATCAAATCCCGCTTTATAAAACTGATGATCCACATTGGTTGTCAGTACAAAATATTCCTTGTCTTTCACAATATCATAAAGCTCGTTATAAAGTGGCAACGCCGGAGGATCAAAGCGGTTCATCAATGCGTGTTTTGACCAGTATCCCCACTTTGCCTCCTCGGTCGGATACGGATAAAATCCGGCTGTATACATATCTGTCATGTAGTGCCCACCGTATTTTTTTATAAATTCTGCAAAATTGTCCGTAAACCTTTTGCCGCCATACTGGATTCCTGCCGCTGTCGATGCCCCGGCTCCTGCCCCGATTATAACACAGTCTGCATTTCTTATATACTCTGCTGTCCTGTCAATCTGGTCTTCATATGCATCCTTTTGGAATACATAATCCCTTGCCGGAATACTGCATAAAAAATCCTGCCAGTTAATATGCCCTTTTCTGATTTTCTTAAAGATCATAGCTTAACCTCTTTTCTCAATACACTGCTTCGGACAAATTTCTGCACATCTTCCGCAATGCAGACAATGATTCTGGTTGATAGTAACCGGAACTGAAGATATATCAATACACTTTTGCGGACATACAGAATAACACAACTTACATCCGATACAGTCTTTTCCAACAAAATAACCTGTCTGAACAGCTTCGATTTTCCCGATTGTTATAGTATCCCTCACAATATTTGATGGATTGCTGATATCAAAATACTCGCCCTGTGCCTCATACAGCTGAAACACTTCAATTGCACCTTTCGTATCTCCCGGATAGATTTTCTTCATATATGGATTTCTCTCAAACATAATATCAAGATTCTTTTTCCCGATGTTCTTTATTTTTCCACGCAAAGACACCGCAATTTTGTCTTTTGTTGCGGATATTGCCACATATTGCTGATCCATTAACTGGTCATAAAATGCTTTTCCCTTTGCTGTAAGGAAATACACACCTTCTTCATCATAGTACATCATATCTATGATTCTTGTCTGAGGATGTCCATCTGAACCTATCGTTGCAACTGTTGTTGAATGAATTTCATCCACAAGAAGTTTGAGATAATCCATTTTTGTCATTCCAAAGTCTCTCCTTCAGTCTTCTCTCATCCGGACTTTACCGTCGGTTATGGAATTGCACCATATCAGCTTTTTGCTCGCAGACTATACTGCCGGTCAGGAATTACACCTTGCCCCGAAGACTGTATTTTTTTGTTGATTACCTGTTATTAAAATTCATAAGGGGGATTTCCGGAGAAATCTGCGATTACACCATGAGGATTTTCAAGATAGAATACCTCAAAAATAGGATTATCTGCTGTCTGGTACTGTCCCTTAACGATTGGATTATTCATGCATCCTTCCTTTACACTCTTGTTGTCCTCAAATACTGCTTTGCCATGAAGGCGAATCCATGCGTATTCAGGGGAAGATACTGATACTTCTACTTCAGGATTTGCTAACATATCCTTGTAAACATCCTTTGTGTTGTTTGTACAGAACCAAAGCTTTCCGTCCTGCTCAAAACAGAACATGAATGGACGGCATTTTGCCTTCCCGTCTCTTCCGACTGTTGCTAAATACTGAACCGGATTTTTCTGTAAAAATTCTACTACTTTCTGCATTTTAAATTACCTCCTTGATTTGTTGTAACCTTGTTTATTACATCTTGTAGCTGTACTATAGCATCTGTTTAATGTAATGTCAATAGTTACATCAAGCTTTTTGTAACTTTTTTTGTTACAACTCCCTTTAAAGGTTTTACATTGATTATAACAAATGAAAAGGCTTCGGAAATTGTGATGATATAATCACGCATCCGAAGCCTTCAGTATGCTACTCTTTCTCTGTATACACTGCAATATCTTTTTTCACATCAGCAAGTGTCATTTCTGAAAGTTTTTCCTCCATTGCCCTCTGTACCTCTAACAGCCGCTTATCAAGAACACGGTGAATATTCTTTCCTACCGGACATTTCTGATTGGGATTCTCATGAAAATGAAACAATTCTTCATCCGGTGCACATTCCACTGCTTTATACACATCAAGGAATGTGATCTGCTCTAATGGTCTGGTAATTGTTACACCGCCTGTCCCTCTTGCAACTTCAATAAGACCGGCAGCCTTTAATTGTTGCAATATTTTACGTACAATCACCGGATTGGTTCCAATGCTTGCTGCCATAAAATCACTGGTCATCTTCTGATCCGAAAATGTATCTATACAGGCAAACATGTGGATTGCCATTGTAAATCTGCTTGAAATCTGCATTATAAACACCTCTCTTCGACAGTAATCATATCAAAAAACAGATGTAATTTCAATGGTTACATTGTAGGATTTATTATAATCCTGTATCGGTGTTATTAATTGTAATTGTGGTATTTTCTAATAATAAAATAACTGATTGTCAATTCCATAAACTTGAAGTTATAGTGCAATCTTTTTCCATTTTCTAATCTTGGTTCTAAAGGTTCCGAACGGAGCAACTGTATTAACATGTATGAATTTGTATACTTCCCAGACAGCTGTTTTAGTTGCTTCGTCAGCCCATTTTCTCATATGTGGTTTAAATAATTCTTCCTCATTCAGAGAATCAATCATTACATAAATAGAGTTGATATTCTCATTCAATCTGTCTTTCAATTCTTGCAGTGACAGCTGAGCATATGTATCTGTGAACCATTGATATAATTCGCCAAGCTGATTCCACTTAAAATTATCCGAAGGAGTTTTGACAGGAATACCCTTTCTTTCGTCTGATTCCCATTTAATAACAAGAGTTGTCCAGCCAACCTGATAAGCAAGATTTTCTGCCGGAGTTCGATCGACCTCATCAATTCTCTTATCTTTTAAATGCTCCGGAATATCATTAAATTCTGAAATATACTTTGCAAAGCTTTTATTTATCTCGTTTTTAAGCTCGTCTTTATTCTCATATGTTCTCAATAGTCTATCTCCTCAGCTTCCGATTTTCCAGTTTCAAAAAAAGGATTTTTCAAATTAGTCTTTGCAAATAACCTTTGAACCTTCACCATCAATTACAATTC
>OQVN01000954.1_pt1 | contig 10456 bp, 7 predicted proteins | sample 1691621 | NCBI WGS metagenome assembly OQVN01 (sample SAMN03418278, study PRJEB22391) | human gut metagenome | biome: human-gut; feature: organic feature; material: feces | host: Homo sapiens | place: Tanzania | collected 2013-01 | reverse complement strand
GATAGCCGCCTCAGAGCAGGGCGCCTCGCGCGTTTCCGCCCACTCCTCGCCCTCATGATAAATCTGGGCAATCAGATTATCCTTTTCGTGCGCCAAAATCTCCCACCAGATAAAGGTATAAGCAGCAGCCACAATCAGCAGAATCAGCACGCCAAAAATTGCAGCATAAACGCAGGTCATCTGCCTGCGCAGCTTTTCAAAAGGCCTATTCCACATAATAACCCACGCCTCGCATCGTCTTAATCAGCTCCTCGCCGTTCAGCTCCATAAGCTTTTTGCGAATCAGACGAATATGCACATCAAGATTATTCTCCGTCACCTCGCTGTCAATGCCCCAGATGCGCTCCTGCAGCACAGCACGCGGAATAACCTGACCGCGGTTGCGCAGTAAAAGCTCCAGCAGCTTGAACTCACGCGGACGCAGCTCCACGCGACGCTCGCCATACGCCAGACAATAGGTTGAGCTTTCCAGCGTATACGCGCCGTAACGCAGATTGTCGGCACTGTACTGACCTTGGCGGCGGCAAAGAGCATGCAGACGCGCTACCAGCTCCTCCAGCTCAAACGGCTTCACAAGATAATCATCGGCACCGCTGTTCAAGCCCTGCACCTTATCCGCCAGCGTATCCTTCGCTGTCAAAAGCAATATCTTGCCCTGATAATCCTCCTCGCGCAAACGCTTGCACAGGTCAAGACCGCTCAGGCACGGCATCATCCAGTCCAGCACCAAGGCATCATAGCCGTCAGCATAAACTGCGTTATAGGCGCTCTCGCCGTCCTGCACCCAGTTCACGGTTATATTCTGCTTTTTGAGCAGCATACTCAAAAGCTTGCCTAAATTTATATCATCCTCAGCTAATAAAAGCTTCACTGCTATCGCCTCCATTACAGCTATTGTACCACAATGCAGTATAGACAGGTAAAATTAATTTAAAATGAAAAAGCTGCCTGAAGTCTCAGCCTCAGGCAGCAATGCTTTATAAAATATATCTTGTGAGCTCGGGCACAATTTCGGCATAGGTGCCCTTTTTATTAGCCAGCAGCAGATTGATGGCCCAAACCTTCTGGCCGCGGTCGTCCTCAGTACGCGCAGCCTGCAGCTTGCGGCTCTCGCCGGTAAAACGCACAATCTCCTCTGCCTCCAGCAGCAGCGGCATATCCTCGCGTCTGTAGCCGTCAAGGCACAGGTCAGAAAACATCACCGTCAGCATCAGCATATCGTCCATACGCCAGCATTCCAGGCGATAGGCACGACCATCGCTCAGCCTGCCATTATAATAGCCAACGTCCTGCACGCCGTCCTCATCCGGCTCGTAGGGAGAAGGCACGTAGTCCACGCGGCAGGGAACAGGAAATTTTTTAATCAGCATAGTCTGTCTCCTTAAAGAGCAAAGCGCCCCAGAGCCTAAGGCTTTGAGGCGCACTTGCTTATACGTTATTCCTCATCAGGAGTTTCTTCTGCTTCTTCGTCAGCAGCTTCAACCTCCGGCATCGGAACATTATATTTTACTTTGATATCACGGTAACGGCTCATACCAGTACCAGCCGGAATCAGCTTACCGATGATAACGTTTTCTTTCAGGCCCAGCAGCGGATCAACCTTGCCCTTGATAGCAGCATCGGTGAGTACGCGGGTGGTTTCCTGGAAGGATGCAGCAGACAGGAAGGAGTCGGTTGCCAGAGAAGCCTTGGTGATACCCAGCAGGATCGGCTTGCCAATAGCAGGCTCTTTGCCGGTCTCCAGCATCTCTGCATTTTGATCCTCATATTCTGCAACGTCAACATATTCGCCAGGCAGCATCGTGGTATCGCCGGATTCCTCAATACGAACCTTGCGCATCATCTGACGCACCATAACCTCGATATGCTTACTGTTGATATCTACGCCCTGAGACTTATAAACGCCTACTACCTGAGATACCAGATAGTTTTGAGTAGCCTTTACGCCGCTGATACGCAGAACATCATGCGGATTGAGAGAGCCTTCAGTAATGCGGTCGCCCTTAGCGATTTCTTCGCCTTCAGCAACAGAAAGCTTAGCGCCATAAGGAATAGCATATTCCTCTACGCCGCCCTCGAAGGTCTGAACCTGAACCTTACGCGCATTGCCCTCTTGTACAATATGTACATGGCCGGCAAATTCGCTCAGGATACCAGGATGCTTCGGTTTACGTGCTTCGAACAGCTCCTCGACACGCGGCAGACCTTGGGTGATATCATCAGCACCTGCAACACCGCCGGTATGGAAGGTACGCATGGTAAGCTGAGTACCAGGTTCACCGATGGACTGTGCTGCGATGGTGCCGACTGCTTCGCCGACGCCAACGTTCTTGCCGGTTGCCAGGTTGCGGCCATAGCACTTACGGCATACGCCATATTTTGCTTTACAGGTGAGCACGCTGCGGATTTTAACCTTCTCACGCAGCTGGCAGATACGCTCTGCCATCGGCTCGGTAACATATTCGTTGATATGGTACAGAACTTCGCCATTCTCGTCCAGAATATCCTCAGCCAGGTTACGGCCAATGATACGGTCATGCAGGGACTCGATAATGGTTTTTTCTGTTTTGCCTTCAGTAATCGCTTCAACCTCGATGCCGGCAATATCATTGTTGCGGATACGCAGCTCCTTAACGGTGCCATCAGAGAGGATAGCATCGATAGCAGCCTCGGTCATGGTTTCGCCTTCGTGTACCAGCACCTCGCCAGCGCCGTTAACGATATCAGCAGCAACCTCTTTATTGTTGAAGTTATGCATCATGGTTTCCTTGAGTACGCTATGTGCATAAGCCTCGCTGATGTTGATACGAACGTTTTCGATGTCCTCGCCATCCATATCATCAGTAGAATAGAGACTGATTTCTTCGATATTAGCTTCGTTGAGCTTGTTGAACAGCTCTTCGGTGATATTGGTATCTGCTTCAGCAATCAGATTGCCTTCTGCATCAAACAGGCCGGAAGCCAGAGTGCGGCCCATAACTTTCTCACGGATCTTGTTCTGGCTTGCACCAAGAACAGCCTTGCTCAGACGGTTACGCTCCTTGCTCAGGTTCATGCCTACGATATCGCAGTCGTCCTCGCGAACGATAACGTCCTGTGCAACGTCTACCAGACGACGAGTCAGGTAACCGGAGTCAGCAGTACGCAATGCGGTATCGGCCAAGCCTTTACGAGCACCATGGGAAGAAATGAAGTATTCCAAAATGGTCAGGCCTTCACGGAAGTTTGCTTTGATAGGACGGTCAATGATACGACCGGAAGGATCGGCCATCAAGCCACGCATACCAGCCAGCTGACGAATCTGCTGTTTGTTACCGCGGGCACCAGAGTCAGCCATCATGGATACAGGGTTGAACTTATCCATGGTGGATTTCATGAGGATATCGGTAACCTTATCGGTTGCTTCGTTCCACAGACCGATAACCTTACGATAGCGTTCATCCGGGCTCATCAAGCCGCGGCGGAACAGACGCTCAACCTTATCAACCTCATGCTCGGTTGCTTCCAGGATTTCGCTCTTCTTCGCAGGAATCTTGATATCGGAGGTTGCGATGGAAATACCAGACTTGCACGCATTGTCATAGCCCATCTTCTTGACAATATCCAGAACCTCAGCAGTACGCAGGTTGCCGTACAGCTTATGGGACTTAGCAACAAGCTTGCCCAGCTCTTTCTTGTCAATCAGCTTGCCCAGATGCCAGCCGTCAGCTTCCATATGGAAGTAACGCAGCTCCAGCGGCAGCTCGCTGTTGAAAATGGTGTTACCAACGGTAGTGGTTACCAGAGATACACCGCTTTCGCCTACAGCAGCGCCCTTTGCTTCATCATAGATTTCGCTGTTGGGGATATATACTTTGATCAGCGCCTGCAAAGCTACAGACTTATGGAAGTAAGCCAGCTGAGCTTCGTCAATGCTGCTGTAACGGTTGCCTTCACCCTGAGCGCCTTCCTTAACGATAGTCAGGTAGTAGGAGCCCAGAACCATATCCTGGGAAGGAACTGCAACAGGCTTGCCGTCCTTCGGTGCCAGAATGTTGTTTACAGACATCATCAGCATACGTGCTTCTGCCTGTGCCTCAACGGAAAGCGGCAGATGGACAGCCATCTGGTCACCGTCGAAGTCGGCGTTGTATGCAGTACATACCAGAGGATGCAGCTTGATTGCACGGCCTTCAGACAGGATCGGCTCGAAAGCCTGGATACCAAGTCTATGCAGCGTCGGTGCACGGTTCAGCAGTACAGGATGCTCTTTGATTACCTCTTCCAGAACGTCCCAAACCTCATTGGTTGCACGCTCTACCATGCGCTTAGCATTTTTAATATTAGAAGCGGAGCCGCTGTTTACCAGACGTTTCATAACGAACGGTTTGAACAGCTCCAGCGCCATTTCCTTCGGCAGACCGCACTGATGCATTTTCAGCTCAGGACCTACAACGATTACGGAACGGCCGGAATAGTCAACACGTTTACCTAACAGGTTCTGACGGAAACGGCCTTGCTTACCCTTGAGCATGTCGGACAGAGATTTCAACGGACGGTTGCCAGGACCGGTTACCGGACGGCCACGACGACCATTATCAATCAGAGCATCGACAGCCTCCTGCAGCATACGTTTTTCATTGCGGACAATGATATCAGGCGCATGCAGCTCCAGCAGACGTTTCAGACGGTTGTTACGGTTGATAACACGGCGATACAGATCATTCAGGTCGGAGGTTGCGAAACGGCCGCCGTCGAGCTGTACCATAGGACGCAGTTCAGGCGGAATTACCGGAACAACATCCATAATCATCCATTCAGGACGGTTGCCGGACTTCAGGAAAGCCTCAGCAACCTCTAAGCGGCGTACAGCGCGGATTTTGCGCTGACCGCTAACTTCCTTCATTTCAGCACGCAGCTCTTCTACCAGAGTAGGCAGGTCGATTTCTTCCAGCAGCTCCTTGATAGCTTGAGCACCCATGCCAACGCGGAAGGGTTTATCATGATATTCGTCCAGCTTTTCAACATATTCTTTTTCAGTCAGAATCTGTTTTTTAGCAAGACCGGTTTCACCCGGATCAAGAACGATGTAGCTTGCAAAGTACAGAACTCTTTCCAGATTACGCGGAGTAATATCCAGGATCAAGCCCATACGGCTAGGAATACCCTTGAAGTACCAGATGTGGGAAACCGGCGCAGCCAGCTCGATATGACCCATACGGTCACGACGAACCTTGCTGCGGGTTACTTCTACGCCGCACTTGTCGCAGACAATGCCTTTATAACGGATACGTTTATACTTACCGCAATGACATTCCCAATCCTTTGTAGGGCCAAAGATTCTCTCGCAGAACAGGCCATCACGTTCTGGTTTTAAGGTTCTATAGTTAATGGTTTCAGGTTTCTTTACTTCGCCATAAGACCATTCTCTGATCTGATCAGGAGAAGCCAAACCGATACGCATAGACACAAAATTATTTACGTCGATCAAGAATCATTCGCTCCCTTCTATTACATGTTTTCCGGATCATTCAGATCGCTATCAGCGCCGTCGTTAACGGACATGCCGTTGCCCAGGTCAGCGATAACGTCATCAGTATTATCCTCGGTAGCGTCATTATCAGCATAATCATCAACAGGCTGCTCAGGAGTATTTTCCTGAACCTGACCATTGATGTCCAGATCTACCTCGCGTGCAGTCGTTGCGATATCCTCGTCTTCGTCATCACGCAGAGATACCTCTTCCTCGTCCTCGTTGAGAACCTTAATGTCCAGACCAATGGACTGCAGCTCCTTAACAAGTACCTTGAAGGATTCAGGAATACCAGGATCAGGTACATTTTCACCCTTAACGATTGCTTCATAAGTCTTAACACGGCCAACAACGTCGTCAGACTTAACGGTCAGGATTTCCTGCAGAGTGTAGGCAGCGCCGTATGCTTCCAGCGCCCAAACCTCCATCTCACCGAATCTCTGGCCGCCGAACTGTGCCTTACCACCCAGAGGCTGCTGGGTTACTAAGGAGTACGGGCCTGTGCTGCGGGCATGGATCTTATCATCAACCAAATGGTGAAGCTTGAGGTAGTAGGTCAGACCAACGGTAACAGGGTTATCGAAGGGTTCACCGGTACGACCATCATAGAGAACTGTCTTAGCAGTCTTATCAATGCCTGCCAGCTCCAGGGCATCAGCAATATCCTGCTCATGCGCACCGTCGAAGACAGGTACAGAGATTTGTACTGCTTTGACACTCTTGCCACCAAATTTATCAATTTCAACAGTTTCCGGCATACCATATTTTTCATAATTGTAGCCGTATTTTTCAAGCTTCTTAGCAGTTTCGGAATTAGCAAGCTCCTCACGGTATGCAGCTTCAAATTCCGGAGTACCCTCGGCAGCGCCGCTCTTTTCAGCAGCAGCCAGCTTGCTCATCAGGTTAGTGGTATCAATTTCCATACCTAATGCGCGTGCAGCCCAGCCTAGATGGTTCTCCAGTACCTGACCGATGTTCATACGGGAAGGTACGCCCAGCGGATTCAGTACGATATGTACCGGTTCGCCGGTCGGCAGGAACGGCATATCCTCACGAGCCATGATGCGGGAAACGACACCCTTGTTACCATGGCGGCCTGCCATCTTATCGCCTTCAGAAATCTTACGTTTTTGAGCGATATGTACGCGAACCTGTTCATTTACTCCCGGCGGCAGGTCATCGCCATTTTCACGGCTGAATACCTTAACGCTGACAATCTTACCAGCTTCGCCATGCGGTACACGCAGAGAGCTGTCGCGTACTTCGCGAGCTTTTTCACCAAAGATAGCACGCAGCAGGCGCTCTTCAGCGGTCAGCTCAGTTTCGCCCTTCGGCGTAACCTTGCCTACCAGAATATCGCCAGGACGTACTTCTGCACCGATGCGGATAATGCCGCGCTCGTCCAGATCCTTCAGCGCATCCTCGGAAACGTTCGGAATCTCGCGGGTAATCTCTTCTTTACCAAGCTTGGTATCACGAGCATCGCAGTCATACTCTTCGATATGGATAGAGGTGAAGATATCAGCCTTTACCAGATCCTCATTCAGCAGAACAGCATCCTCGTAGTTATAGCCTTCCCAAGGCATGTAAGCAATGATTACGTTGTGGCCTAATGCCAGCTCGCCATGATCAGTTGCCGGGCCGTCAGCCAGAACCTGCTTCTCGGCAACCTTGTCGCCTTTGAAGACGATAGGACGCTGGTTAACGCAGGTGCCTTGGTTAGAGCGTTTGAATTTCAGCAGCGGATATACGTCCACTTCGCCGTTTTCTGCACGTACACGGATTTCGTTGCCAACTACGCGGATAACCTCGCCGGCACGTTTAGCCAGTACGCAGACACCGGAGTCAACTGCAACCTTATATTCCATACCGGTACCGATAATCGGTGCCTGGGTGCACAGCAGAGGTACTGCCTGACGCTGCATGTTCGCGCCCATCAGTGCACGGTTAGCGTCATCGTTTTCCAGGAACGGAATCAGAGCAGTAGCGATAGATACTACCTGTTTAGGAGAAACGTCCATCAGGTCAACCTTGTCCGGAGTGATAGACAGGACATCATCCTTAGCACGTGCGGTAACACGCTCGCCCAGGAAGTAGCCTTCTTCATCCAACGGTTCGTTGGCCTGTGCAACGATATATTTATCTTCTTCATCAGCAGTCATGTAAACAACTTCGTCAGTTACACGCTTATTCTCTTTATCAACCTTGCGGTACGGAGTTTCCATAAAACCGTATCTGTTGATAACAGCAAAGGTGGACAAAGAACCGATCAAGCCGATGTTAGGACCTTCAGGCGTCTCGATAGGACACATACGACCATAGTGGGAGTTGTGTACGTCGCGGACTTCATAGCCTGCACGCTCACGAGACAGACCGCCAGGGCCGAGGGCGGACAGACGGCGCTTATGCGTCAGCTCTGCCAGCGGGTTGTTCTGGTCCATGAACTGAGACAGCTGGCTGCTGCCGAAGAATTCTTTAATAGCAGCAACAACAGGACGGATATTGATCAGGGCCTGCGGCGTAATAACCTCAGTATCCTGAATTGTCATACGCTCTCTTACAACGCGCTCCATACGTGCCAGACCAATGCGGAACTGGTTTTGCAGCAGCTCGCCAACGCAGCGTACACGACGGTTGCCCAGATGGTCGATGTCATCAGCAGTGCCAAGACCGTCCATCAGGTTCAGCAAATAGTTGAAGGAAACGAAAACGTCCTCAACAGTAATGGTATGCAGCTTCTCATCGATACCGGTGGTGAACATAACCAGCATTTCGTTTTCATGATCAACGATCTTGATTTTACGCATGCCCTGTTCATTGTAAACGCCGCTTTCAGCAACCTTGTCCAGAACCTCATCGGTCATCTTGGTGCCGGCAGCAACAACTACTTCACCAGTTTCTTCATCAACGATAGGCTCGGCGATAACAGTACCGCTCAGGCGGCTGCGCCAGCCAAGCTTTTTATTCAGTTTATAACGGCCTACACTTGCCAGGTCATAACGCTTGCTGTCGAAGAAGGTGTTCTCAATTAATTGAACAGCATTTTCCAGGATAACAGGCTCGCCCGGGCGAAGCTTTTTGTAAACCTCCAGCATTGCTTCATCTCTGTTTTTGGTGGTATCCTTTTCCAGAGTAGCCATCAAAGCCGGATGCTCACCGAAGGTCTTGATAATCTCTTCATTAGAAGACAGACCGAGAGCACGCAGCAGCGTAGTAGCCGAAACCTTACGGGTACGGTCAACACGAGCAGAGATAATATCGCTGGTATCAGTCTCATATTCAATCCAAGCGCCGCGGTTAGGAATTACAGTAGTGTTGTAAAGCTTTTTGCCGCTAGGATCCATGGTAACGCCATAGTAAACGCCGGGAGAACGAACCAGCTGGCTGACAATAACACGTTCAGCACCATTGATAACAAAGGTGCCGGTTTCTGTCATCAGCGGGAAATCGCCCATAAATACGTTGGATTCCTTCATCTCGCCTGTATCTTTATACAGCAGACGAACTTTAACGTTCATCGGTGCAGAGTAAGATTCATCTCTTTCTTTGCACTCCTCAACGCCATATTTCGGAGTTCCCAGATCAAAAGTGTCAAAGGAAAGCTCCAGATTGCCTGTAAAGTCAGTAATCGGAGAAATGTCATGCAGAATATCTACGAGTCCTTCCTTCAGGAACCATTCGTAGGACTTTCTCTGGATGTCAATCAAATGAGGCATCGGCAGTATTTCATTAATTCTCGCATAACTATACCGAGTCCTATCACCCACTGGAACCGGTTTAAACATGTAATTCCTCACCCCTTCTTAATTATTAGACACACTAAAGGCGTACAATCACTCATGACAAAAAAAACAAGGTTCTTACCTCAAGGACCTTGTCTGTTGTCTGCGATGATTGAACTTCATCATTCATTATAAGCAAGATACGCCGTTCAACCACTGACCCGGCAGTATTTGTTGTCAAAAAATACCTGTAAAAGAATTATTGATGTAGTATGATATGTTATCATACTCTACGCTTTTTGTCAAGAAAAAAATAAAATATTTTTCCTTCAGCCGCTGCATGAAAAAAGCTCCGCAGCCTTACGGCTGCAGAGCAGTTTTTTTGATGATGAAGATTACATTGCTGCTTCTTCAACAGGATATACACTGATTTGGCGTTTGTCGCGGCCTTTGCGTTCAAATTTAACGCGACCTTCAACTTTAGCGTAGATGGTGTAATCCTTACCCATGCCAACATTGTTGCCCGGGTGGAATTTGGTACCGCGTTGACGAACGATGATGCTGCCGGCAGTTACCAGCTGGCTGTCATGTGCTTTGGTACCCAGACGTTGTGCGTTAGAGTCACGACCGTTGTGGGAGCTACCAGTACCTTTTTTATGTGCATGTAATTGCAGAATAATTTCAAACATTACTTTCACCTCCTATGTTCTTTGATGCGAACATATTGCGGACACTGACGCGCTATTGATTCCACTCCATATACCATGGTTTGCAATATAGCCTCGGTCAGGTCATTAGGCGCACTGTTCAATGCTACCTCTAAAATTCCGTCCTCCTGATTAACGACATAGGACGGCTTGAGCTTCAAATGTTTTTCCAAGCCAAGCAAGGGCGCCTGCGTCAGCGCGGAAACGGCACTGCAGACAATGTCTGAGCCTTCCTCACTGTACCCGGCATGACCACTAACCTTATAGCCAGTAATCATACCCTGCTTATCCCTGAACAAATCAACACTTACCATAAAAATTATGCGTTAATAGCGGTGATTTCAACAGTGGTGAACGGTTGACGATGACCTTGACGTTTACGGTAGTTGGATTTAGCTTTGTATTTGAAAACGAAAATTTTGTCTGCTTTGCCGTGTTCAACAACTTTAGCAACAACTTTAGCGCCTTCAACTACGGGCTTGCCAATCTTAACATCAGCATCATTTACAACGGTC